>Ga0209342_10001424_pt1 | contig 26882 bp, 26 predicted proteins | sample RifCSP16_2_FD_184023 | JGI IMG/M metagenome (GOLD analysis project Ga0209342, IMG submission 184023) | Soil microbial communities from Rifle, Colorado - Rifle CSP2_sed 16_2 (SPAdes) (version 2) | ecosystem: Environmental > Terrestrial > Deep subsurface > Rock core/Sediment | place: Rifle... | reverse complement strand
TGCCTTTCCTGCCAATCTAAAAGTGGACAATTCATTTGCTCTAAAAGCGGACAAATCTATTTGTTGACAACATTCTAATTTTCAAGCGTATAGGGAGTGGCTTATCAAAAACAAACCCGACAAGAAAAATATTATCCAAATATTAGAAGAAGACAAAGATTGGGTCAAATTAATAGCATCATTAAGAAATGCGCATGAAATTAACCATTCAGAACCTAAAAATGATGTCCAAATAGTTAATTTTAAACTTTGCCCTGGAAATAAGTTTTCAACACCCGGGTGGAAATATGATCTCGGCGCAAAACAAGGTCCAGTCCAAGATGATTTTTCTGACATTGTAACAGACATGAGCATTTATTTATCTAACCTTTTAACATTTTTTGAAGAATTTCTTATGTGTTGTATTGAAGATAAAAGCGATAAGAATTACAACTTTAAGGTTTATAAAAAAATACCGAAAGAAGTAAATAAAAATTGTCCAACAATATATTTTGTTTCACAAAATTAAGACATCTAACAAGGCACTACACCGGATAAAACCTGTGGTTTTTGCCGGTGAGTTCGAGTGTTAGACTTAAAGGAAACTTTTCATGCTTGAAACATTAGTCATCTATTGTATAAGGCCGTTGCCCTCTATAATAATCTGTTTTATGGGCATCGTTGCATTCAAATATGGTTTACAACGTTTCGGCGTGCTGTTTAAGGTTCCACTCTGGCTAGTGTTTGTAGTTTTGTGGCTACTGGGGACCCTAACTGGTTTCTTGTTCGGTGTACAAGCAGTTCAGAAAATTCCTGCCTTAGCCTTGCCTATTTTCTTAATTGGGATTCTTTTTTGGATAGTCTCGTTAATATTTGGTTCCAAAAGAACAAAGGTTCGATGATGATTTAAAGAACAATGGGGGTCAAATCTTTACTATTGACAAAATAAGATTAGAAAAATAGGGGACAGAGGAAAATCTATGGGGACGGACTTGACAATTTTATCGCTTTACGACAAACGACAAGCTGTGATAATATAATCCAAAAAGAAAAAGAGGTGAATAATGACAAGATTGCTTGAGAAAGCGTTCAAGGAGGCATCGAAATTACCGGTTGTCAATCAAAATGCACTGGCAAAGTGGCTTCTTGAAGAGTTAGAGTCAGAAAAGAAATGGGAGCAGATGTTTGCCGAGTCAGAAAATGTTCTGGAGCATCTTGCTGATGAAGCCATTGAGACTCACAAGAAAGGTAAAACAAAGCCGTTGAATATTGAGCGGTTATGAATTCAAAAACAACGGAACGCTTTTGGAAGTGCTATGAAAAATTGCCGATAAGAATCAAGAGGATGGCAAAAGAGGCTTACAAGCAATTTCAGACAAACCCCTACTACCCAAGCTTAAACTTCAAACAGGTCCATTCTACGCGTCCTATATTTTCAGTTAGAATTACAAAAGACTATAGAGCTGTTGGTATTATTCAAGGAGAAGATATTACCGTAAAATAGCGATTAAAGACCTGCTATTTTACAATCCTGCGATTTGCCTGCCATACTTCGTTATCGGACAATTTTTACTCCTCACCGTATTGGTGAACATACGGCTCGTCGTAAAAATTGTCCGCTGCCTCGTCTGGCAGGCAACTTGCAGGTTTCCCCAAAAATCAAAGGCTATTTTCGGGTATCATTTGGTTCTGGATAGGCTCTCATTCAGAATATAATAGTATATTGAAACAATTCAGACATGCCTAACAAATCACTTGTGCGGACTCCGTTTCACTGCGCCGCACAGTTCAAGCATTAGGCATCGCCCTACAACCTGTTCAATCCGTTCAATGCCGCAACCTTATACGCATCAGTAAGGGTTGGATAGTTGAAGACTGTATCTTTAAAATAATCTATTGTCCCGCCAAAACTCATAACTGCCTGACCTATGTGAATGAGTTCAGTGGCCCTCTCTCCTATGATGTGAACGCCGAGGAGTTGCCTCGTTTCCCTGTGAAAGAGGAGTTTTAACATGCCGTGGGTGTCGCCGATTATCTGGCCTTTTGCAACCTCCTGAAAGAGCGCGCATCCGATTTCGTAAGGCACTCCTTTTTTAGTTAATTCTTCCTCTGTTTCGCCGACCATGGATATCTCCGGGATGGTGTATATGCCGAACGGCAGATGCGATACAACCTCGCAGGTAACGCCTTCTGTATGAAATGCGTTGCATACTGCCCGCCTGCCCTGATCCATTGAGGTGGATGCCAGGGCTGGAAATCCTATAACATCTCCGATTGCATAGATATGCGGCAGCGCAGTTTGAAAATTCTCGTTCACATTTAGGCCGCCGCGTTCATTTGATTTAATTCCTACTGCATTGAGGTTCAGCATGTCAGTATTTCCAACCCGTCCCATGGTGTATAGCAGTTTTTCAGAAACAGCCTGCTTGCTGCTTTTTAATGTTGTAACAACTCTATCCTTTGCCTCTACAGTTATCTTTACTACCTCTTCGCTCAATCTCAGGGTAATGCCGCTGTGCCTCATCCAGTAGATAAGGTTGTTTACAATCTCCTCATCCGCAAATGGCAATAGCCTTGATTTTTTTTCTATAAGCGTGACTTTTACCCCGAGAGACGCAAATATACATGCGTATTCACAGCCTATTACGCCGCCGCCGATTATGGCAAGGGTTCTTGGGATATTATCTATCTTCAAAATCGTGTCTGTATCATATATATGTGCTTCATCAAACGGAACATCTCTTGGCCGAAGCGGCCTTGTGCCTGTGGCTATTATGATAATATCCCCATAAAGTTCTTCTGTGGCAGTTGTGCCTTTTACAGTTAACTTATGCCCGTCTGTAAATGAGGCATCTCCATAAATTATCTCCACATTGTTTCTGCTAAACTGGTCTATTATAACCTCCATCTGCTTTTTAATGACGTCCATCTTTCTGTGCATTAACTCCTGCAGGGTCACCTCTCTGCCGATTGCGAGCTGGAAGCCAAAGATTGCCCTCTGCTTGAAACCTGACAGGAAGAGCGCCGCCTCTCGCAGAGTTTTGCTCGGCAATGTGCCTGTATGAAGGCCTGCGCCGCCGATATACGGCTGCCTTTCTATGACAGCAACGGTTTTTTTGAGTTTTGACGCCTGGAATGCAGCCCTCTGCCCTCCTGGGCCAGAGCCGACTATCAAGACATCAAATCTTCTCATAAAGACCCCCATAGGTGGAAAGTGATAAGAAGGTAGAAATAAGTTTTCCCTCTTTCAGTTTTTTTATTCTATTCTATTTTTCTGCCTCTTTAGAAGGATATATCAATATCTTTGAAATGGCAACATTGTTGAGAGAAGTTCTACCGCGTTACAGAAGAACGCTGGATTTAGAAAATGCTTGACAATTACGGGGGGGGTATGCTATACGGACGGTGTTTAATCAAAAAGCAAAGGAGGTGATGATTGCAGGAGGTTTAGTTGCGCGCGTTTAGTTTTACAAAAAATTGTAAATTAAAGGAGGAATGTATTTATGAAGAACAAGGTTCTTGCTTTATTGAGTGCGTTTATCTTCTGCATGACTTTAGGATTAAAGGATGCAATGGCTGCTGCTGCAACAGATGTTGCATGCAAGAATCCTTGCATCAATTCGTTTGAAATTCAGGATGGCCAGGTTGGTAATGCTGATATAGCGGATGGTGCGGTCACAGAGCCAAAACTGGGAACAGGGGTTATAACAAATACAAAGATTCAGGACGGTGCTGTAACAGATGCAAAGATTACCGGGCATATAAGCGCATCAAAACTTGAAAAGCCTGCCAATGTGATAGTGGTAGGAAAGTCTGGTGGGGATTTTACATCCATTCAGACTGCCTTAAATGCCATTAATCCTACAGCCAACAATCCATATATAGTTAAGGTAATGCCCGGCATATATTCAGCATTAACTGAGAATATTACAATGAAGAGCTATGTCCATCTTCAAGGGGCGGGCGCTGATGTAACAATCATTGAAGACTCATCTGGGGGAGCTTACATATACGAGATTATTTCTATAGACAACCTCACTAATGTAACCATCTCAGGTTTTACTATCAAAGGAGGATATTATGGGATTCATAATATTTCCTCTTCGCCAACAATTATCGACAACACAATCACTGGAAACGGTCACAGTGGAATTTACAATGTATCCTCTTCGCCAACAATCATAAGGAATACTATTGTCGGGAATAGCTCTGGAATTCGCAATAATTCTTCCTCACCAATGATTAGTGCAAATAGTATTACTGGGAATAGTAATGGTATTACCAATAGTTCTTCCTCACCTACAATCAGTGGAAATACTATTACAGGAAATACTGGCACGGGCATTGCCAACGCTACATCTTCCTTCTTTACGATTAATGGAAATACAATTGTGGGGAATAGTGCGGGGATTTCCAATAATTCTTCCTCCCCTACGATAAGTGGAAATACGATTACAGGAAATACCGGCATTGGTGTCTCCAACGGTATCTATTCTGCACCGACCATTATAGGAAATACGATTACAGGAAATGGTGCGTCTGGAATCTATATGAGTTACTCTTCTCCTACTATTATTCATAACAAGATTACTGATAATGGTGGAACGACCAACACAGATATTTATGTGCACGATACTGCTACACCAAATATCAGCTTCAATATTTATGATGATATTACCGGTTCAACTGGAGTGGGGTTATATAATGTGAATTCCAATGGTGACTCTGCTCCGACTCCATAACCGGACATTGGCAACGTTAAGGCAGGCGTGGAATTTCTCCAAGCCTACCTTTTTATTGATTTCAATTTCAATATTTGAGAAGAGATTCAAGCACCTTACGTGCCTCTACATAATCAGGCTGTATTTTTAATGCCTCTTTGAATTCCCTTATTGCCTCGTCCTTTAATCCCTTTTTTTTATAGGTAAGACCAAGGTTATAATGAGCTTTTGCATAGTCAGGTTTCAGTTTTAAAGCAATTCTATATTCTTTAATAGCTTCATCTATCCTTCCTTGTTCAGAATAAGCATTCCCAAGATTATTATGAGTCTCTGCTATCGCGGGCTCCAGCCTCAATGCTTTTTTAAATTCTTCTATAGCTGCATCTATTCGTTCTTGCGTAGCATACAGGCTGCCCAAATTATTATAAGCATCAGGGTAATCAGGTTTAAGCTTTACTGCTATAACATATGCTTGCATGGCTTCATTGAACAGACCTTGACTATAATAGGTATTCCCAAGATTATTATAGGCTTCTGCATCATACGGATTGAGTTTTAAAGCTGCCCTATATTCCTTTATTGCATAATCAAATCGGCCTTGTTTAGAATATACATTTCCAAGGTTAGTATGGGGTTCGGGCAAATTAGGCTTAAGTTGTATAGCTTGTTGTAATGCCTTTATAGATTCAGTAAAAAGCTCTTTCTCTTGTAATGCCTTCCCAAGATTATTATATCCCCTCGCCTTCTCCGGACTCTTCTCTATCACATCATCCCAAAGCGCGATATCATCCTTCCACACAAGATTTCTTTTATAAGTAGCAATACCTAAAGTAAAAGCAGTTACAAACAGCAAGACGCAAGTTGCAAGTAAAAGAGAGACCTTAATACCCAATCTTTCCCTTGCATAGCTAAAGCCATAAAGCACACCTGAACCAAAGGCAATAACCGCACCCACACTCGGCAGATACAGTCTGTGTTCATTGATAACATCCCTAATAGGAATTATGGATGATTCGACAGATAAGGTGATAAAGAACCAGAGGATGCCGAAGGAGATTAAAAGACCATAACATTTCCCTTCACCCCTGCCCTCTCCCCTATGGGGAGAGGGGGATTTTGTTTTCTCGCCAGCAAGGCGAGAGGGAGATTTTGCCGTTCTCCGTGACCGTATAAAGAGATAAATTGCAAATGCAAATATAGCTGAAAGGAAAAGAAAAAAAGCAAATGTTTGCGGCTCAAATAAAGAATGAGATAAAGGATAGTCATAATCCAAATTCTGATTTATGGGTAAGAATAAAAGTCTTATATAGGTAACTATTACTCTGAATTGTGTTAAGAGATAAACATCCCTTGAAATCTCCTCTGTCTCCTGTGCTGCCTCTCTTAGTTCCCCTATCATGTCTCCAACGGGTCTATCTGTGCCTATAAGGCTTAAGGGAATAATAAAGGCGGTCAGTGTAACGGGTATAAGATAGAGGAGCCGTTTTGCGAAACCGTAATTCTGTTTTGTGGGTGCAAAGAACATGACCTCATAGAGTATAATAACAAACGGCAGGGTAAGGCTTATCTCCTTTGTCTTCATGGCAAGGATGGCGGAGACAAGAGAGAGGAAATAAAAGGTTAAGGTTGAGGTTGAGAAAAACTTGCCTACAGCATTAGCCCCTGTCTGTACTGTCTGTAGTCTTGCCTTTATATAAAGAGTCAGAGAGAGGATATACAAAAGCGTTGCCAGAGATGCAAATCTCTGGACTATGTAGGTAACCGCCTGGGTCTGGATAGGGTGTGAGACAAAGATAAGAGACGCTGTCAGCGCAGTCAGGTAGGGCAAGTCAGCCTTTAGCCCCCGAATGATTCTATCGGGGGTTAAAGCAGGGCTTAAGCCCTGCCCTACATAAACTTGCATAACAGGTGTCTTGAATGTAAGGATAATGAGCCACCATATCAGAAGGCCGTTTATAATATGGATGATGATATTAACAAGGTGATAGCCAAAGACATTAAGTCCGCCGAAATGATAATTAAGGGCAAAGGATAAAACCCCTACATATCTTGAGCCTGAAGGAGGCCAGAAATTAGAAAGATCCCTGAGCTTATAATTTTCTACAATATTGGGTTCGTCATCAAAGTGGAAAGGAGATGCAAAGGTATTGGAATAGATGAGAAAGGCTGTTATGGTTATGAGGGAAAGGCTGATAAGGAAGCTGTATCTTTTTAAAAAGGAAGATGAACCTTCTTCCACAAAATCAGACTGTTTTATCCTTTTATCTTCTGAGTATTTTTGTTTTCTCTTGCTTGCCTTGCCCATGATTATTCCTTCAATTTATATTCTTTCAGCGATAAACGGTCTATTGCCAAAATCATATTCTTCATGCTCTGCTGTCATTCCCGCGAAGCTTGTCCCAGCATGCTTTAAGCAGGGAGCGGGAATCCATAACTTATTGAATTTACAAGAACTGGATTCCCGATAAACTTGTCCTCGCAGGTAGTAAGCGGGGAACCTTCGGGAATGACATTCTTGGGTTTGGGCAACAGACAGTAAAAATCTAACATATTGGTGAAGGTGTTACAATGGTTGTGTTAGTTGTGCTACTATAATAATCCTTATGCTCAAGAAACTCCCTATATTTGTCAGACACACATTTTATTACGATATGAAGGCCGCAATCCTGTTCGGTATATTCGGCGGTGCGTTACTGCCGTTCATTGCCATTGTCGGCAGAAAGATTGGCGCAACTGAGTTTCAGATTGCCTTGCTCATGGCAGCGCCATATATTGCAAATACCTTTGCGCTTCTCTGGACAGAGGATGTCTTTGGCAGAGGCAGGGTCTGGTATGTGGTTTGGCCGAATGTCATAGGCAGGGCTGTGCTAATCAGCATGTTTTTTGTTACAAACGCATTTAATTACACGATGATTATATTCGTGTATATGATAATCACCGCAATACCATTCCCTTCCTATGCATCTGTGATGAAGACCAATTACCCTGATAGAGAAAGGGGAAGGCTTATGAGTTATATCAGGATAGGGACGGCCTGTTTCTGGATTCTAAGCTCAACGGTTGCAGGGTGGATTTTAGAAGGCAGCACTGAAAATTATCATTATATATTTCCTGTTGCCGCGCTATTCGGCGTATTATCTGCCCTTGAGTTTGGCAATATAAAAATAAGGCGAGAAGTAAAACAGCGCGAAAACTTTGCGGCATTTTCGCATATCACCGCCCCTTTTCAAAATAAGCCTTTCCGCACATTTTTACTGATTTATTCTGTCTTTGAATTCGGTCTTTTGCTTGTTCTCCCGCTGTTTCCTCTGATACAGGTTGACAAGGCGCATATTCCTAATTTTGTTGCAGGCATCTTTGGAACCATATTTTCAGGAACGTGGCTTGCGGGTTTTTTCTTTTGGGGGCGCTTTGTAGATAAACATCCTCTGAAAAGCCTATTGGCATTGTTATTTTTTGTTGCAAGCGGCCTGCCGTTCATTTATATTTTTACCTATAATTTATGGTTTCTATCTGTTGCGCAAGGGGTTGCCGGTTTTGTATTTGCAGCAATTGAGCTTATAGGCTATGTTGTGATAACGAGGATGGCATCTCAAAAAGAGACTCCAAGATATATGGCGGTACACACTGTTTTGGGCGGGATTCGTGGCGCAACCGCGCCGTTTCTTGGTCCGGTAATCATGAATAGTTTTGGCGCAGATATTGCTTTTGGCGTCTCAGCGGCCTTGATGATATCCGCGTTTTTTTTCATAAAGATTAAAAAAGGTTTGATGATGTAAGGCAAGAAATTATCAGAATTTGATTTTTGTCATATCCATTTGCATTGTATTGCTGCACAATATAGCAAAAATCACATATAAGGAGGCAATACAAGTAATAATATGGAAAAGATACTGGATGTAAGAGAGATGGTGCCAAAGGATAGGCATTCAAAGATATTTGGGACATTTAAGGAGCTTAAGCCTGGAGAATCCTTTGTTCTGATAAACGACCATGAGCCAAAGCCTTTACTGTATCAGTTTCAGGCGGAACATCACGGCGAGTTTAACTGGTGGCCTCTGGAAACAGGGCCTCAGGTTTGGAGGGTAGCTATTGCGAAAAGAGAGGTAAACGACTCCAAAAGGACGGTTACTGAATATCTGCAGACAGATCACAAGAGGCTTGATAATATCTTTAATAAGTTTCTCGAAGATGTTAAGGACAAAAACTGGGATAAGGCATCTAAAGATTTTAGAGAATTCAGGATTGGGCTTAAAAGGCATATACGGGCTGAAGAAGATATCCTTTTTCCAGTGTTTGAGCAGAAGACAGGCATGCATGAAGGCGGACCTACAGCTGTTATGCGCATGGAGCATAAAGAGATACAGGAGCTCTTGGATAAAATACTCTCAGCAACAGATTCAAAAGATTCTGCTCAGATACCGAATACCACCAATGCGCTTGTGAATATTTTGACAGACCATAATATGAAGGAAGAGCATATCCTTTATCCTGAGTCTGATGAGTTTTTATCAGAGGCGGAGAGGTCTGAGGTGGTTAAGAAGGCACAGGCTTTTTAAGATTGAAAAGCAGCGTCAAAGAGTCATAGAGCAAAGCTTTTATTCTGACCCTTTGACACTTTGAGACTCTGGCACTATAATAACGATATGTTACAACTTTCCTTATTTCTCCATATTGTTTCTGCCATATTCTGGATAGGCGGGATGCTGTTTTTAACCCTTGTGGTTGCGCCGTTTTTAAAAACCATACAGGATGTTAAGGAAAAGTCACGCATATATCAGTTTGTCGGCAAGGGCTTCAGGTTCTGGGGGTGGGTTGCCATAGGTATACTCGCTATCACAGGGCCTTTAAATCTGCATTTAATGGGCGTCCCTTTAAAGAGCCTTATTGACCCTGTCTTTCATTCAACACCATATGGAAAGGCATTGGCCGTTAAAAGCGCGTTGGTCATTCTGATTGTGCTGACCAGCCTTTCCCATGACTTTTTCTTCGGCCCAAAGGCAAGAACCTCGCCTGCTTACAGCGCTTTTGCCAAATGGTTGGGCAGGTCTAATCTTTTTATAGCCCTTGCTATAGTGGTTTTTGCTGTACTCTTAAGGCTCGGAGGATTTTAATGCCTCATAAATTCAACCCTGAGAATATTGGACTTCTCATTGGCAATGACAGGATGAATGAATTGAACCCAGCTCAATTCCTTATTGAAAACGGCCTCAAAAAAGGGATGAGCCTTGCGGATATTGGATGCGGCCCTGGATTCTTCAGCATACCTGCTGCTGATATCGTTGGTATGACCGGTATCGTATATGCAATTGATATCCATGATGAGATGTTGAACAAGTTAAAAGAAAGAAGGCCGCCAAAGAATTTAAAGATTATCAAATCAAAGGAGAGCCTCATTCCTATAGAAGACAGCGCCGTAGATTTTGCCCTGCTTGTCTTTGCGCTTCATGAAGCTGAAGACAAACCTATATTCTTAAAGGAGATTAAAAGGCTTCTGAAGCGAGACGGCAGCCTTCTACTGTTGGAATGGGAAAAGATTGTCGAGGACAAAGGCCCTCCGTTTGCGGAAAGGCTTGCAAAAGATGATACAAAGGGATTGATAGAGACAACAGGCTTCACAATACAGGGGATTTCCAATCAAAACCCATCCCAGTATAAGATAAAGGCTCAAAAATAATACTGCGCAGCATCTTTTGTAAAGGGTTTAGGGTTTAAAAAATCCTTGACAAGAAGTAATTTTTTGTTTAATCTCTGAATTGATTGTAAGCAATAAACTTTAAAGAAAGGAGGAAGAAAATGCGCAACATCATATGGTTGGTAGCATTGGTAGTAAGCCTTGCATTTGCCGGGACTGCTTTAGCAACAGATGGTGCAGAAACCTTTAAGGCAAAGTGTGCAGCATGCCATGGTAAGGCTGGTGAAGGTATGAAAGGTATGGCGCCGGCTCTTAAGGGCAATGCATTTGTTAAGGGAACTGCGGCAGATGTAAAAAAGACTTTCTTGGAAGGTCGTGCCGGGGCAGCAAAGAAGTATAAAGAATTCCCAATTGAGATGCCAAAGAACCCAATGGCAGATGCTGATGCCGACTCGCTTGTGAAGTTCCTGCAAGGCGATCTGCAGAAGTAGGTTTTAGCTGCAAAGTGTTTTTTAAACAGCCCCCCGATTGTCATCGGGGGGCTGTTTTATTTTAATCCCTCGCATTATTTATCAATAGACCCCTTTAGATAAGATACAGAACTGGCTCCGTTTAATCAATGCCCCCCCAAAAAACAAAGTCTATTTTAGGGTATCCCAAAAAATATCCCAAAAAATCCCAAAAAAGTCTTGACAATAAGCATAAAATTCATTAAATTAGACTATTCAAAATTTTGCTTAAGAAAATTAGGGGTAATTATTATGAAAACTGAATTTGTAAAACAACACGATAAGGCCAAGTGGCATATTGTGGATGCACAGGATAAAATCCTTGGCAGGATGGCTACGCGCATAGCTACTGTGTTAAGGGGAAAACATAAACCAAGCTATACGCCGTTTATGGATTCAGGAGACTTTGTAGTGGTGGTAAATGCTGAAAAGATAGCTGTAACAGGCAAAAAACTTACTGACAAAATATACTATCATCATAGTATGTATCCAGGCGGGTTGAAGGCAGAGGCATTGGAAAAACGTTTGGCCAGAAAACCGGAAGATGTAATACATCATGCAGTATGGGGTATGCTTCCAAAGGGCAGCCTTGGCAGAGATATGATAAAGAAGTTGAAGGTCTATACAGGTGCAACCCATCCACACCAGGCACAAAGGCCGGAAAAACTCGCAATCTAAAGAAGGAGCGTAATTTATTATGGCAGTAACAACTTACCAGGCAGTAGGCAGAAGAAAGACATCCGTAGCACGGGTTCGGCTGATAAAAGGCAGCGGCCAAGTAACAATAAATGATAAACCAATGGATGATTACTTTGGCAGTGAAACCCTTATAATGATTGTCAAGCAGCCTCTTGAGGCAACAAAGAGTTTGAATCAATTTGATATCTATGCAAATGTCTATGGCGGCGGCAGCGCAGGCCAGGCAGGCGCAATAAGACATGGTATTACCAGGGCGCTTTTAGAGGTCAATCCTGATATGAGGCTGACCCTTAAGAAGGCAGGCTTTATTACCAGAGACCCGAGAATGAAAGAAAGGAAAAAGTACGGACAGAAAGGTGCAAGAAAGCGCTTCCAGTTCTCAAAGAGATAATATTCAATTTGATATTGATTACCGAAAGGGAAGGTCATCTGGCCTTCCCTTTTTTATTTTCCACATAAAGGATAAACTATGATTAAGACAGCAATAGTCGGCGGAAGCGGTTATACAGGATTAGAACTCCTGCGCATTTTAGAAAACCACACCAGGGCAGAGGTTATTGCCGTGACATCACGGCAATATAAAGGGAGAACACTTGAAGATGTGTTTCCAAGCTTAAGCGGATTCTCAAGGCTAAAATTTGAAGATCCTGCCAATCATAATGCACTCTCAAAGGCAGACCTCATATTCTCATGTCTTCCCCATCATACCTCCATGGAGATAGTGCCGTCACTATTAAAAAATGGAAAGAAGGTTATAGACCTGAGCGCAGATTTTCGGCTGAAGAACGCAAAAACATACGAGGCATGGTATGGAAAACATATAGCCAAAGATTGGTTAAAAAAGGCTGTATATGGCCTGCCAGAGCTTCACAGAGGCAAGATAAAGAATGCAGATTTGGTTGCAAATCCAGGATGTTATCCAACAGGGGCTATCCTCGGCCTTACACCTGCGATAGATGCAGGCATTATAGATATTGAAACAATAGTGATAGACTCAAAGAGCGGCGTATCAGGCGCTGGAAGGGCGGCATTACTGGACACTTCATTTGTAGAAGTGAATGAAGGGTTCAAGGCATACAAGGTGGGCGAGCATCGCCACACACCTGAGATAGAGCAGGAAATCAGTTTGCTTGCCGGAAAAACTATCACGGTAACATTCACACCGCACCTTTTGCCTGTAACCAGGGGTATATTAAGCACGATATATGCGCATTTAAACAGTAAAGGTGCGTCTTATGAAAAAGTTGTCAACGTATACAAAAAATATTACAGTGACGAATTCTTTATCCGCATTATGCCTGAAGGGGTTTTCCCAAATATATCGCAGGTAAAGGGTTCTAATTTTTGCGACATAGGCTTAAAGATAGATGAGCGGACTAACCGCTTAATTATAATTACAGCCATTGACAATCTTGTCAAAGGCGCATCGGGTCAGGCAGTGCAAAATATGAATATCATGTTTGCTCTTCCTGAAACATCAGGCCTTAGCATGTCCCCTTTATCTCTCTAAGGGAAGACACACTGAAAAAATTGTTTGCAAATATATACTCAATATGCTAAATAACCCCAAGATGCTCAAAGAGGAGGTGAGGCTGCCAAAATATACAGGTTCAAGTTGCAAGCTGTAATTCAAGGCTTTAGTCTTTACTCTGCTGAGCAGGGTAAAAAAAACCCAAAGGAGGTAAGTATGAAGAAAGTATTAGTTGGAATTGTTGTTGCCAGTATGATGTTTGCAGGTTCAGCTTTCGCAGCAGGTGAGTTCCGTCAGAACACAGGCTGTGGTCTCGGTACAGCGGCATTAGGCAAGGCAGCATTCGCTGACACACTGATTGGAAATCTTGTGGTAACTTTCTTAAATGGAATCTCCGGCAATCAGACCTTTGGCATCACCACAGGCACCTCTGAATGTAAAGCCCCGTCCAAGGTAGCTGATAATGGAATATTAAAGGAATTTGTTGTAGCTAATATGGACAATCTGGCAAAGGATATTGCTATGGGGCAAGGCGAGTCTCTTACAACTTTGGCTGAACTCATGGGGATTGCTAAAGACAGCAGAACCGCGGTATATGCCAAATTACAGTCCAATTTCTCAAACATTTTTACCTCTGAAAATGTTGATGCGGCGCATGTAGTTGATAATATAATAACTGTAATCATGTAAGCATGGGGTACCCAAAAATAGACTTTGATTTTTGGGGAAACCTGCAAGTTGCCTGCCAGACGAGGCAGAGGCCATTTTTGCGACGAGCCGTATGTTCACCGATACGGTGAGGAGCAAAAATGCGCCAATAACGAAGTATGGCAGGCAAATCGCAGGTTTGTAAAATAGCGAGGTTTTTAATCGCTATTTTACGGGAGTAATCTCTTCTTGACAGCCTCACTTGTAAAGGGATATGGACTCTTTAAGATGTCCATATCCCTTTTTATTTTTACCTTGTTATTCAGAGCGTCATAAATAGAGCCTCATGCAGAGCGTCAGAACAAAGCAGGTATGCGAAGTTATGATGCTCTGCAAGAAGCTTTTTCTATCAGAGCAAAATTCATGATGGAGATAAAAGGGTTCTTAATAAGCGGGCTTCTAACGGGGTTCATCTGTGCCTTTTGCATCCCTGCGTCTGCAATATCTGAAGACAATTCACATCTCAATGAACTCCTAAAAAAGGCAGAAGAAAAAAGACTCTCTGCAGATAGATACTGGCAGGTTCTTCTCCATTACAAGCCTGCAACAACAGGCTTTGAGAGTTTGATAGACGACTCTCAATTTTTTTTATCGCCTGAGGGTAAAACAAATCCCAAGGCAGAACTTGAGGCTACCATAATAGCGCTGTTTCAAAGCGATAAAAAAGGTGATGAGCACCCTAAATGCAGATTCATTGCACGATACGAATGGCTGAAAACGGAAATAAGCTTTAATGAATTATTATTTTCAAATATAACCTGCAAAGAATACAATAAAATTGCTGAGATTATCCAACCAAAGTCTGTAGTCTTGGTCTTTCCAGCCTCCTATATGAATAACCCTGCCTCTATGTTCGGCCACACCTTAATAAGGATTGACAGCTCACATGAGAGCAAACTGTTATCCTACGCTGCAAACTATGCTGCATACGTAGAAGATGATATAGGATTTCTTTACGCATTTAGGGGCATCTTCGGTTTCTATAAAGGCTATTTCAAAGTATTCCCTTATTATGAACGGGTCAAGGAATATAACGACACTGAACAACGTGATATGTGGGAGTATAATCTTAATCTCACTGAAAAAGAAGTTGACAGGATGTTTAAGCATCTCTGGGAGCTTAAGGATATATATTCCTATTATTACTTCTTTGATGAAAACTGCTCGTATAATTTATTATTCCTGTTAGAGGCTGCAAGGCCGTCTCTGCACTTAACAGATATGGCAATGCCGTGGGTTATACCTGTGGATACTATAAGAACAGTGAAGGATAGCGGCATAGTAGAAAATATTGAGTTCAGGCCTGCTAAGGCGACTAAAATCAGACATATTGCTTCCTTGCTTGGTGAAGATTCTCAAAAGACAGCGCTCAAAATAGCAGACCAAAAAATAAATTCCGATTCTATACCAACTCATAACAATGAAGAAAAAATAATGATACTTGATTTAGCTGTAGAGGCTGTGCAATACAGATACAATAATGCAGAGCTGACCCAAGATGAATATTTAAAGCTTTTTTTATCTATCTTAAGGGAGCGCAGCAAACTGGGTAAGTCTGAAGAAGGCTACTATACTATCACTGCGCCAGCACCTCCTGAAGAAGGTCATCTTTCCAGCAGATTTAGCTTAGGCGCCGGTATAACAGATGATGTTCTCTTTCAGGAGATTAGGTTCAGACCTGCCTATCACAGCCTTATTGACCCGGATCAGGGGTTTGTAGAAGGCTCTCAGATTATATTTGCTGATACGGCAATACGGTATTATACCGACGGCCGGATAAAGCTTGAGGATTTTGACCTGGTTGATATTGTTTCCCTCTCTCCAAAGAGCAATTTTTTCAACCCGCTTTCATGGAAGGTAAAAACAGGTCTCACACAGAAAATGTTTCAGGACAAAGAAGAACATTTGATATATCAATTAAATCCTGGGTTTGGTCTTGCCTATAAAAACGGGATAATAGGGTTATGGTACATATTGGCCGAGGGAGACCTCAATATAGGCGGCGAATTCAAAGAAGATTATGCAGCAGGCGCCGGGATACAGATTGGCGCAATTAAGAAGATAACAGATTATTGGAAGATTAACCTTTCTGCAGAAACCTTATTTTACGGGATACGAGAATGGTTTCATGAAAACAAGGCCTCTGCTGTCCAAACCTTTACACTCAATCAGAGTAGCAGCCTTAATTTGTATCTCTCGTGGCAAGAGATTTTTAACAACGAACAGACGGAGATAAAACTGAATTGGAATTATTATTTTTAGCGCGGCAGGCTTATGAACGCAAAAGAGAGGATGAAGAAATCAGAAGTCAGTGGCCTGCCCCCGCAGGCTTTAAGCGGGGGTCAGGAGTCAGGAGTTAAAAAAACCAGATTGTTTTTACTCTTGACTCTTCACTTATCACTTTTCACTGTCTTTTATGGCTGCTCCTCCGTATTCTTTTACCCCCAAAAAGAACTCATAGACAATCCATATCTAAAGCAGGTTTCTTACGAAGATATATTTTTTATAACATCCGATGCTGTGAAACTGCACGGATGGCATATCAAGGCAAAAGGTAAGAGTCAGGGAATTATCGTTCAGCTGCACGGAAATGCCGAGAACATAAGCACTCATGTAAATAGTGTGCTATGGCTTGCCTCTGAAGGTTATGACATCTTTACCTTTGACTATAGAGGTTATGGAAGGTCTGAAGGGCGCCCTTCTCTGGACGGAGTCCATAGGGATAGCCGTGCTGCTTTAGAAACAGTTCTGAAATTGCCGGATATTAACAAAGAGCGAATCTTTATATTAGGGCAAAGTTTAGGCGGCGCTATTGCCGTCTATACCGTAGCTGCTTCCCCATATAAAAACCAAATAAAGGCCGTTATTATTGACAGCGCCTTTTCAAGCTATAGAGGAATTGCCAGAGAAAAGCTCAGCCAGTTTATATTAACCTGGCCGCTCCAATACCCCTTATCCTTTTTAATCAATGATTATTACAGCCCTGTGAAATGGATTAAAAATATCTCCCCTTTGCCTATCTTAATCATGCATGGCGAGCAAGATATTATTGTCCCAATCCACCACGGTTCAATCCTTTACGAGGCGGCATTAGAACCAAAAGAGTTTTGGCAGATAGAAGGCATAGGGCATATCCAGGCATTTGCTTTAAAAGATATAAGGGAAAGGTTTTTACAGTATCTGCAGGCCATAAAATAAAAACCTGTAAAACTCCTATCCAATAGGAATCAGCAATTATAGCAATAAATCAATTATTATGATATAAGCGTTTTGAATTATGCTCCGCATCATATCCTGCACAAAGACCGGTGAATTTAAAGAGCCTGCTGTTGAAAGGCTTTCTGAACTACTTTCAGGCAAAGACAGCCTCACATGGGTAGACCTCTATGACCCGACAGATAATGAGGCCAAAATACTTGCCGATGTGTTTAAATTCCATCCACTCGCTGTAGAGGATTGCCTGGCAACTGTGCCTAATCCAAAGATAGATGACTACGGCGAATATCTCTATATAGTAATCCACGGCATCAATGCAGAGGCTTTAAAAAAGGATGAGCTTGAAACCCATGATTTAGATATATTTCTTGGAAAGAATTATCTCGTCACATTTCACAAAGGCCATTTCAGAAGCATAGAGTCTGTTATGGAGAGGTGTAAAAAGAACTGCTCTCTCATACAGACTGACCCTGAATTTCTGATGCATAAGATTATAGATACGCTGGTTGACAACTACCTGCCTATCATTGACGACATTGGAGAAAAAGTAGACGAGCTTGAAAAGGAAATTTTTGAAAAGGCAAACCAAAAAGCCCTTAATAAACTTTTTACCCTCAAAAAAGATATTCTCTATCTCCGACGCATTATCCATCCCCAAAGGGAAATACTGCGCAATATTGCCAGTGGTGAGCATAAGCAGATATGCTTTGAGTGCAGTCTGCATTTTAAAGATGTATATGACCATTTATTTATGATATCTGAGCTTATAGAATCGTATCGCGATACCATGAGCAGCGCAATGGATGCGTATCTCTCTGTTGTTTCCAATCGGCTCAACGAGGTTATGAAGGTCTTAACCATCATTGCGACTATCATTATGCCTTTAACACTTATTACCGGAATCTTTGGAATGAACTTTGATAACATGCCTCTCCTGAAATCGCCGCACGGCTTTTTAACTACAATGGGAATAATGGGAATTATTGCCTTTATCATGCTCTATCTCTTTAAGAGAAAAGGGTGGTGGTAACTATAGGCTATAGGCATTGGGCGAGAGGCGATAGGAAATACCCATAGCCTATCGCCTATTAACCATAGCCTATATTTTATTGACAAACCTTTTTCTACTTGTCATAATTGCCACCGTCTTCAAAATAATATAAAAATATGTCTGAAAATAAAAAAATTAAAATTACACCATTGCATCAAATCCATAAAGAACTCAATGCGCGGTTAGTTCCATTCGCAGGGTGGGAAATGCCTGTGCAATATACAGGCGTAATAGAGGAGCATCTTGCTGTCAGAAAGGGTGTGGGCCTCTTTGATGTAAGCCATATGGGTGAAATAGAGGTATCCGGCACAAAGGCCTTGGAAGCAGTGCAAATTATAACAACTAATGATGCTTCTAAACTTAAGGACGGCCAGGTTCAGTATACCTTTTTATGTTATCCCAATGGCGGTGTAGTTGATGATGTTACGCTCTATAAATTCAGTGACACACGGTATATGTTTTGCGTCAATGCATCAAATACGGAAAAAGACTTTAACTGGATAAAGGAGAATGCCGGGAAACTATCTGATGTAAAGGATATGAGCAGCCGTTTTGGCCAGCTTGCCATTCAAGGGCCTCTGTCCGAAGAAATTCTACAAAATACTTGCAATCTTGATTTATCTTTAATAAGGTATTATCATTTCCTTCATGGAAATGTTGCCGGCGTAGATGCAATTATTTCAAGGACAGGCTATACAGGTGAAGACGGTTTTGAAATTTATATGCCATGGGATGCAACGGTTAAGGTCTGGCAGGGACTCATGGAGGCAGGCAATAGATTTGGCATAAAACCGATTGGGCTTGGGGCAAGAGACACTTTAAGATTAGAGATGGGCTTCCCTCTGTATGGAAATGAACTTAATGAAAAAACAACCCCCCTTGAGGCAGGCCTGCATAGATTTATAAACTTGGATAAGCATCATTTTGTTGGCAGAGATGCGTTAGAAAAACAGGCTATACAGGGCATACAGAGAAAACTTATTGGCATTGAGATGACTGAATCGGGCATACCCCGAAGCGGCTATAAAATCTTTGTAAAAGACAGAATGGTTGGAGAGGTAACAAGCGGAACCATGTCTCCATCTCTGGGTAAGGCCATTGGGATGGGTTATATAGAAACAGTTCTCGCATCCATGGGAGCAGAATTAAATATTGAGGTAAGGAACAGGCGCATCGCTGCACGTGTTACAAAAATCCCATTTTATACAAAAAAAACAGTTCAAACAGCAGTAAACTAAATTAAGAAAGGAGAGGAAAAGAAGTTATGGAATTTCCAAAAGATGTAAAATATACCAAGGAGCATGAATGGGTACGGGTAGAAGGAAACATTGCGACCGTCGGAGTTACCGATTATGCCCAGGACTCGCTTGGGGATGTTGTCTACTTAGAGCTTCCGCAAGATGGGGCAAATGTTACTAAGGATGAAACATTTGGCGTTGTTGAGTCAGTCAAGGCAGTATCTGACCTTTATTCTCCAATCAGTGGGACTGTGGCAGAAATAAATGATGCCTTGGTAGACAACCCGGAGGTTATCAATGACGACCCTTACGGCGACGCATGGATGCTGAAAGTAGAAATGAGCAGCCCGGCTGAAATTAAGGAACTGCTTACAGCAGATGAATACAAAAAGTATGTGGAAGAGGAGAAGTAGATTTACGATTTTAGATTTACGATTTGAGATTTATAGTTCTTTTGGATTTTAAATCGTAATTCGTAATTCGTAAATCTCAAATTGTCATGTCCTACATCCCCCATACTGAAAAAGACATCCATGAAATGCTGAAGGTCATCGGCTCGGCATCTGTAGAAGATCTTTTTAAACCTATTCCAGACACCCTGAGGGTAAAAAAACCATTAAATCTACCCTCACCGCTTTCTGAACAGGAACTAATTCAAGAGCTGACAACCCTCAGCAAAAAGAATGCTACTATAGAAGAGTATGTTTCCTTTCTTGGAGCAGGCGCATACAATCACTATACCCCGAGTATTGTAAATCATCTCATATCCCGCTCAGAGTTTTATACGGCCTATACCCCTTATCAACCTGAGATAAGCCAGGGCACATTGCAGGCCATATTTGAATACCAGACCCTCATCTGCCAGCTTACCGGCATGGAGGTTGCTAACGCATCTATGTATGACGGCGCATCCGCAACTGCCGAGGCAGTTTTGATGGCAAGGAGAATTAATAATAGAGCAAAGGTTATGCTATCTTCCGCACTTCATCCTGAATATAGCGAGGTAGTTAAAACATATCTTTCCAAAGACAATAATAATATAAAAGAGATTCTCTACTGCACAGAGACAGGCAGGACATTGCCTGACGCAATAGAAAAATTGCTGGATAAAGATACCTCCTGTGTTGTGATTCAACAGCCCAATTTCTTCGGCTCAATTGAAGACATCAAAACCATTTCTGAAGTTGTTCATAAAAATAACAGCATCCTGATTGTTGCCATAACCGAGCCTATATCTCTCGGCCTTCTGAAACCACCGGCGGAACTCGGCGCAGATATAGTAATCGGCGAAGGTCAGGCATTCGGCAACGGCCTGAACTTCGGCGGACCATATCTCGGCTTTTTTGCAACCCTTGAAAAATATCTCCGGCAGATGCCGGGGAGGCTGGTGGGCGAAACGGTTGATAAAAATAATAAGCGCGGTTATGTCCTCACCATGGCTACGCGGGAGCAGCACATCCGCAGAGAAAAGGCCACATCAAACATCTGCACAAATGAAGGGCTTTGCGCTTTGGCAGCGGCTATTTATCTTACCGCCCTTGGGAAAAACGGCTTAATGGAACTGGCAAGGCTTAATCTTTCCAAGTCGCACTATCTGAAAGGACAGCTGAAAAACATCAAAGGCATAAAACCCGCATTCACCGCGGCGACATTCAATGAATTTGTGATAGAAATAGAAAAAGAACCTGATGCAGTTTTAAAGGCACTCTTAAAAAAAGGCGTGATTGCAGGATTGCCGTTAAAAAGATTCTATCCTGAACTTTCAAAACACATTCTGCTCTGCGCAACAGAGATGAATACCAAAGAGCAGATGGATGAGTTGGTGGAGGGGTTGGGGAAGATAACAGAATAAGATATATAAGTGGTAATCCGGCACCCTAAAAATAGGTTGGCAATAAACAAAGACACTGGACTCCTGCTTTTGCAGACTACCTTTCTCCATAGTGTATATAACGGAATAGAAAAAATAAGGATATGCTATGACAAAAGATGAAATTTTGAAGATTCTTAACAGCGAACTTCCTTTTCTGGGGGAAAAATATGGCATCAGCAAGATAGGCCTGTTTGGTTTCGTATTCGCGGAATCAAGGGAGACCGGATAGCGACATTGACCTCCTCGTTCAATTTGAAAGACCTATCGGTTTCTTCAAGTTTATTGCAATTGAGGAACATCTGTCAAAAAGGCTTGGGGCCACGGTTGAACTGGTCACCGAGGATATCCTGAAGCCTGTTATAAAGCCCGTCATACTGAGAGAAGTCGTTTATGCCTGATGCGCCGAGAGATGTCAGGCTGTTCATATCGGATATTCTGGAAGCGATAGGGAAAATAGACCGGTTTACCGGCAACATGAGCTATGAAGAATTTTTTTTAAAGGACGAACGGACGCAGGATACTGTTTTAAGAAATTTGGAAATCATCGGCGAGGCAGTCAAAAACATTCCGACAGAGATAAAAAGACCATTATCCTGATATTGATTGGAAAGGCGCCAGCGGAATGAGAGATAAGTTAATACACGAATATTTTGGCGTGAGTTTTTACATCGTATGGAAAACCATAAAAACCGACCTTCCGTCCCTCAAACAGAAGATGAGTAAGATAAGTAAGTAGTGTTGGCTGCGCCCACCCTACAGAAATCATATAAAGGATAAAACTACAATGAGCGAACCTCTCATATTTGAAAAAAGTTCTGCAAAGAGAAAGGGTGTATCAATACCGAAACCGGATTGTCCTGAAACTAATCCGCCGGATGTTATCTCAAAGGAATTTTTACGGGATGACATCAAGGGATTTCCGGAGGTGTCTGAGGTAGATACTGTCCGTCATTGGACGCGGCTTTCCCAGTGGAACTTCGGCGTTGATTCCGGTTTTTATCCGCTCGGCTCATGCACCATGAAATACAATCCAAAGATAAATGAAGACACGGCACGGCTTGCGGGATTTTCCAAGGCTCATCCGTATCAATCCGATGAACTGAGTCAGGGCGCATTGCAGCTCATGTATGAGTTGGAGGGATTTCTGTGTGAGATAAGCGGCATGGATACGGTAACGCTTCAGCCCGCTGCTGGCGCGCACGGGGAGTTGTGCGGTATGCTTATGATAGCGCAATATTTTAAGGAAAAGGGCAAGCCAAGGAAGAAGGTAATCATCCCTGATACTGCCCATGGCACCAATCCTGCAAGCTCTCATCTTGCCGGTTTTTCTGTTGTGTCGATAAAAGAGGAGAATGGCGGGGTGATAACGCCGGACGTGGTGGCTGCGGCAATGGATGAAGATACGGCAGCGCTGATGCTTACCAATCCCAACACCCTCGGCCTTTTTGAACTGAATATAAAAGAAATCGCTGACATTGTGCATAAGAAGGGTGGATTTATTTATTGCGACGGCGCAAATCTCAACGCACTGATGGGCATTGCAAAGTTGGGGGAGATGGGTGTTGATGTAATCCAGTTCAATCTGCACAAGACCTTTTCAACGCCACACGGCGGCGGCGGCCCTGGGAGCGGGCCCGTAGGCGTGGAAAAATCCCTTGAGCCTTTCCTGCCGAAACCAAGGATAATAAAAAAAGGCAAAAGATTCAGCCTTGATTATAACAGACCAAAGAGCATCGGGAGGCTTAAAGCATTTTACGGCAACTTTGCAATTATGCTGAGGGCATACAGTTATATAAGGGCAATGGGGGCTGATGGCCTTAAAAAGGCAAGCGAGATGGCTGTTCTGAATGCTAATTATATTAAAGAAAAGCTGAAAGGCCATTATTACCTCCCCTATGACCAGACATGCATGCATGAAAGCGTATTCTCGGATAAGTTACAGGCTGAAAGTGATGTTCATACGCTGGATATTGCCAAAAGGTTGATAGATTATGGCTTTCATCCGCCGACCATCTATTTCCCTCTTATTGTGCCAGGCGCAATCATGATAGAGCCGACAGAAACCGAGACCAAAGAGGTGCTTGACGAATTTATTGGCGCAATGATAAAGATTGCGAAAGAGGCTAAAGATAATCCGGATATTGTCAAAAATGCGCCGCATACTACAAGAGTAAGCAGGCTTGACGAGGCAAGGGCAGCAAGGAGTCCGGTATTGAGGTGGAAAGGGTAGCTTGGATTTGCGATTTGCGATTTGAGATTTTGGATTTGAAATCCCAATTCCGAAATCTAAAATCCGAAATATTATAAGGGGGGCATATTATGGACAGAAACTTAGCCATAGAGGTTGTAAGGGTTACAGAGGCTGCGGCGTTATCCAGTGCAAGGCTTATGGGCAGGGGCGATGAAAAGGCCGCTGATCAAGCTGCGGTAGATGCCATGAGGAAGGCATTGAATTCAATTAAAATGAGTGGCACGGTAGTAATAGGCGAAGGTGAACGGGATGAGGCGCCAATGCTCTATATTGGAGAAAAGGTGGGCTATGGCGATGGCAACTCTAATAAAATAGATATTGCCCTTGACCCTCTGGAAGGCACTACCCTTACAGCAACAGGCGCACCAAATGCCCTCTCAGTTATAGCCATTGCCAAGAAAGGAAATTTTCTGCACGCGCCTGATACCTATATGGAAAAGATTGCTGTTGGTCCAGAGGCAAAAGGGGCAATTGATTTAAATAAAACACCAACTAAAAATCTGCATAATATCGCGGATTGTAAAAAGGTTAATGTTGAAGACCTTACCGTTATCATCCTCAATAGACCACGACATAAAGAACTCATAGATGAAGTAAGAAGGACAGGGGCACGGATAAAGCTTATCCCTGATGGCGATGTTTCAGCAGCTATTGCAACTGCGAAGGAAGAAAGCGGCGTTGATGTTCTCATGGGCATTGGCGGCGCTCCAGAAGGAGTTATTGCAGCTGCGGCCTTGCGGTGCGTTGGCGGCGATATGCAGGGAAGGCTAAAACCGAGAAATGACGATGAAATAGCGCGGGCAAAAAAGATGGGCATAAAGGATATAAATAAAATCTACCACATAGAAGAACTTGCTCAAGGCGATGTAATGTTTGCAGCAACAGGCGTTACAGACGGTGATTTTTTGAGGGGAGTTAGGTTCTTTGGCGGTGGTGCGGAAACCCACTCTGTTGTGATGCGGTCACAGACAAGGACAATCCGCTATATTACCGCAACACACCACTTTGAGCATAAGCCGAATTATTAAGTGAATCTCCCGCCAGCAAGTAGGCGGGGTAATTCACTGCCGGATCATCTCCATTGTATTTGGACTTTACCTGAAGTAGATGCTGATTATTCCAAAAGATGGGATTTGATTAAGGCAAGATTTACGAAAACGGTATCTACAGAACTTTTGACTTTCATTCCAAAAGGAGGTGCTTTATGAAAAAGGTGCAACTCGTTTTAGCCGCGCTGCTCATGGTTTTAACCGTTGCCACGTTAAGCAGCCATCCTCTCCAATTTTAACATAAAGTCGTTTTTATAAACTACATGGCAGTCTTCGGGTTGCCATGGATTTTTTAAGGAGGTCTATGAAGAAGATTATAATTATAGTTATTGCAGCTATTGTAATTATCGGCGCTATTATTAGCGGCGGTTATTACTGGCATAAGAGGCAGAATGAACCGCCTCCTGTTGTGGTTTACCAGGACATTGCAGAGGTTGATAACGATATAGCGAGGTTTGAGCCTCTTTATAAGGCAGGTAAGTTGAGATGGCAGGATATATATCTGCTGGGCGTTGCCTATATGCAAAAGGGAAGAGTGGCCGATGCTGCTAAAATCCTTGAAGAGGTTGTAAAACTTCACCCCAATTTCTATAAGACATACGAATCATTGGGCATGGCATATTACAGGATGGATGATATTGAAAAGGCTGTTTCAATCTGGGAAAAGGTAGTAAAGATGAGCCCGCAGACAGTCCATCTTGAGGATATGATAAACAAGGGAAAGCAGAGGATTGAACTTAAGAAAAGGGTTGTATCGCTTGAACAGGAGATGAAACAGGGACAGGTAGATTGGCAGAAAAAGTTTGAACTTGCCATACTGTATATTGCTACAAAAAGGGTGGCTGATGCAAAGACACTTTTGGAAGATGTGTTAAAGACAAAGAAAGACAGCGCTGAGGTTTATGATGTAGTTGCCCAGGCGTATGCCATGAGCGGTGATTTTGAAAAGGCAGTGAATGCCGAGAAAAAGGCTGTCAAGCTAAAGCCAAAGGATGAAAATTTTAAGAAAAGACTTGCTGAGATGGAAAGGGTGAGGGAGGGGTTTAAGAAAGGGGAGTATCATAAGAACAGGCAATAGGTGATAGGCAATAGGCAGAGCTTGTAGCCCAGCGCTCATAGTCTATAGCCTACAAGGGAGAGAAAAAAGATATGTTTCAGAAAATTCTTACAGCATTGGATAACTCGCCTTATTCAGACTATGGAATGGGGAATGCCATTGCTATTGCAAAGGCATATAAGGCAGCTGTTACAGGTTGCCATGTCTATGCAGCCCGCCTTCATGAGACAAGATTTATGGATATGGAATCCGGGCTTCCCGAGCGGTATCAATCAGAGACAATACTCAAACGGCAGAGAGATATACATGCAAGCCTTATAACAAAAGGCCTTGGGATTATATCAGATTCTTATTTGGACAGGTTTGAGAAAAGATGCCGGGATGCCGGTGTTGTCTGCGAGCGCAAGAACAGGGAAGGGAAAAACTTTACAGAGATAGTAAAAGAGACAGAGGAAGGTGATTATGACCTTGTAGTCATGGGTAATCTTGGTATGGGGGTTGTAGAAAATAGCTTGATAGGCAGTGTATGCGAGAGGGTTGTGAGAAAGACAAGAAAAGACATCCTTGTTGTTAAAGATAATACCCCTATCAAGGGCACTATCCTTGTAGCCATAGATGGAAGCCCATACGCCTACTGGGGATTAATGGTTGCCCTTGGATTGCAAAAGTCTTTTAGCTGCGCGATAGAGGCAGTGGCTGCATTTGACCCGTACTTTCATCAGGTGGCTTTTAAGAATATTGCAGATGCCTTGTCAGAAGAGGCGGCAAAGGTCTTTAAATTCAAGGAGCAAGAAAAACTGCATGACGAGATTATTGATAAAGGTATGGCAAAACTGTACGAGGGCCATCTGGAAATGGCAGCAAAGGTAGCCAGCGCCAGGGGTGTGGAGATAAAGACAACCCTTTTATCAGGCAAGGCGTATAATGAGATACTGAAAACCATCCAGATGAAAAGGCCTTCCCTGCTTATTATGGGCCGTTTTGGTCTTCATCAGGTTACTGAATCTGATATTGGCAGCAATGCAGAAAATCTGTTACGGCTTGCGCCATGCAATGTTTTTATTGGCGGAAAGGGTTTCAATCCTCATGAAGTTATTAAAACCACCTCAGATGCCGCTCCTGCTATAGAATGGACTGAGGAGGCATTGAAAAGATTGGGGAAGGTTCCTCCATTTGCCAAGGGTATGGCAAAGAAGGCGATTGAGGATTATGCAAAAGAAAAAAGGCATAACAAGATAACTGAGGCAGTTATGGATGAGGCGGTTAAAAAACTGCTCCCCCCATCTGCCAAAAGGGCAATGGGGATTCCTGACGAATAAAATAGATACTTTGCATTATATACATTTATCTGTTGTCAACAAATAGATTTGTCCGCTTTTAGAGCAAATGAATTGTCCACTTTTAGATTGGCAGGAAAGGCACGTA
>Ga0209342_10001423_pt1 | contig 26892 bp, 20 predicted proteins | sample RifCSP16_2_FD_184023 | JGI IMG/M metagenome (GOLD analysis project Ga0209342, IMG submission 184023) | Soil microbial communities from Rifle, Colorado - Rifle CSP2_sed 16_2 (SPAdes) (version 2) | ecosystem: Environmental > Terrestrial > Deep subsurface > Rock core/Sediment | place: Rifle... | reverse complement strand
ACCCACATTCAGCATGAAGGCCAATCTCTCGTTGATTTCCTTCAAAATCTGCTTGGAGATGGTTTGTTCCTTCTTAGACAGGCTTAAGCCTTCAAAGAATTCTTTGGCGGCCCTGACCGAAAGCAAAGTTATTTGATTGATGTTCTGGCCCCCCACTCTGACTGCCAGACTTTCCTTTCTCAATCTGGCCCCGCTACACTTGGGACAGGGGCGGATGGTCATATACTGCTCGATCCATTCCCGCACCCCGTTGGATTCGGTCTGCCGAAATCTGCGCTCCAGATTGGGGATCACTCCCTCAAAGGTATCTATGTACTCCCCTAAGTCTCGGCCAGTGGTAGTCTGGTATCTGAATCTGAATTCCGAATCGGTGCCATACAGGATTATTTCTTTAGCTTGATTAGAGAGACTCTTATAGGGGGTGTAAAAGTCAATCTTAAACTGATTGGCCACAGTTCTGAGCTGCTGCAGGTACCAGCTCCCGATTGGATTTCCCCAGGGTGAGATGGCCCCCTCGGCTATGGTTAGATTAGCATCCTTGATGACCAAGTCCGGGTCGATCTCCATCTTGGTTCCCAGCCCGTCACAGCCCGGGCAGGCCCCAAAAGGGGAATTAAATGAAAACATACGGGGGACCAATTCTTCGTAGGAAATATTACAATGCACACAGGCGTAATGCTCCGAATAGAGTATTTCCTTCTCCCCGGTCACATCTATTAAGACCACACCCGATCCCAGCCTTAAGGCGGTCTCCAAGGAATCTGCCAATCTCTTGGAGACTTTATTCTCCACAATCAGCCGGTCAACCACTACTTCGATATTGTGTTTTTTGTTTTTATCCAAGTTGATCTGCTCCTCAAGTTCTCTTACTTTCCCATCCACCCGGACCCGGACAAAGCCCTCTTTTTTCACCTCGCCGAAGATCTCTTTGTATTCCCCTTTTCTCCCCCTCACCAGAGGGGCCAAGATTTGAATCTTGCTCCCTTTAGGCAGAGAAAGGGTGGCGTCCACGATCTGATCCACGGTCTGCTGAGAAATCTGCTTCCCGCACTTGTAGCAGTAAGGGACTCCAATCCTGGCAAAAAGCAGCCTGAGGTAGTCATATATTTCGGTCACCGTCCCGACGGTGGAGCGAGGATTCTTAGCCGAGCTCCTCTGCTCTATAGATATGGCCGGGGACAAGCCGTCGATGAAATCAACGTCCGGCTTTTCCATCAAACCCAAAAATTGGCGGGCGTAGGCTGAAAGAGATTCGACATACCTCCTCTGTCCCTCGGCGTAGATGGTGTCGAACGCCAGAGACGATTTGCCCGAACCAGAAAGGCCGGTTATGACTACCAGTTTATCCCGGGGAATGTCCAGGTCGATATTTTTGAGATTATGCTCCCGGGCCCCCCGGATTTTCAGGTATTCAGGCATTGGGGTAACTCACTTGGCTTACATCTTTGGCAAACTAGTAATATACCCAAAACATCTCTTGTGGCAAGCCGTAGAATCTACTATGTTAGGCGAACTTTTGCCTGATGGGTTTATAGAGATGGAGAGTGCAGCAGTGGCTATAAATGAGAAAGAAGCTAAACAGATTATAAGGGATTATTACGCAACTTTTTATCCAGGCTTGGAGCACGTCTATCCGGAGGGTTTGAAAGGGCAGGTGGAGTTTGTGTATAATGCTCTAACAAAGGAAAGAAAGTTAGAGGAGTATCTACAGAAGTATAAGGCTTTGTCTGTTGAGAGGAAGAAGCAAAAGGGGCTGTTGCCTAAAGATTCTTAATTCGAGGTTATTTCACAACATCTCATTGCCAAGAGCATTCCTGTTTAGAGTAATTTTTCTGATATAGTCTCGCTAATCCTATCCACCTCCAACACCACATCCCCATGGGCATCGATATAAAATACCGGCACAAACCTTGCCCCCCAGATAATCTCATCATAGCGGTAAGAATATCTGGCGTGCACAGTTTGGCTAAAAGTGTCATCAAAGCCTTTAATTAGAATTAATATTTCAGCCTGCAGCTTTTCCAAATCACCGACAGTCTTTTTGAATAAAGGGCTGGTCTCCTCAATCGGGTGTACAATCGTCCAGGTGAGCGGAAAAAAATGAATGTGATGTCGCTCTAATTTTAGATCATAGTATTGGCGCTGGAGCTGGCCATTGACATTTTCAACGGTCATCAATAAGAGTTTCGACTCCATTTCCATCAACAGGTTACTGCGCTGGTTTGCCACTCGGAATTGCAGGCTGGTCTTGTCCTGATAAGGAGAGATGATAGCATGGCTTGAAAAAACAATCTTAGCCGAAGGGCGAGAGAAGCGTCCATAAAGCAATCCCGCAGCCACTGCTAGTGCCAGCCAGCCGGTTAATGCCTCCACAACTGACACTAGATTAGTCCAAATGCCATTTGGCGCAATGTTGCCGTATCCTACGGTTGTGAAAGTATGCACACTAAAGAAAAAGGAATTTAAGAAGGCTTCCATAGAATTGGAAGAAGCGGCACCTTGGAGGTTTTCGATTCCCAAAGCCAGATAAAGAAGTTCGAAGATTAAGTTAAGCAGAAGATAAGAGGCCAGGACTATGAGCAAAAACTTAGTCCAGGAGATACTTATCAAGTATTGATAAAAGTGTAAATTGGCTAAGCCCCCCCTCTCGCGCCGGACATTAAAAGAGCCATCCTTATTGATAATGCGGCGGATGGTGCCGCTATATTTCTGAGTTAAACCTGGGTCAAAGGATTGCTGAGCCATGCCGTAAAATAGAATGACTCAATCTAGGGCTGAAGTCAAGCAGAACTCTTCCTAATACTCTCTGGGCACAAGGCAAAACGCCCTGACATTTTTCTGCCAGGGCGTCGTTTAGAATCCTATGGGCCAGAGCTACTTGGCAGCTGACATCTGCTTCTCAAATTCCTTCTTCATAGCCGCAGGATTTTTGACCGCATACTCATGGCATTCCTGGGTACAGCAGGCATAAGTCATCCCCTCGTGCATCAGATATTCAGTCTTCTTGTCGAGGTAGAACTCCTTGCCGCAGCCACAGAGCGCCTTAGTACCCTTGTCAGAAACCTCTATTACGTTGGCCACACCCAGGTTCATACGGCACATCTGGGCCATATGCTCGGAAGTCTTCTGCTCAGCCTGCTTGGCTGCTGCAGCCGGGTCTTTGGCTGCCATTTGGGAAGCCATCTCGTGACACTCATGAGAGCAGCAGGCATACTGCTTTCCGCCTGCGCTTAAGTATTCGGTCTTCTCATCCGGGACGAAAACCTTGCCGCAGCCGCAGACTGCCAGGGTGTTGGCGGCCGGCTTTTCCGCTTTGGGGGGCGAGGCCAAACTAGACCCGGCCAGAGCCAAAGCCAGAATCAGCACACCGGCTAAGATAAACAACTTCTTACTCATTATAACTCCTCCTGTAGGTTTAGAGTTAATTAATATGTTACTGTAAAGTGAATTGTCTTTCCCTAAAAATTTTTTATCTTGCACAATCTTTATGGCACAGAATTACGTCAGTCAGGTTCGCAAATAATACGCAGCAGAAAATAGAATTGTTGAAAAAAATGGGTTGGCTTACATTCAAATACTCTGTTTGATATATTATTCACTATCTCTCCCAAGCGATCTATGCTGCTTTATCAGCCATTGTTCAGTTTTGCAGAAACTTTCTCTGCAAAACTGAACAATGGCTGATAAGACTCTCCGTCAGTCTTTGGTAGAGTTTCTTTCTGCCCGGGAGATGTCGATTTCCCAGTTGGCTCGGACGCTGGAAGTCAAATTCTCCGAAATTGACTTGGCTTTGCAGCATGTGGAAAAGTCGATAAAGCCCAAGAAGATAAAGATTACTCCGGCGCGCTGTAAGGAGTGCGGGTTTGTCTTCAGGGAAAGAAAAAAGTTTACCCCACCTTCCAGGTGTCCGAAGTGTAGGAGTGAGTGGATAGCTGAGGCTTCCTATTGTATAAGATAGACAGTCAAGTCACTAAACCTGCCGCAGTATATATACTGCTCCCCATTAAGGACAGCTGACCAGATACTGAGTATATTAGGGTTGACAAGGAAGGAGGAGCAAGCCCGTTTCAAATCTTGAGACAGTTGACAAACATGTTGTAGCATAAGTCAAAAAAAGGAGAAAGCAAATGAGGATCTTAGTTACACTGGTTATGTTCAGCATCTTTCTAATTTGCGCATTTCATTCCACTGGCACGGCTCAGGATCAGCCGACAGGCAAAGTCCACGGCTATGTCTTTGGTGATTACTATTATAAAGTCCAGGGTGATTCGTCCGGCTCGGGCTCCCAATATTCTTCGGTCAAGAAGGCTGCCCAGGCCTTCCAGTTCCGCAGATTCTATCTCTACTATGAACAAAATCTCAGCGAAAAATTCTTCGCCCAGTTCTTGCTGGAAGGAAACGATAAAGCTCTTGATCCGGGCGGAAAACACGGGGTTTTTGTTAAAACCGCCTTTCTGGAATGGAAAGAGATTATCCCCTTAGGAGGTCTTTTGTTGGGACTGGTACCTACCCCCACCTGGTCGTTACTCTCTGAGAAGGTATGGAACTACCGTTCCATCGAAAAAACCATAATAGATTATCGCGCACTAGGGAGCGCCTCCGATATCGGCATTATGTTGCGGGGGAAGTTTGACAGTGCTGGTACGGTCAATTACGTCGCTATGATTGGAAACGGCAATGGCCAGAAGCCGGAGAATGATAAGTTCAAGAAATACTACCTCTCCCTGAGTGCCAAGCCCATAAAAGAATTCGTAGTGGAAGGTTATGCAGATTATCAGCCTGCGGCTGCTGATAAGAATAAGACCACCTTAAAAGGTTTTGCCGCCTACAAATCAGCGGACCTTACGGTCGGGGCGGAAGTATTTCAGCAGATGCAAGAAGCTGGAAGTGGCGGTGCAGACGTGAAGCCCTTTGGTGTCTCTTTATTTGCCTGGGCGCCCATTTCCGGCGTGAGCAAGCTGAATGTCTTTGCTCGCTTTGATTATTATGATCCGGACAAAGAAGATTCTGACTCTGGTTTTACAGAGAATTTTATAACTGCCGGACTTGATTTTATGCCTCTTAAGGATGTGCACTTTATGCCCAATGTGTGGGTCAATACCTTCTCAGATAAGAGCCCTGCCAATATCAGCCGAGACGCAGACGTGGTGGTACGAATGACTTTCTTCTATATCTATAAGTAGTCTAGTGGCAAAGTGAGTGGAGAGATATGAGACAATAGTTTCTAACAACATCCTATCGGCAGTGTGGGGGGCAAGGGAGTAGACATATATTAGTCTAATCGAAGGAACATTTCGCTTGACAACTTCAAGACTCAGAGATATTCTTGATAGCGCTGATAGTTATTTTTTTCACAAATATGCCACAGAACCGTAGCAGAGTCACCGTCTAGGCCAGGAGTCCCATGTTTCGCTTAATCCCTAAAAAGGAGAAATTTTTTGAGATGTTACAGGAAGCTTCTAATAACCTTTCAGTTACGGCTACAGAGTTTAAAAAACTTTTGGAAAATTACTCTGAGTTAGACCAAAGTGTTAAAAAAATAAAAGATTTGGAGCATGAAGGGGATATTATTACGCATGAAATTATGGATAAGTTAAACCGAACTTTTATCACTCCCATAGATAGAGAAGATATTTATGCTTTAACCTCTGGAATTGATGATGTCTTAGACTTAATTGATGAAACCGCAGGACTGATGAGACTTTACCATATCCAAAAACCAACGCCGGCTCTGTTCAAGCAGACTGAAATTTTAATCAAAGCGGTAGAAGAGTTAGGGAAAGCTATTAAAAGTTTAAAAGACTTAAAACATTCCCGACGGCTTTTCGATTATTGTATAGAGGTCAACCGCTTAGAAAACGAGGGGGATGAACTTTTAGGGACTACCATTGGGGATTTATTCAAACAGAATTTAGATCCTTTAGAAATCATTAAACTAAAGGAAGTTTATGAGCATTTAGAACAGGCCTTAGATAAATGTGAAGATATTGCTGTCATAATCGAGGGTGTGGTAGTGAAAAATGCCTAAAATTACCTATGGTAGAGGAGTTTGATTTTTAATTTTTTAAGCTATTTGCTATGTTTTTTGATTTTTCTCCGGCCTTAGTAGCTGTTTTGATCTTAGTGTTGGCGGCAGAATTTGTCAACGGTTGGACCGATGCTCCCAATGCTATTGCAACAGTAGTTTCCACCCGAGCCTTATCCCCTGCAAAAGCCGTAATGATGGCTGCTGTTCTAAATGCCGTTGGTGCGATGTCTGGAACAGCGGTGGCTGCTACCATAGGAAAAGGGATCGTACGTCCAGAGACAATTGGCTTGGAAACAGTGGGCTCAGCTATGGTAGCCATAGTCTTTTGGAGTACTTTAGCTTGGCGTTATGGATTGCCGACTAGTGAAAGTCATGCCTTGGTGGCTGCTTTAGCCGGTGCTGGAATAGCTGTCGGTGGTCCTTCGGTTTTGTTGTGGGCGGGGTGGAAAAAAGTCCTAATTGGGTTAATGTTTTCAACTTTCTTAGGTTTTGGTGGGGGTTGGTTGATTGTTAAGTTCATCTTGAGATTTTTTCCGCACACTACTCCTGCCAAAGCACGTAAGTTTTTCTCCAGAATGCAATTGCTTTCCGCTGCCTTTATGGCCTTCAGTCACGGAAGTAATGATGGGCAAAAATTTATCGGTGTTTTCACCTTAGCCTTAGTTTTAGGAGGGGTGTTGTCTGAGTTTAAAGTACCTTTAGAAGTTATTCTAATTTGTTCTCTGACAATGGGCATAGGTACTTCTGTGGGAGGTTGGCGGATTATTAAAACTATGGGTATAAAAATGGTAAAGCTAGAACCATACCAGGGATTTTCAGCCGAAACTGCAGCAGCCGCCAGTATTGAGCTGGCCTCCCGTTTGGGTATACCCCTAAGCACAACCCACACCATAAACACAGCTATTATAGGAGTTGGTTCTTCAAGAAGAGTATCTGCAGTTCGCTGGGGAATAGCTCGTAAAGTTGTAACCGCCTGGATTTTGACCTTTCCTATATGTGGTTTTATCGCCTGGCTGATAGCCACATTTTTAAAAATTTTATCTTAGTTCTGTGGGCTCAATTTTAAGTTGAGAAGAATTATTTGGGCCTGGATTTTGACTATTCCGGGGTCGTTTTCAATAGCCTTTGGGGCTTACTCACTACTGGACATGTTTTTGGTTTAACCTGCCCGACATTTAATTTCTTGTCAGTTATAGAGTTAGTCGATGCTTCAAACTTCTCATCCGCAATACCGTAAATCGTCCAATGAAAACCAAAAAGGGCTTGACAGACTTGGCTTGTTGATTAACTAATAAGCGAGTATATTAGAAAACAAAGGAGTTTAGAATAAATGAATACATTGAAGACTACCCTATTGTTAACCGCCCTGACAGTCCTGTTCTTATTCATAGGGCAGATGTTAGGTGGTAATAATGGGATGATAATAGCCTTAATATTTGCCGGCATTATGAATCTGGGGGCCTACTGGTTCTCAGACAAAATAGTTTTGAAGATGTACGGAGCCAAGCAGGTTACCGAAGCTGATGCTCCCGGTTTAGTCGGTATTGTCCGGCGAGGCGCCCAATCAGCCGGTCTGCCGATGCCTAAAGTCTATCTCATCCCCAGCGACACTCCCAACGCCTTTGCCACCGGCAGGAATCCCGGGCACGCGGCAGTCGCAGCCACGGAAGGTATTCTAAGAATCCTCAGTGAAGATGAGTTGGAAGGGGTGATGGCGCATGAGTTGACCCACGTTAAGAATCGGGACACTCTTATCAGTTCAGTCGTCGCTACTATCGCGGGCGCCATCTCCATGTTAGCCAACATGGCCATGTGGGCGGGTATGTTCGGGGGAGGGAGAGGCCGGGACAGAGGCAATGGAATTGGATTGTTGGTCATGGCCATTGTTGCCCCACTGGCCGCCGTCTTAATCCAGACCGCCATTTCCAGAGCCAGAGAATTTATGGCCGATGCCGGAGGAGCCAAGATTTCCCGCAAGCCTTTAGCCTTAGCTTCCGCTCTAAGAAAATTACAGAATGCTAATCTGAGAGTCCCCATGCAGGCCAATCCTTCTACCGCCCATATGTTCATCGTCAATCCCCTATCTGGTGGAAGCATGCTCTCTTTATTCAGCACTCACCCTCCCACTGAGGAAAGAATAGCCCGGCTGCAGGAGCTGGCCCAGCGGATATAGATGAACAAACTTCAACCCAGGCGGTGTCTTAGCCACCGCCTTTTTTGTCTATGGCTGAGATAGCCGGTGAAATAATTCTAATTCTGCTTTTGATTGCGGCCAACGGCTTTTTTGCCATTTCCGAGATAGCCTTAGTAGCGGCCAGAAAGTCCAAAATAAGACAGCTGGCTGAGGCGGGTGACAAAAAGGCTCAGGTAGCCCAGAGACTTCAGGAAGACCCTAATCTTTTTTTAGCCACAGTCCAAATCGGGATTACCCTGGTAGGCACCCTGGCAGCCGTGGTGGGTGGGGCCAGAATTGTCAAGGTCCTTCAGGCTCTGTTTAATCAAGTATCAGTCGAATGGATACAGAAAGAGTCAGAGACAATCGCCATCGGGGTGGTGGTCATAGCCATATCGTATCTCTCTCTGGTCATTGGCGAGCTTTTCCCCAAGTACATTGCCATTCTCCATCCGGAAAAAGTTGCCACCAATATTGCCGTGCCGGTAAACATTTTGTCTAAACTCTCTAAAATATTTGTAAATCTTCTAACTGCTTCCAGCCGGGGCCTGGCCAGACTTTTTGGAGTAAAGAGCAATCCGGAAACCGCTTTTGTCTCCGAAGAAGAAGTCAAGTTTATTATTCAGGAAGGGGCTGAAAAGGGGGTTTTCGAAAAACATGAAGAGGAGTTCATCGGCTCGATCTTCGAATTCACCGACAAATTAGCCCGGCACGTGATGACTCCTCGCTTGGATATCGTAGGAGTTGACCTGGGGCACTCCCAGGAAAGGCTTCTGCAAATCATAATGGAAGAGGGGTATTCCCGAATTCCGGTTTACCAGGGAAATATTGACAACGTGGTGGGGATAATCCACAGCCGGGACATTATCAACCTGCTCACTCAAAAGGAACTAATAATCCTAAGCGACATCATCCGCCAGCCCTACTTCGTGCCAGACTCAAAGAAGATTTCAGAGATCCTGCGGGAGTTCCAGAAGAAAAAGATACACATAGCCATTGTACTGGATGAATTTGGAGGCACGGCCGGTTTGATTACCTTAGAGGATATTGTAGAAGAAATTGTAGGTGAGATTTTGGATGAGTACGACATCGAAGAGGCAAAAGAAGTTGATTTTCTGCCAGACGGCTCGGCTCTGGTCAAGGCTACGATTCAAATTGAAGACTTTAACCGGATTTTTAAGACCGACCTGCCGGAAAAACCCTGGGACACTTTGGGCGGGTTGATTACCAATAGTATCGAGAGGATTCCGGCCTTAGATGAAAAGATTCACTTGTTCGGGATGGATTTTGTTATTCACCAAAAGTCCGGGCACAGATTAGAGAAGATAAAGGTCAATTTCAGAAAGCATCCTGCCGAATGAGAATCAGTTTAGCCGGGCGAAGGAGATAATCTGGGTTTCTTCGAGAGGCTCTTAGCTCCTATCGCGGCCTGGATAATTTCAGTTATCTCCACCTTAGGCTACAGCGGAATTGTTCTCACTATGGCCATAGAATCAGCCTGCATTCCTCTCCCTTCGGAGATTATTATGCCTTTCTCCGGTTATTTAGTATTTACCGGCCGTTTTAATCTCTGGCTGACCGGCGTGGCCGGAGCCTTGGGTTGTGTGGTCGGCTCAGTGGCAGCTTACTGGGTCGGGATCAAAGGCGGTCGTCCCTTTCTGGAAAGATACGGCAGATACGTTTTGATTTCCCATCACGACTTAGATAATGCGGACAAATTTTTCCAGAAATATGGGGACTGGTCGATTTTTATCTCCCGGCTTCTGCCGGTCATTCGCACTTTCATCTCTCTGCCAGCCGGCATTGCCAAGATGAGGTTTGGTCGTTTTGTAGTTCTAACCTTTCTGGGTTCTCTGCCCTGGTGTCTGGCTCTGGCTTATGTGGGGAAAGTGATGGGAGAGAACTGGGAGGAGATTAAAGTTTACTTTCGCAAGGCGGATGTTGTGATAGGGATTCTGATTGTGGCGGGAGTAGCCTGGTTTGTCTACCGACATTTGAGGAAATGAAAACACCGGCCCGTAGTCTTTACAGAATCGGCGATTATCGACCTTACAAATGAATCACTCCGTATAGGCCACCGTCTCAACACTCCCCAGAGTTTCCAGCTTTGCCTTCACATCCTCTGCCTTGGAGACTACCACAAACTTCATATTATTCGGATCCAGATAGCTCTGAGCTACCCTGAGGACATCATCCGCAGTAATTTTCTTGATATTGCGGCGGTAGTTTTTAATATAATCATCCCCCAGGCCGTACAACTCCAGGTCGATAATCTGACCCGCAATCTGCAAAGGGGTTTCAAAGCGGAACGGGAAATAGCCAGAGTAAAAGTTTTTAGCATCTTCCAATTCTTGGGGGGAGACCTTCTCTGCTCGGATCTTCTTTATCTCTTCTAAGCTGGCCTGAATGGCCGCCAAGGTGGAGTCGTTTCTGGTGAAGGTGCTCACCTCGTAAGAGCCCCCTTCTTTCTGGTGGGCGAAGGTGCAGCCAATGCCGTAGGTCAAGCCCCTCTTGGCTCTTATCTCCTGCACCATGCGTGAAGAGAATCCTCCACCACCCAAAATGTAGTTCATAATCCTAATCGGGAAGTAGTCCGGAGTATTTCTCTTCAGTCCCAGGTGGCCAAACTGGATATAGGCCTGAGTCAGGTCCGGCTTGTCCACCAACATAATCTGATACCCTTTGACCGGCTCCGGCTGGGCATAAGTGGGGGTAGAGAGATTCTGTTTTTTCCAGGAGCCGAATATCTTCTTCACTTTAGGTAGAGCTTCGTTGAGTTTGACATCACCAACTACAGCCAAAATGGTATTGTTGGGCACAAAGTAATTGCGGTGGAAATCTACGATCTCCTGTCTGGTGATACTCGAGACAGTTTTCTCGGTCCCGGCCAGAGGGAATGCCAAGGGATTATGGCCGAAGAGAAATTCCTGAAATTTCCAGTCCGCGACCGTCTCAGGATCATCTAAGGCTCTTTTAATCTCGGCAATTCGGCGGGAGCGGAGCCTCTCTATCTCCTCCTCGGTGAAAACCGGGTTTAAGACCACCTCGGAGAGCAAATCCAAGCCAGTGTCGAAGTATTTTTTCAAGACCGTGCAGGAGGCTGATAAATAATCGTAATCTGCTCCGGCTCCCAAAGATCCGCCAATGAAGTCTATCTCCTCTGAAATCTGGGTGGCGGTTTTGGTCTTGGTTCCCTGCCTGAGCAAATTAGCGGTGAAGTTTGCCAGTCCGGCCTTGTCCAGCGGATCTTGCATCCCCCCACTTTTGACCACCAGCATGAAGGTCACCACCGGCACTTCGGGGTGCTCCACTACCACCACCTGCAGGCCGTTGTCTAAAATCTGCTTGTGAATGGGGGGGAGTTTAATCTCATCTGGAGCCTGAGCCAAGAGGGTTGCGCTCAGGACTAGAGCCGTGAGAATAGTTATGACCAGTTTTATTTTCATATTAGCTACTCCTGTCCTTCTTACGGGTTCACTTGGGGTTTTTCAGGCACCAAGATAGCCACGGTGCGATTCTTATCGGTCAGATATTGTTTAGCCACCCGCTGCAAGTCTTCCTTGGTTACCGCTTGAATCTTCTCAGCCTCACTGAATAGCTTTTGGTAGTCGCCGGCGATGGTCTGATAAAACCCCAGACGGCTGGCCTTGCTTGACACAGTCTGGAGCCTGTTGTAAAAATTAGCCTCCAGTTTGTTTTTAGCTTTCTGCAACTCCCGATCAGTAACCAGTTCGGTCTTCAATCTTTCTAATTCGTCATAGAGTCCCTTTTCAATTTGCTCGACGGTGAATCCAGGCTTGACCGAGGCGTCAATATAGAACAAACCGGGGTCTATGACCTCATCGACACCCCCGCTGACGGAAATGGCCATCTGCTTATCGTAGACCAGCTTTTTGTACATCCGAGAGGATTGCCCAGAAAAGAGAATCTGCGACAGAACCTTAAGCGGGATTATGTCCGGGTGGTTGAGATCAGGAGAGTGATAGCCCAGGCTAAGGCTGGAGACTTGAGCGATTTTGTGAACATAAACCCTTCTTTCCCCCAACTGCTGCGGCTCGACGGTTTTGACCGGAGGGCCAGGCGGCTGGGCCTTCATGTCTCCATAGTACTTTTTGACCAGAGCCACCGCTTGGTCAGTTTTGAAATCTCCCACGATTACTACGGTAGCGTTGTTGGGAGCATAATGAGTTCTAAAATAATTCTGGCAGTCCTCTAAGGTAATGGCATCCAAATCGGACATCCAGCCTAATACCGGCCACTGATAGGGGTGGGCGGTGTAGGCGGCTGCGTATAATTGTTCATTTAGGAGACCGGCCGGGTCATTGTCGGTGCTCACCCGGCGCTCCTCTTTGACCACTTCTCTTTCGCTGGCTAAATTTTCAGGAGTGATGTTTAGATTGACCTGCCTTTCTGATTCCAGTCTAACGGCCAACTCCAGCTTGTCCGAGGGAAGATTCTCGAAGTAGGTGGTGTTGTCATTGGAGGTCCAGGCATTGTCGATTCCCCCGTTGGCCTGAATTAATTTGGCGTGCTCTTCCGAGCCGATATTCTTAGAGCCCTTGAACATCATATGCTCGAAAAGATGGGAGATTCCGGTTATTCCGGGCCTCTCGTTGCGGGACCCGACCTTAAACCAAACCTGGTAGGAGACCACTGGAGCAGAATGGTCTTCCAGGGTTAAGATGGTCAAGCCGTTCTCCAATTTATGCTCCTTGACATCCAGGTTCAGGTTTTCCCCTGAAGTTGCAGAAAAAATTAGAGTGAGAAATAAAGCTGTTAAACTAAGCCTCGTCCCAAGTCTGGGCATAATTCCTCCTGCTGGGGGTTTTCAGTGTCTGGTTTTTCAATTGCGCCTTTCTGTTATGACTATTGGTGTCTTACTCAATTCTGACTTCATAAGGTGAGAGGTAAAGAATATACTCATCCTGGAAAGGAAATTTTCCCTGCCAGGTTTCCTGAAGTCGTTCAATGTCAGAGAGCACCCAAAAAGCTCTATCCAGACCCAAGGGCCAGGGGGAGCGGTACCTAGGCAGAGATACGATTTCCACCTCTTCTTCAGGGTTTATTCCAGCCTTGGCTTTAGCCAATTCCAAGGCCTGGGTCAAGCCGCCAAACCTATCAGTAAGCCCATTCTTTCTAGCCTGCCGTCCGGTCCAGACCCGTCCCTGGGCGATTGAGTCAACATAGGCGGTGTCCAGATTTCTCCCCTGGGCAACCTTACCTACGAACTCCGTATAAAACTCTTTAGTTTGGCGCCGGACTATTTCTCTTTCCTGGTCACTGAAAGTCCGGGTGGTCGAATATAGGTCAGAGTGCTCCCCCCTTTTTTCGGTTTGAATATTCAATCCGATCTTGCGGTATAACCCGGCCAGGCTGAATTTCCCTGAGATTACCCCGATTGAGCCGGTCAGAGTAGCCGGGCTGGATAGGATTTCCTGGCCTGGAATCGAGACGAAATAACCGCCTGAGGCAGCCACATCCGACATACTTACAATAACTGGTTTCTTCTTTCTGGCCAGCTGCAGCTCTCTCCAAATCACATCTGAAGCCAAACCAGAGCCGCCGCCGCTGTCTACCCTCAGGACGATGGCTTTGACCGACTTGTCATTTTTGGCCCTTCTGATAGAGCCGGCAATAGTAGAAGAACCGACCGTGTTTCCAAAAAGTAAGTCACCTCCACTGGTGCCAGACGTAATCAGACCGGTCACGTAGACGACAGCTATCCGGGGAGGCACTTTCCAACTGCAGCGGTAGTATTCTCGGTCCGAGTAAGCCTTTTCCGAGATTAGACTGGGCTTGGTTTCAAATAAGGCCAGTCTCTTGCGGGGAGTCTCCTTGATAATCTCTTCCACCTCGTCGGCAAAGGCCAACCTATCTATCAATCCAGTTCTGAAGGCCTCACTGGCAGTAAAAGGGCCCTGATTGATCTTTTCTTGCACAACCTCTTTGGTCCAGCCCCGATCAGTAGCAATCTGTTCAGTGATTTGCTCAAACAGGTCATCCAAAACCGAGTTGACCACTTCCTGGTGGGCTTCGGACATACTGTCCCTGGTCAAAAGATCAGAGGCGGTCTTGTATTTTCCGATATGCTCCAAGTCAGCCACAATCCCCAGCTTGTCTAAGGTCCCCTTCAAAAACATAATCTGAGCGGTCAAGCCGGAAAAGTCCAGATAGCCAGAGGGGAGCATTATGATTTTGTCCGCTACAGTAGAGAGATAGTATTCCTTGGTCCCCCCGGTTTCCATAAACACTATCAGATTTTTGTGACTGGCTTTGAAATCTTGAAGGGCTTCTCTTAACTCCTGAACTTTAGCCAGACCACAAGAGAGAGGGTCGAGCTTGACTACCAGACCGGTAATGGTCTTATCCTTTTTAGCTTGGCCAATGGTCTCCAGAGTTTGCCACAAGGTCTTACTCTTGGCTCGATAAGCACCCCGCCTGGACTCTTCTGGCAATTCCCGGCCCAGATTCAAGAGCAGAAAGTTGTTTTTTCTCATCAAAATAGTCCGGTGTCTCTGGCTGGAAAGGCCAACATAGGTTACCCCCTCTCTAAATTTATCTTTGTTCTTAAAGATATTAAAGGATCCAATACTCAGTTTGGGGAGATCGATTTTGCCGCCCAGGAAGAGATTGTCCCCCTGGTCGTCTATTTGTCCCTGCAACCAAAGACCAGGCGCCAGCTCGACTTCTGCCTTAAATAGAAAGTCAGCCTCCTCAAAGAAGCTTTTGTCCTGGTCGGTAATCCCTTCCAGCGCCAGTATCACCCGGTCAGTCAGAGGACGAAAGGCCATTCCATAATTAAACTTTATATTTCCTCTTTCTCCCAGAAAAGTGGGATGATTTAGGTCGCTGGCTTTGAACCCGTAGGAAAGATATTCGACCGGTCTGGCCAAGATTCCCAAACTCCAACTGGAGAGCTTGTCGTAGTCTCTGTCGTCCGAGCCGAACCAGGTGTAGCCGGCACCCAGGTGTATGTTTCTGGCCAAAGAGATCCCCTGGGCTAAAGTATACCTGCGGTAGCTGACCGATGAGCCGCTACCCAGCCATTCCGCCGAGAAACCGGTCTTGCCTAAAGAAGAGAATATGCCATTGTCACCGTCAAAAGTGCTGTCATTGTAGGTGTGCAGGTAATAAAACTGCATTCCTCTGGAGACCCCCAGACCGGCTGGGTTGTAAAGCAGAGACCAGATGTCATCCGAGGTAGATACAGACCCAAAGGGGAAATCAGAGGTTGACAGGGGTGGGCTTTGACCAAAAGATAGACTTGCCAAGTACAGAGTAAGAATCAAGCCATATAAAAATTTTACCAAAGACATCAATTCTCCTTCTGAATATTACGCAAATATTTGCCTTTAGTTCTCAGATTCTTGGACTGGGCAATCTCATACATCAAAATTCCAGCAGCCACGCTAACATTTAAAGACTCGGCCGATCCATAATCAGGGATGGAGACTTTCGAATCGGCCAAAGCTTGAACCTCTTTGGATAGGCCAAACGCCTCACCGCCGATTAGAAGACAGATTGGGTCTGAAAAATCAACCTGTTTACAATTTGCTCCTCCGGAAGCCAAGGAGGCTACGATTTTTATATCTCCTTTCAATCGGTGCAGTAACTCTAAGATTGGCACCGGATAAAAAATAGGGAGATGGAATAAAGACCCCATACTGGAGCGGACTACCTTAGGATTATAGAGTTCGACTGATTGGGCTGATAAAAAGATCCCCTCTACTCCCAAAGCGTCTGCGGTGCGGATAATAGTTCCCAGATTGCCCGGGTCTTTCAGGCTCTCTAATGCCAAAGTAAAAGCAGGCTTTTGATCAAGGAAAAGTTCTAAATCAAAACTCCGCTGCTCCACCACGGCTACAACACCTTGGGGGGTCTGGGTCTCTGCCATTTTGCGGACCACTTTTTCCTGGACTTCGGTTACCTCTATCCTCTTCCGTCTGGCTAAGTCTAAAAGCATTTGACCCTCGGCTGAGTCCTTGAAGCTGTGGCTGTAAAATAGCTCTTTAACATTCCAGCTTGATTTTAGGGCTTCTTCAGTCAGCCTGGTTCCTTCCACTACGAAAGAGTTATCACTTTTACGCGATTTTTTCTGTTGATAGGAAAGGATTTTTTTCAAGCGGGCCTTGGGGAGCATAACTATCAGGCAGATAATACCTTTCCTCACTTAAGTTGTCAAGTTAGGGAGACTTGCTTTTCTGATGTGAGAGTATTAATATGTACAAAAAGCTGGAAATTTATGCGAAAGAGGTCTTGGTGGGGGAGTTTAGTGATTCTGCTCTTGTTTTCCCAAGCTCTTTCCCAAAACTTATCCTTCCATCTGGAATTTGCCCCCACACCCTCACTCTTAAAAAATTTCGGTGGCAAAAGGGTAGTTTTACGGCCCAAGCTGGGGCTGGCTCTTTCCGGAGGAGGGGCTAGAGGCTTTGCCCAGATTGGCATTCTAAGAGTATTAGAAAGGGAGGACATTCCTATTGCCTGCATCGCCGGAACCAGCATGGGAGGAATCATAGGTGGACTCTATGCTGCTGGCTACAGCGCGGCTGATTTGGAGAAGCTGGCCACCACTTTAAATTGGCAAGACCTGTTCACCGATACTCCACCCCGGCTTTCACTTTTACAACCCCAGCGAGAGGAATCCGAAGGAGCTTTGTTCCAAATCCGCTGGGATGGCTTAAAACCACACATCCCGGCCGGGTTGACCTCGGCCCAAAAACTGACCAATCTGTTTGCAGATCTGACCTTTCAGGCCGACTATTTTTCCGGGTCAAAATTCGACCACTTAAAGATACCCTTCCGCTCTGTTACTACTGATCTGGTCTCTGGGCAAAAGATAGTCCTTGATTCCGGAGAATTAGCTTTAGCTTTAAGAGCCACAATGGCGGTGCCTTTGGCAATTACTCCTGTTCCTTATCAAAAGATGTTACTGGTGGACGGTGGCTTGGTTGACCCGGTTCCGGTAGAGGTTGTCAAACAGATGGGGGCTGATTTGGTCTTGGCGGTGAATACTTCGGCTGCGCTTCTGTCCCAGGAGAAGATTAAAGACCCCTTGGACATCGCTTCCCAGTCGGCCAGCATTATGACCTTGCACAAAAGGAAAGAGAGTTTGCAAGCGGCTGACCTGGTGATTGAGCCGAATTTAACTGGTTTCTCATCTACCGACTTTGCTCAAGCCGAATCGCTGATCCAGATAGGTGAAAGGATAGCCGACTCGCTACTGCCGGATATAAGGAGGCTGCTGGAGACGGAACCTAACTCGGAAACCTACAGGCTGGAAAGGATCGAATTTAGAGGCAACCAACTGATAACCCAAGATTCACTGGAAAATTGGTTGGGTCTAGAAGTACCGGCTCTGATATCAACCCGCCAGATTTATTACGCCCTGGCAAGCCTGTATCAAAGAGGATATTTCCAAGAAGTCTATGCAGAGGTAGATAGTGCTGGGGGAGAGACCAGTTTAGTCGTCCATCTTCTGGAGAACCCCCAGGTTCAAGAGATTGCAATACAGAACAATTCCCAGGCTTCAACTAACCAGGCTTCAACTGAAATGACCCGTTTGATGTGGAGTAATCCTCACTCGAGGATTTTTAACTTTCAGGAGGTTAATAAAGTCTTGGATTCCAAGCTGAAGGAATTACGGGAGAAAGGATCCAGTCTGGCACGTTTCACTGCGATTGAATACCAACCGGAGTCCGAAAGGCTGGTAGCGTCTTTAGATGAAGGGGTAATCTCTGAGATCACTATCAGCGGCAATCGTCGCACTAGAGACTGGATAGTTGAAAGCAATTTTCCTTTGAAAAAGGGAGATTGTTTCAACCTGAGACTGGCTCAGAAAGGTTTATCTAACCTCCAGAGCAGCGGTTACTTTGACCAGGTGAGTTTGGGCTTAGCTAGTACTGAGAGAGGTCCGCTTTTAAGTCTCAATCTGAAAGAGAACAAATTCTATGTTCTAAGGGGAGGATTACACTTTTGGGATGAATATCATCTGGAGGGATTTGCAGAGTCAGGCTACACAAATCTTTTGGGAACCGGCAACCAGATTTTTCTGCGCGCAGCTTACGGGGATAGAAGAGAAAATTATTCCTTAGTCCTAAAAGCGAACCGGATTTTTAAAACCTATTTGACCTACTTGGTCTCTTGGTACTACCGAACCGAAGAGAGCCGGATTTTCTCTGACCACAAAGAAAGGGGAAGTTTTAAGGAAATCAGAAGAGGGGGAAAGTTTAGCCTGGGTCACAACTTGGCCCGCCTGGGAAAGGCATCATTCGAATTCCAGACCGAGAGAGTCCTGCTGGATAATCCCTCAGGAGGCCTGGTAAAATCAGAAAATAAGAGGAGCCTGTCGTTTAAGATTTTATTTGATAATCTGGATAGCTATCCCTATCCCCAGCAAGGAAATTACAATCAACTGAATCTGGAAGTGGCCTCCAAAATCCTGGGAGGAGAAATTTCCTACCGCAAGCTATATACTTCTTTAGAAACCTATTTACCGATAACAGATAGATTCAATCTGCATCCTCATCTTTGGCTGGGGTATTCTGATCGAAGCCTCCCTTTATACGAGAAGTTTGCTCTGGGAGGCAAGGAAAACTTCTACGGATTCTATAGTGAAGAAAAACGAGGCGACAGAACTTGGCTGGTTAGCCTGGAATTCCGTCTGAGGACGGCTAGGCGGGTTTATTGGTTTGCCAGGTATGATGTAGGTGACATCTGGGACCATAAAGTTTCATTACACGAGCTCAAGCAGGGGTTAGGGCTAAAATTAGGCATTACTACTCCCTTGGGGCCCATTGAGTTAGCATACGGGTTGAATTCTTTAGGCTTTGAGAAAGTATATTTTACTTTTGGGTTTCAATTTTAGTATATTTTTTACTTGACAAATCCATTAGCAATAGTAATATTAAGCCTGACAGTGTGCAGGTAGGACTTTAATAAGTTCGGTAGTAATATGGTATTCAGGGGAAAGCTGCCTGAAGCAATACACAAAATGTATAAGGAGGTGGTTGTAGAGCAGCCTGATGAGTTAACCAAGCCTGAATTAATAAATTCTCAAACCCATAAGTATTTACAGAAAGGATGGGAAGTATGAGAAAAACATGGACCTTAATTATGATTTTGTCACTCTTAGCCCTGCCGGTTTGGGCAGCTAATAGAGTGGCGGTACAGACCGAGGATGCAGCCGCCAGTTCAAACCAGGTGAACTTCAATCTTAATAGCGACCAGGAGTTAGCCGGCCTGGCTGTGGCTTTGAAGTTTGCCGACAAAAACGACGATGTGACTATCACCTCGGCTTCTTTTGAAGGAACCCGGATGGAAAAACTAACCTTAAAAGAAGCCATCATTGACAATGTCGAAAAGACGGTGGTGGTTTATGGCATCGTGCTTCAGGAAGAGAACATTGCGGCCGGCAACGGGCCAATTGTGAAGCTGAATCTGGCTGGCAAGGATATCAGCAAGGTTAACTTCACACCGACCACGGTTGGGAAACAGGAAGGGATTACCCTGGTAACACCAGCAGCCGAGGAGATTTCCTCCGATTTTGAGGACGACTCCAAGCTAACTGGTAAATCCCCCCTGCCACAGGATTTTGGCGCATTCCAGAATTTCCCCAACCCCTTCAATGCCACCACCCAGATCCGCTATGCCTTAGCGGAGAATGCCCAGGTCAGACTGGAGATTTTCAACATCCTGGGACAGAAGGTGAAGGTTTTAGTGGATGAATACCAGACTGCCGGTTACAAGCAGGTGGTATGGGACGGCAGGAATGGCAGTGGAGATGCGGTCTCTTCTGGGGTGTACTTCTACCGGATTAACGCGGGGAAGAACAGCCAAGTTCTAAAGATGTCCCTGTTGAAGTAATCACCTCAAACCAAAATAAAAGCCCCGGTGGGAATCCCCGGGGCTTTTATTTTACCTGAACGGATCAGCAGACTGATTTATTTTTTATCCGATTTAACTCCCGGAGGGGTGCTTTTCACATAGGCCCGAATGATAGTGACCTTCTCTTTCGGTCTGTCATTGGGGTCCCTGGAGATTTTGGAAATCTTATCGGCGATTTCCATTCCTTTTATGACCTTAGCAAATCCAGTAAATCCCTGGGTATCCAGACGGGAGTTATCCTGAAGATTAATATAAAACTGACTGCCGGTAGTGTTTGGCCCTGATTTAGCCATTCCCAGAGTTCCTCTGACCTGGGGTTGGGAAGACTTCTCATCTTTGATGGTGTAACCCGGACCTCCGCTGCCATCTCCTTTGGGATCTCCACCCTGAATCACAAAACCAGGCACTAGTCGGTGAAAAGTTAGCCCGTCGTAGAATTTCTTGTTAACTAGATCTAGAAAATTTTGGGCAGTCAGCGGGGCGGCGCTAAACAACAGCTCTATTTCCATAGTCCCCTGGTTGGTTTCCAGCACTACAACGGGGTTAACTTTAGTCACAGGCTTACTAGTTTCCTTTTTTTCCGCCTGGGCCGGGCTTTCTACCGTACCCAAAAACAGTCCCAGAATTACCAGTACAACTACTTTGTTCATCTCTTCTCTCCTTGGGTTTAGGACAATATAATTTGTGTCCCTTTCCTGTCAAGCTGAATTGAAAAAATGTTCTTGTGAATGAAATCACAATGAGTTATAATTGTAATAATTTCAGAGATTGAGAAGGATTCTCAAAACTGGTTTAACAACTGATTGTGTGTCAAGCAAATCTGATGACCCATTCTGAGCCGTTTCGGCACTCAAGTTGCAATATTAACTCTGAATGACACTAAATATATCCCAGAAAAGGAGGATAGTATGCAGAACCACGACCGCAACCCATTCGAGATAGCGCAGATTCAGCTGGAACTAGCGGCCAAAACCCTGAAATTAGAGTCACACGTCCACGAGGCCTTGCGCTGGCCTATGCGAGAACTACACCTCTCGTTTCCAGTGCGGATGGACAACGGAAAGGTTCAAATGTTCAAAGGCTTCCGGGTTCAGTACAATGCATCCCGGGGACCCTGCAAGGGCGGAATAAGATTTCACCCGGAAGAGACTATCGATACAGTCCGGGCTTTGGCGGCCTGGATGACTTGGAAGACAGCTCTTTTAGACCTACCTTTAGGAGGTAGCAAAGGGGGAGTAATCTGTGACCCCAAGAAGCTTTCCCAGACAGAGCTGGAGAGAATCTCCCGAGCCTACATTTGTTGTATTGCCCAGTCTGTGGGTTCGCACCAAGATTGCCCTGCTCCGGACGTTTACACCAACCCTCAAATCATGGCCTGGATGGTGGACGAATACTCCAAGATAAAAGGCTACCAGGACCCAGGCATGATAACTGGTAAACCTATAGCCATAGGCGGTTCCCTGGGCCGGGGTGACGCCACTGCCAGAGGTGCTGTCTACACTGCCCGAGAAGCGGCCAAAGCCATTGGTTTGAACACCCATAAAGCCACTGTGGCAGTGCAGGGTTATGGAAATGCGGGTTACTTTGCCGCCCAGCTATCCCAGGATATCTTAGGGGCTAAGATTATAGCAGTTTCTGATTCCCAAGGTGGGATAATCAACCCAGAGGGATTGGACCCGGATAAGGTTCAGCAGCACAAGGAAAAAAAAGGCTCTGTAGTTGGTTTCCCAGGTGCTAAGCCGATTACCAATGAGAAGCTTTTGGAGTTGGAGGTTGACATTCTCTACCCCTCTGCTTTAGAGAATGTAATTACTAAGGAGAATGCTCCTCGCGTTAAGGCTAAGATCGTGGCTGAAGCGGCCAATGGACCCACTACTCCGGAAGCAGACGATATTCTCTACAAGAAAAGGGTTTTTGTCATTCCAGACTTCCTGTGCAACGCCGGCGGAGTCACTGTCTCCTACTTCGAGATGGTGCAGAATATGTACAACTATTACTGGGATCTGGAGACTGTTCACAAGCGGCTGGAAGAGAAAATGGTCAAAGCCTTCTACTCGGTTATGGAGGCTGCCAAGAAGTACAAGGTCAACAACCGGGTGGCAGCCTACTTAGTGGCCGTCAACCGGGTGGTAGAAGCCATGAGACTAAGAGGTTGGGTGTAGTTACTGTTCACTCCCTCGCTGATTAAGGAAAAGGGGTTCAGCCTGAACCCCTTTCCTGTTTGGGAGTTTTCGTATTACTTATCAAGCAGGCTTCTCCAAGGCCGATGACTAAAGTAGAAGCTAACTGAGTTAGCAGGCTTGACTTAAATACCTGGTTGTGTTAGCTTAAATTAAGCGGAGGTAATGTGTCTAATAAGGAAGTCCAGACTCTTCTTCGGAATAATAAGCTAGTCAGCCTCGAAGAGGTTAAAAAGAACGAGAAGATCAAAAGATTAATCGAGAAGGCTGACTACTATTTGGGAGTTTTGGGCTATACCGAACACGGCCTGAGGCACTGCGGTTTAGCAGCAAATATCGCCCACAATATTATGATTCGCCTGGGCCGCTCCGAACACCAGGCCCAGTTAGCGGCCATTGCGGCTTATATGCACGATATCGGGAATGTGATCAACCGGGATTATCATGCCCAATGCGGAGCAGTTTTAGCCTACCAGCTGCTCACCGAAGCGGGTCTGCCCCAGGAAGATGTTTTAGAGATTATGGCCGCCATCGGCAATCACGACGAAAAGGACGGCTCGCCGGTCAATGAAATCGGGGCAGCCTTAGTCTTAGCGGACAAATCGGATGTGCACCGCTCCCGGGTGAGAACTTTGGACAGCATTAAACAGGATATCCATGATCGGGTAAACTATGCCGCCACTTCATCCTTCCTGCGGGTGGATGCCGAGAAAAAGACGGTTTCCTTGGAAATTAAGATTGACACCAGCCTCTCCTCGGTGATGGAGTATTTTGAAATCTTTTTATCCCGCATGGTGGTCTGCCGGCGAGCGGCCCTGTTTTTAGGGATGAGATTCGAATTAGAGATTAATGGATACAGACTGCTTTAATGAAACTTTCCTATAAGTCTGCCGGGGTGGACCTCTGGCAGGCGGACCGAGTTAAACGCCAGATAAGAAAGTTAACTCAACCTTCAGCTTTTCACAGAATTCTGGCTAACCGAGATAGCTTCGGGGGATTCTTCAGGCTGGACCAGAAGTATAAAAACCCGGTTCTGGTTTCCTCCACCGATGGGGTCGGGACCAAGCTTAAGATTGCCTTTATGGCAAATAAACATAGCACAGTGGGAGAAGATTTGGTCAATCACTGTGTCAACGACATATTAGTCCACGGCGCCAGGCCTTTGTTTTTCCTGGATTATATAGCCTGCGGGAGAAACTCTCTGGCATTTGTCCCAATAATTGTCTCAGGGATAGCCAGTGCTTGCCAGAGGGTCAACTGTGCCTTAATTGGCGGCGAAACTGCCCAGATGCCGGACTTTTACAGAGAAAAAGAATATGATTTGGCCGGATTTATAGTGGGAGTCGTTGAAAAAGAGAAGATGATAGCAGGAAGGAAGATTAAGCCGGGTGACCAATTATTAGGCCTGGCATCTTCTGGATTACATACTAATGGCTACACTCTGGTCAGGAAAGTCCTCTTCGAAAAAGTCGGTTACAAGCTAGGTAAGTTTGTTCCTGAATTGAAAACCACTCTGGCAGAAGAGCTCTTGAAAGTGCACCACTGTTATTTCTCCTCGATTTTCCACCATTTGGATAAATTTGAGATTAAGGGGATGGCCCATATTACCGGTGGCGGGATAAAAGGAAATTTGGTGAGAATTCTGCCGGAAAAGACTCAGGCAGTGGTTGACTTGGACAGCTGGAAGGTGCCGAATGTATTTGGACTCATCCAACGCTTAGGTAAAATCAGTTCCCCGGAAATGTACCGTACTTTTAATATGGGAATAGGAATGATTTTAGTGGTCAAGAAAAGCGACGTTCGCGAGTTAACTTTCAGACTTTCCCGGATTGGTGAAACTGTCTATCATATCGGCGAAATCACAAGAGGCAGAAGAGAAGTTAAACTTTCAGATTTATCCCAATGTTAATCTTAATAATCTTAGACGGCTACGGCCTAAACCCCAATCCCAAAGCCAATGCCGTGGCTATGGCCAAAAAACCGAACTTAGATAGGATTTTCTCCAGTTATCCCTACACTACCATAAAGACCTCGGGATTGGATGTGGGGCTGCCGGAGGGACAGATGGGAAATTCTGAGGTGGGCCACCTAAATATTGGGGCCGGGAGAATAGTCTACCAGGATATTACCCGAATTGATGAATCCATCCGGGAAGGAAGTTTTTTTGGAAATCAGGCCTTACTTTCTGTAATGCAGTACGCCAAACAGAACGGCAAGGCTTTGCATCTGATGGGATTAGTCTCTGACGGGGGAGTCCACTCCTCGCTGGATCATTTATATGCCTTGCTGGAGATGTGTCGCAGAGAAAGTGTAAAGGAAGTCTACCTGCACGCCTATTTAGATGGCAGAGACACTTCTCCCACTGCGGGAATGAATTATGTGAAGCAAGTTCTGGATAAAATGTGCCAGCTGAAAATAGGAAAGCTGGCAACCATCATAGGCAGATACTACGCCATGGACCGGGATAAACGCTGGGAGAGAATTCAGAAGGCGTATAAAGCCTTAGTTGATGGAGAAGGTTTACATACCCCGGACCCTTTGAAAGCCATACAAGATTACTACGCTCAAAACGTGACCGACGAGTTTATGCTCCCCATCGTCAGCGGGGAAATAAGTAACGGCAAACCCAGGGGGAGAATAAAGGACCAGGATGGAGTGATTTTCTTCAATTTTCGGGCCGACCGAGGCAGACAACTTTCTTTTGCCCTGACTGATCCAGATTTCAAAGAGTTTTTTACTTCTCTGAGAGTGAAATTGACCACTATGTGTTGGTACCACGACCAGTTAAAAGCTGAGATTGCCTTTCCACCGGAAAGATTGACTAATATATTGGCTGAGATTTTGAGCCGCCTAGCAAAGAAACAGCTGCGCATTTCCGAGACCGAAAAATATGCGCACGTGACCTTCTTTTTTAACGGCGGAATAGAGACTCCTTTTCCAGGAGAAGATCGAGTGCTGATAGACTCAGCTAAGGTGGCAACTTATGATTTAAAGCCGGAAATGTCAGCCTACCAAGTAACCGACAGGCTATTACAGGAGATAGATTCGAAAAAATACGACCTTATTATTCTGAACTATGCCAATTGTGATATGGTGGGGCATACCGGGGTGATCCCGGCAGCAGTCAAAGCAGTCGAGACTGTGGATGAATGCACCGGCAGGGTAATAGAGGCAGTTTTGAAACAAGATGGCTGTGCCATAATAACGGCTGACCACGGCAACTGTGAGATGCTGATAGATTACCAGACCGGCGGGCCGCATACCGCCCATACCACTCTGTCGGTGCCATTTTGCATAGTCAAGAAAGGCTTCAACAGAAGACTCAAGTCCACTGGGAGACTGGCCAACATTGCCCCCACCATACTGGAACTTCTGGAAATTCCCCAGCCTGAAGAGATGACCGAGCAGAGCCTGATTGCTTGATGTCATTCTTCAAGAGTAAAGAATTTGCTCTGATACTTTTTTCCTCATTTCTATTCGCCTTTGCATTCCCACCTTCCCCTTTTTCTTTTCTGGGTTATTTGGCGCTGGTCCCCTTGCTTTTTCTTCTGGAAGGAATCTCTGCTAGAAAGGCCTTTTGGTTCTGCTACATTTTCGGAGTGATTACCAATGTCTTGCTTCTATACTGGATCATCTGGCAGACTTTCTACGGTGAATATTTCGTGCTGCCCGGCTCAATTGCCGCTTTCCTGATTTTGGCAGTTTATCCGGCTGGGTGGGGATGGCTCCTGGCGCACCTCAGGCTGAAATGGAACAAAGCAGTGATTCTGGCACCCTTCCTGTGGGTAGGGATGGAGTATCTGCGGGGTATGGGTCAGATTGGTTTTCCCTGGCTGGATTTGGGCTACACCCAAACCAATTATCTCCCTTTAATCCAATTCGCCCCTCTGACTGGAATATCTGGGGTCTCCTTTTGGGTGGTTACCCTGAATGTTCTAGCATACTTCTTACTGAGGAACTTCAGGAATAGAAAGAGGGCTTTAGCTTACGCATTCTTTATTGTCATTCTCCTACTAGGACCTTATCTTTATGGTGAGAGAGAACTAACTTCAGAAAATAAGTCAGATGGGATTAGGGTTGCTCTCATTCAAGGAAACATTGACCCCAGAACTAAATGGGATCCCCAATTTCTGGACTACAATTTTTGGGTCTACGACAGTTTAAGCAGATTGGCTGGTGAAGCCAAACCAGATTTGATCATTTGGCCGGAGACCGCCTGCCCTTGTTATCTAGAAAAGGAGCCGGAGTATTTATCCAGGGTAGAAAATCTGGCCAAAGAGCTAAACTCTGATTTGGTTGCCGGAACGGATGACTATATGATATTGGGTCCCCAACAGTATGTTTTCTATAACTCGGCCTTTTGGATTTCACCAGATTCTGGATTGAAAAAGAAGTATAACAAAACTCAGCTGGTGCCATTTGCGGAGCGGATCCCGTATTCTGGTAATATGAGGCTTTTTGAAGAAATAAAGCTAGGCCAGGCCAATTTCTCACCAGGGAGAGAGCTGACTCTGTTCCGGACCCCAAAAGGGAGTTTTGCCACACTGATTTGCTATGAAATGGCTTTTCCGGATTTAGTTCGCAGATTTGTCAAATCCGGGGCAGACTTTCTGGTCAATATCACCAAC
>Ga0209342_10001415_pt1 | contig 26977 bp, 28 predicted proteins | sample RifCSP16_2_FD_184023 | JGI IMG/M metagenome (GOLD analysis project Ga0209342, IMG submission 184023) | Soil microbial communities from Rifle, Colorado - Rifle CSP2_sed 16_2 (SPAdes) (version 2) | ecosystem: Environmental > Terrestrial > Deep subsurface > Rock core/Sediment | place: Rifle... | reverse complement strand
GAGGAGCGGGAAGAGGGGAATCAGGTAGATGTAAGACTTCATGGCCGAGGTCGCGAGGGTGCTTGACCCCCGGGCCGGCCGCATCTTATAGGCCGCGTGTTCCGGGCGTCAAGTTGAGCGAGACCACGCAACCACGCAGACCACGGACCACGGGACCTCGGGGCCTTCTCAGGGGGCACGACCCGGATCTCCTCGCAACCGACTGGCCGACCACGCTGGTGTAGTCGTCTTCATCCGCCGTACCGTTGCCGGTATTCGCGGTGACGGTCACCACGGTGAGAGGACTCGCCGAGGACAGGGTGATGGTGAAGGTCGCGACGGAGTAAGCCGCTGTTGCCTTCGGTGACGCTCGCGTCGTCGATGGACAGGGCAGAGTCGTCGTTGACGATGGTGCCGACGCCTTGGGTGTCGGCGAGCGTTCCGTTCGTCGGAGCGCTCAGGTTGACCAGGAACGTCTCCGTAGGCTCGACGGTGAGGTCGCCCGAGACCGGCACGTTGACCGTCTGAGTAGTGACGCCGGGAGCGAACGTCACCAACCGGCTGACCACCGCGGTGTAGTCGCTACCCGCGGTCGCCGTCCCGTTGGCGGTGTCCGCCCTCACGGTCACGGGGAGAGAACTTGGCCAGGACAGGCTGACGGTGAACGCGGCGTCTGCCGCGCCGGCGTCACCCTCAGTGACTGTCACGTCGTTGATGGACAGGGTGGGACCGGCTTCGTCGTTCAGAATGGTGCCCTGTCCCTGGGCGTGGCCGATCGTTGCGTTGGTGGCGGCGCTCAGGTTGACCGTGTACGTCTCGTCAACCTCGAAGGTCAAGTCGCCCGCCACGGTCACGTCTACGGTCTGCGTGGTGACACCGGGAGCGAAGGTCACCAGCTGGCCGACCACCGCGGTGTAGTCGGTGCCGGCTGTCGCGGTGCCGTTGGCGGTATTCGCCGTTACGGTCACGGTGCTGGCGCTGGCCGCGGACAGGGTGACGGTGAAGGTGGCAGTAGCCGAGCCCGTGTTGCCCTCGATGACGGTCGCATCGTCGATGGACAGGATCAGGTCGTTGTCGAGGATGGTCCCGATGCCTTGGGCGTCGGCAATCGTCGCGTTGGCGGGGGCGCTCAGGTTGACGGAGAACGTCTCGCCCGGCTCGGTGGTCACGTCGCCGAATGCCCGCACGTTGAGGTTGCGAGTTGTAACGCCGGCAGCGAACGTCACCACCTGGCTGACCACGGCCCTGTAGTCTGCCGGGGACGCGGTTCCGGCCGTCGCCGTGCCGTCGACTGTGTCCACGGTCACCGTCACCGGGACCGCGCGCGGCGACGACAGGGTGATGGTGAACACGGCGTTTGCGAAGCCGGCATCGCCCTCGGTGATGGTCACGTCGTTGATGGAGAGGGCGACATCGTCGGTCGCGATGGTCCCCACGCCCTGAGAATCCGTGATGGTCGCGCCGGTGGGGGCGCTCAGGTTGACGGAGAACGTCTCGTTGGGCTCGATGGCGGTGTCGCCGAGGACCGGCACGTCAACGGTCTGCGTCAGAACACCGGGAGCGAAGGTCACGACTTGGCCGACCACGGCGGTGTAGTCGGCGCCTGCCGTCGCCGTGCCGTCGGCGGTGTCCACCGTAACGGTCACGGTGTTGGGGCTCGCTGCGGACAGGGTGATGGTGAAGGTGGCATTACTGGAGCCGGCGTCCCCCTCGGCGATGGACCGGTCGCTGACGGACAGCGCGAAGTCGTCATTCGTTATGGTCCCGAGGCCTTGGGCGTCCGAAATCGTCGCGTTGGTGGCGGCGATCAGGTTGACGAAGAACGTCTCGTTGGGCTCGGTCGTCCCATTGCCAAGAACCGGCACGTCAACGGTCTGCGTGAGGACACCGGGAGGGAACGTCAACACCTGGCCGACCACCGCGGTGTAGTCGGTGCCCGCCGTCGCCGTGCCGTTGGCGGTGCTTGCGGTGACAGTCACGGTGTTGGGGCTTGCTGCGGACAAGCTGACGGTGAAGGTGGCGTTGGCGGAACCGCTGTTCCCCTCGGTGACGGTCGCGTCGTTGATGGACAGCGAGAAGTCGTCGTTGACGACGGTTCCGATGCCTTGGGGGTCCGCTATCGTCGCGCCGGTGGCGGCGCTCAGGTTGACGAGGAACGTCTCGTCAGGCTCTCCTGCCCCGTCGCCCAGGACCGGCACGTTCACTGTCTGGATGGTGACGCTGGGATCGAACCTCACCAACTGGCCCACCAAGGCGGTGTAGTCGGCGCCAGCCGTGGCCGTGCCGTCAGCGGTGTCCACGGTAACGGCCACGATGCTGGCCCTCGGCTCCGACAGGGCGATGGTGAAGGTGGCATTGGCCGAGCCGGTGTTGCCCTCGGTCACGGTCACGTCGCTGACGGACAGAGCCGCTCCGCTGAAGCCATCCCTGAAGATGAGGTCGATCTCGTCGCTGCCGATGGTCCCCAGCCCCTGGTTGTCCGCAATCGTCGCGCCCGTGGCGCCGCTCAGGTTGACGGAGAACGTCTCGGTGGGCTCGACGGCCATGTCTCCCAGGACCGGCACGTCGACGGTCTGGGTGATGACTCCGGGTGCGAACGTCACCAACTGGCCAACCACGGCGGTGTAGTCGGTTCCAGCCGTCGCCGTGCCGTCGGCGGTGTCCACCGTGACGGTCACGGTGTTGGAGCTGGCCACCGACAGAGTGATGGTGAAGGTGGCGTTGGCAGACCCGCTGTTGCCCTCGGTGACCGTCACGTCGTTGACGGACAGGAAGAAGTCATCGTTCCGGATGGTCCCGAGGCCTTGGGAGTCTGCAATGGTCGCGTTGGTGGCGGCGCTCAAGTTAACGGAAAATGTCTCGTTAGGCTCGGTGATTCCGTCGCCGAGGATCCGCACGTTGACGGCCCGGACGATATCCCCGACCGGGAACGTCACCAACTGGTCTACCACTGCGGTGTAGTCGCTGCCGGCGGTCGCAGTGCCGTCGGCGGTGTTTACCCTGACGGTCACCGTGTTGGCGCTCTGCTCCGACAGGCCGATCATGAACGTTGCCACTCCGCTGCCGCCCTCGCTGACGATCAGGTCGAAGATCGAGAGGGTGGCCGCGCCTCCCGCCGTGCACTGGTACACCTTGATGTCGTCTACGTACCAGCCGTCGTTGCCGCCGCAGCCGTCTGTACCAAACGCGAAGCGGAAGCGAACCGTGTCCTCGGGTACCGCCACGCCGGCGAGATTGACGATGGATTTGCCCCAGCGACCACGGTTGGAGCCGCCGTCCGTGCCCGTGAAAGCCTGCTCGCCGGCCAGGGGGTTGGTGTTGAAATCCGGTGATCCTGCCGGAAAGAGCTGGTAGATGTACGGGTTATAGGTGAACTGGGTGAACGCGGTGTTCTGCCAGGAGCCACCGTTGACGCTGATCTTGACGTTTCCGCCGTCCCAGCCTCCTTCCGTGGCCACGTAGTGATCGAAGAAGAGGCGGGGGAAGCCGGGCGTCGCAGGCAGCGTGATGGTCGGGCTGTCGAGGTACATCACGCCGGACTCGTCGGCGACCCCGCAGTCGCCGAGGTTTGGATCGTCGAGGCCGAAGAATGCCGAGCCGGTGCGGCCTCCGGGGAGGGTTGAGGTCTTCACCCAGTCACGCGGGGTGTAGGAGGGGAACACGCCGGCGTTGGTTCGGGTCCACTGGGTGATGCTCCCTTCGACGCTCTCCGAGTAGAGCAAGTTCGCTGGGCCCAGCACGCACACGTTGGCGGGTGGGCTCTGGCCGAGCTGCGGCACGAACGGGCAGAAGGCGGGTGGAGTGCGGAGCTCGACGGCCGCGATGGCCTTGGTCACTTGGGCGCAGTCGGTCGCGGTGATGAACTGTCCAGACGGAGCACCGGTGGTCAGGTCGTTCAGGTTGTTCCCGCGGAGGTCCTCGCAGGCCTGCTCCATGGCGGACGCGTGCTCGGGGAAGTCGGTCGAGGCCACCTGATAGAACTTCGTCCGGAAGTAGATGTGCACCGCCTTGGTCAGGCCAATGGCCTGGACGTTCTGGTTGTTGTAGGGCCCGCCGTCGACCAGCAAGGAGAACATCCGGTTGGGGATGCCCGAGTTGGAATGCACGCCGCCCTGGTCGGCGGTGCTGCACACGTACTCGAACGTGTCCGTCACCTTGCCCGGGTTGCCGAAGCAGCGGGGGTTCCACATGTCGCGAAGGGCCCCCCCGGGGGTGACCTCCTCACCCATCAGCCAACGGCGAGAGGCTGCAGTGCCCGCGTGGAGGGTGATCGTCGCCGCGGCCGGCAGGCCGGCCTTGATGGTCGTTCCGTTGGCGTACGTCACCTCGACGCTGGCGATGCTCGTGATGGAGCCCAAGTTGAGCAGGCCGCTGGTGGGGGCTACGAAGATGATGCCCACGGCCCCGGCGTTGAAGGCGTTGGTGGCGCGGGCCCCCGAGCCGCACTCGTTGCCGCCGTCGGGGAGCAGTGTCCAGTCGATGATGGCGATCTTGCCGGAAACGCCGGTGACGGTGCTGCAGGCACCGGGCGGGACGGAGATAGCCATCGGCGTGGGTCCCACCGTGAAGGGGCGAGCGGGCTCATTCACGGAGGCCCTGGACTGGTAGCTGCCGGCTGCGCTGCCGCCGGTGACGGTCAGCAGTGGAGGCGGCGTGCCGCCGTACTGCGAGCAGCTCCCGTCCGAGACGCGCAACGCGTTTGGGGTGTCCAGGCCGCGGCCATTGATGAGGTCGACCGTCTCGCCAAAGATGTCCGAGTAGGCTTCGTTGAGGGCGCCCGATTGCCAGGCGTAGATGAGGTTGTCCGTGTGCTGCGTGTAGGCGTGGCCCCATTCGTGGGCCGTCACGTCGTCCGTGGTGAAGCCTGGGCAGAACGAGATGAAGGTGCCGTTCCAGGAGGCGTTGGGACAGCCGTAGCCGCGATTGAAGATCGCGTCCATGGTTGCGCCCGCCCCGTTGAAGGAACCGTAGCCGAAAGCGTTCATGAACAGGTCGTACGCTTCCTTGGAGGCGAAGAGCATGTTGTCGGCTTCGGTGGTGCCGGTGGGGTACGGCAGCTGCCCCTCCTCCCAAGACGGCGCGTCGGGGTAGTTGGGCGGCACGGTGGGCAGACTCAGCCCGTTGTAGGCGCGGCGATTCAGGCCGTCGTGGATGCCGGTGATCTGGTCGACCTTCTTGCCGGTGTGCGCGTCCACGAAGACGAACTCGCGGATGCTGCCGCCGTTGGTAACCTCGACCTCGTAGGTCAGGTGGTCAAGGCCCTCGACGCCCTGGAGCAACCCGGTTCGGTACACCACCAGCCGAGCGTTCGTGGCCGACAGGCCCTTGGCGGAAGCCGCATCCAGCCCGGCGGCGACCAGGCCGACCGCGGTTGCACTCGCCTCGGCCGGGGTGCGGCGCGTGGTGGTGTCGACACTGATGCCGGGGATGCCGGTGCCGTTGACCGCCACCAGCCGGCCCTTGGAGTCAAGGTGTCCCTTCAGCACGGCACCGAACACGGCCACGCCGTGGTGGAGCTGCTGGAAGGCGACATGAGTGAAGCCGAGCTGGTCGGTCCTCTCTCCACGAACCTCGAGATCGGTCGCCGCGTTCTGGATCCCGAAGATACTCCCGTGCTCAGCCAGGAAGGCCCTCGCCTGCTCCCTGGCCGATTCCCCCCTCGCCGACTGCGGAGCCAAGCTGACGGCGCCCTCCGCACCCGGAGCGAGGCGCACGAACTGGGCCGCGCCGGTGCCGCGCCGGATGCTGACTTCCGCGCGGCCACCGGTGGCGGCCCGCAGCCGCTCGATGGCCTGCGGGTCAATCGTGCGGCTGTCTCCCTGCGCGGCCCCCGCGACCGGCACAGCAATCAAGACCGTGGCAGCTACCAAGGACCACCCGTACCGGGCTCTCTTGATCTTCATGGGCGCCTCCCAGGCTCAGAACGCTTTGGGGTGATTGGAATGGAGGGAGGGCACAAGCCCCACCCGTTGATTAGATTCCTCTCTTTGGTTAGTTGTCAAGGAACGGGACGACAAGACGAGGAGCGGGAAGCGGCCCCCGCGGCGAGGTCACCGGCGCTACCATGTCCTTGGCATGCGGCGGCTGTGCGTCTTCTGCGGGTCGAGTCCGGGGCTCGATCCCCGCTTCCGTGAAGCCGCCGAACGATTGGGCGATCTGCTGGTTCGCCGCCGGCTGGGCCTCGTCTACGGCGGAAGCGGCATCGGCCTCATGGGCGTGGTGGCCGATGCGGTTCTGGCTCGAGGTGGCGAGGTCATAGGCGTCATCCCCAAAGCCCTGGCCCGCAAGGAGGTCGCCCATCAGGGGCTCGGCGACCTGCGCGTCGTCGGCTCCATGCACGAGCGCAAGGCGCTCATGGCCGATCTTTCCGACGCCTTCGTGGCTCTGCCCGGCGGCCTGGGTACTCTCGACGAGCTGTGCGAGATCCTCACCTGGGGTCAACTCGGCCTGCACACCAAGCCCACCGGCATCCTCAACGTGGCCGGCTATTTCGACCGCTTCCTGGATTTCCTCGACCACGGCGTGAGCCAGCGGCTGATCCGGGCGGAGCACCGCGGGCTGGTGTTGGTCGAGAGCGAGCCCGAGGTCTTGCTGGATCGCTTCCTGGATTTTCGGCCGGTGACGGTCGAGAAGTGGCTGCGGCCTGAGGAAGGTTGAGGCCGCCTTACAGGGTGGCTAGCCAGGAGGCGCCGGCCTCGTCCATGGTCTGGCCGAAGGTCGCCGCGAAGGCCTGACTGGTCGGGGTCTTGCTGGAGCAGGCGCGGAAGAAGTCGGCCACCTTGGCCACTCCGTGGGTCTTGATCAGGCTGGCCACGAAGGAGCCGGCCAGGGCGTAGCTGGTGTCGGTGTCCATGCGGTCGAAGGAAGCCACCAGCATGGAAACGGAGACACCCTTCGCCAAGCCCTTGGCCAGCTTGTTGACGTCCTTGCCCTGCCACTTGGCCTGGTTGCCGATGGCCACCGCCAGCCCCTCCTGGAAGAAGGTGCCGGGGTTGCCGAGCTGGCCGGCCACCAGATGGACGATCTCGTGAGCGTGGAAGGACTCGGTGGAGTGGATCTGACCGGAACGGGGGTAGGTGATGCCCGCCGCGTAGGTCCCGGTGCCGGCGGCCAGCTCCTGGGGGTTCTGGTAGCGGTAGTACTCGGCCTTGCCGGAGAAGCGGGAGCCGAGGAGGTTCTGGACCTCACCAAGGAACTTCTCGGCCTTGTCCGCCTCGACCTTGGCGTTGTCGCGGCTGTAAAAGCTGAAGTGCTCGGTCTGGGCCTTGAGGGCGAAGCCGGGGAGCGGTGCCGCTTGGAGGCTGACGCCCGCCAGGACCGCCGCCACCGCCATCGCTACCGTTCTGGCCTTCTTGCTCATGCCTCGACATAGAGCAAGCGGTGGACCAGCTTGAAAGACCAGTTAAATAGTTGATTATAAACATTCTACGCTTGCTGGCTTCGAGCTGAAATCGGGCACTATTGCCTCAATGGCCAGTGATTGCACTGTAACTCATTAAAACTAATGCATTTACTGATTGAATCGGCAACTGCTTCTAAATGCGATTAGAATCGGGCGAAATGACCTATTCGAGATGTCGCGTTCGCCCCGCCAGGAGGTCAAGGGCGTGAGAGAGAACCGGGAGCAGGGCTTCGATCCCCTCCCGAACCGCCTGCGGGCTGCCCGGGAGGTTGACCACCAGGCAGGTGCCGACCACGCCGCAGGCCCCCCGGGATAGCGCGGCCAGGGGCGTCTTGCGAAGGCCGCAGGCCCGGATCCACTCGGCCAAGCCGGGAGCGTCACGGTCCAGCACGTCACGGGTTGCCTCCGGAGTCACGTCTCGCGGCCCCAGGCCGGTGCCGCCCGTGGTCAAGACGAGTCGCGAAGTTGCAGCCGCCTCACGAATTAGCGCCGCGATGGCCGGCCGTTCGTCCGCCACCACCAGCGGCCCGGAGACGGCAAGCCCCGCCTCTCCAAGCAGGCGGCAGGCCTCGGGGCCCGAGAGATCCGCCCGCTCCCCCCGGGCGGCGGAGTCGCTCACGGTGATGACGGTGGCGGTCGCATCCTTTTGCATGGGGCACGGGGGTCGACGTTGACGTCGATCGGAAGCGGCCACTATAGTGAAAGCAGAAAGCCGCCACAAGAAGCCATGCTCTCGGTTGCCCTTGCCACGCTGCTGCTCCAGGCCTCCTCTCCGCTGGAGCTGCGGACCGTCACCGTGGTGGCTACCGACGCCAAGGGCGCTCCGGTCCGCGGTTTGGGCGCCGCCGACGCGGTGGTGGTGGAGAACGGGGTGGCCCGGGAGGTCGTGGAGCTGGCGCTCGACGAACGACCGCTGACGCTAGCCCTCCTGGTGGACAACAGCGCGCCGATGGCCACGCCCTTCCGCCTGACCGTGCTGGACGCCGTGGTTCAGTTCCTGAACCGCCTGCCCGAAGACGCCCGCTATGCGGTCTGGACCACCGGCGACCGCCCCTCGAAGGTGGCCGACTTCGGAGCCGACCCCGGCCAGGTCGCAAGCGCCTTGAAGCGGAGCTTCCCCAGCGGGGGCAACACGCTCCTGGACGCCCTGGTCGAGGTCTCCGACGAGATGAGAAAACGCGAGGGCGAGCGTTTGGTGGTGGTGGCCGTCACCGGGTCTGGCATCGGCTTCAGCAACTGGGACCGCTTCCAGGTAGTGGAGCGGGCCAAGGCCAGCCGGGCACAGTTCCTGGCCGTCCAGTTCGAGGAGACCGGCCCTCCCGACCTGCGCGGGGACGGTACCGACCAGGTGGGACGACTCGACTACGACTTCGTACTGGGCTGGCTAACGCGAGAGACCGGGGGTCGCCTGGAGCGTTCGCTGTCGGCCCAGGGAGTCGGCAGAGCCCTGGACGCGCTGGCCGCCGACTTGTCCGCCCAGTACCGCCTGAGCTACCGGAGCCTCCCCGGCAGCAAGGGCAACCAGTTGTCGATCGAGGTGACCCGCCCCGACGTCAAGCTCCGGGTGGGAAGGGTGAAGCCATGAGGCGCCTCACCGCCGCCCTGCTGGCCGCAGCCCTGACCGCGGCCGCCCTGCTCGCCAGCAGCGTGCGCGCGCAGGCCCCCTCCCCGACACCCCGGCCGCCGCGCTTCGAGGCCGGAGTCGAGATCATCAACCTCACGCTGTCGATCACCGACGGCCGCAGCCGCTACATCACCGACCTTCGAGAGAAGGACCTGCTGGTCTACGAAGACGGCATCCGCCAGGAGGTGGCCCTGTTCACCCACGAGCAGCTTCCCGTCTCGTTGGTGCTGATGATCGACACCTCTTCCTCCATGGACCAGAAGCTGACGGTGGCCCAGGAGGCCGCCGTCCGCTTCACCAAGACCTTGCGGCCCCAGGACCTGGCCCGGGTGGTCCAGTTCGGCGATCGCTCGACGACCCTCCAGGACTTCACCGCCGATCAGGCCGCCCTGGAGGCCGCCATCCGCTCGACCAAGGCCGGCGGTGCAACCGCGCTGTATAACGCGATCTACGTCGCCCTCAAGGAGCTGGAACGGCAGAAGCGGACGAACGAGCTGCGGCGCCGAGCCATCGTGCTGCTTTCGGATGGGGAGGACAGCGGCCTTTCGGTGATCACCGACGAGCAGGTCCTGGAGTTGGCCCGGAAGACCGAGATCGGCATCTACGCCATCGGCATGCGCGAGAAGGTGAGCCGGGACCTGGCCAGCCTGAAGTTCAGCCAGGCCACCCACCTGCTAACCGCGCTGGCCCGCGACACCGGTGCCCAGGTGTTCTTCCCCAACTCGCTGTCCGAGCTGGACGCCATCTACGGCAACATTGCCGAGGAGTTGCGCAGCCAGTACAGCCTGGGCTATGCCTCCCAGAACCGCAAGCGCGACGGCAAGTGGCGGCGGATCGTGGTGCGCACTCCCAGCCGCGACGACCTGCAGATCCGGCACCGCCTCGGCTACTACGCGCCCAAGGGGTAGCGGAACGACCTCAGTCGACGCGGAACCTGCGCAAGTGGTCGTTGACTTGCAGCAGGTAGTCCCCGGGGGGGAATAGCCCCCGGAGGGCGATCCACTTCTCGACCGGCTCGATGACCATCACGCACCCGCCGCTGCCGCTGCGGCGGGTGGTAATGACGATGCTCACCGTGTTGCCGACTCGGTTCTGGCTGATCTCGCTCAGTGAGGTGCAGCCGTCAGGCAGGTAACCCACCACCCGGGCGGTCACCTGCACCGGGTAGGACTCGGCCACCTGCACCACCACCTCGTCGATGGGGAGCAGCCCGTCGCCCGACGGGCTGCTCGGATGGCCGCAACCGCCGGCGGCGAGCGCCAGGGCCAGGCCCAACCAGGCTCTTCGCATTCCGCTACCAGCCAACGTGGATGGAAAGGTGGGGCCGGTAGCAGCGCACCCTGCCGTGGAGGTGGAACCGGCGGTAGGAGCGGTATCGGTAGGGGTTGTCGTAGCGGTCGTAGTACCGGTCGTAGTAGGGGTGGTAGCGATCGTAGCGGTACCCCCGGGAGTAGTCGTAGGAGCTGTACCAGCCGGCATCCCAGTAGGGCCCGCGATGGTCGAGTACCCCGCTGTGCCGGCAGTGGCGGCCGTGGCGGTGTCGCGCCTCGGCCTGGCCGGGCACGACCAGCACACCGCCGAGGGTGACGGCGAGCGCGATCAGCAAAGTCCTAAGCCTCATGGGCAGACCTCCTGCTTGTGCCATCATCCCGGGAAGCAAGGGGTGTTCCATCTCGGGAGGTCTCACGGAGTCAGCACCTTACCCGGATGGCCTGCGGTTGTGGGCGACGCGCGCCAGGGACAACCTGTCCTCCCCGAGGGCCAGCCTACTCCACCCAGATGCGAACCGTGGCCTCCTCGTCGTCGATCTCCACCAGGCTCTGTCCCGCCTCCAGCGCCGCCAGCACCTCGGACAGCTTCAATCTGTCCGCGCACTTGTGGCTGTCGCAGTGCCAGTCGAGGGCTTCGTCGCCGAAGGCACGGGCCACGGCCAAGGGCAGGTTGATGGTCACTCTGGCCTTCTTGCTCCCCTTCTCGACCACCCGCACCTTGAACCACTGCGGCTCCCGCTGGCGGTTGGGCCTCGCTGGTTTGGCGGCCGGAGAGGCTGCCTCCGGCTTGTCCGAGGCGACCTGTTTTTCCGCCACCGCGCGCTTCACCACCGCCAGGTCGTCGTCGTTCGACTGGGCAAAGGCACCAAGACCCATGAGCGCGAAGGCCGCGCCTAGGACCAAGACTCGCTTCATGACCCTTCCTCCTCCTACTCGATCCAGATCTGGATCCGGTCTCCGTCGTCCCCTTCGATGGTCAGGATCTCGGTGGGCGGGAGCTTCTTGAGCCGCTCGAAGAAGTTGTCGGCGTCGTAGCCCTCCCGCTTGAGATCGCGTTTGGCGTCGTCGGGCAGGCTCTTGAAGAGCATCTCGGCCAGGACCAAGGGGAAGCTGAGCGACACCGTGGGCTCGGCCTTGCCCCGCTCCTGGATGCGCAGGCGTACCAAGCGCCCGCCGGAGCTTACGGCTCGAGGCGCCAAACGCGAAAGAGCCTGCGGATCGAGCTTGAGCAAGGCCAGCTTGGCTCGCTCGCGCAGGTCCTCGTCCTTCTCCTCGTCCAGGATCCGCGTGAGCACCGGCACCGCCTTCTTGCCCACCTCGGACCCCAGGCCGGCCAGTTGCAGGGCCGCGAAGTAGCGAACCGTCTTGCCGGCGTCGCTGAGGGCCGCTTCCACCAGCGGCAGGTGTTGGCGGTTTCCCGTCTTGTACAGCTTGGCGGCCAGACCGATGCGGCTGGTGCGGGCCTCCTCGGCCAGGGCCTGGTCCGGCGGCTTCCTGGCCAAGAACTCGGCGTACTCCTTGAGGGCCCGCTCGCTCTCTCCCAGGTTCTCGCTGGACCTGGCGATCCAGTAGGCGGCCTGGTCCGCCCGCGAGCCGGTGGCGGAGGTCAGGATGTCCTGCCAGGCCTTGCGCGCCTCGGTGTACTTGCGGTCGAAGAAGAGGGCCTTGGCGGTCCGCAGCTTCTCCGGGTCGTCGGCGCGGGCGGCGCCCGTCTGGCCGTAGCCGGCTGAGGCCATCGTCACCAAGACCGCCAGGCCCAGGCCGATCCCTGCTTTCGGCATCCCCATCATCCTTCCAGCTCCCGGGCCATGAGATCGATCTTCATCAGCAGGTTGCGGCGCGACATCTCGCGGTGGATGGCCTCCAGGTCCTGTCGGCGGGCGCAAGGGGGGAGTGCCGCCACCTCGCGGAGCACCTGTTCCACGTCCTCCAGCACCGGCCGCGCCGGGGCCAGGCCATCCTGGGTCAGATCCACCAGGAACGCCCGTCGAGCCAGCAGCGATCGACTGCGTTCCGACTCGTCCTCGAGGTCGATCCCCGGCGTCTGGCGCCGGCAGCGAGGTGGTGTCGAGGCCACCGTCACCAGAACATCCTGGGCCTCGTTCAGGTAGCGCGCCGCCTGCTCTCGGGCCACCGTGCGTTCGAGCCGGCCCACCGCGGCGGCGGAGAGCGTGACCGCTGGCTCGGCAGGCGAAGGCTGGGCTAGGCGGAATCGTTCCAGGAGGGGCGGCGCCAAGAGCACCACCGCCACCACCGCGGCCGCCACCACCGGCAACGAGAGCAACCGCCAACCCCACTGGGCCCGGGGGCCGGTGAGCGTCTCGGTGGCCCGGGCCGCCACCCGCCGGGCGGCGACCTCGACCGAGAGATCCGGCTGGGCCGCGTGGACGGGGTCGGCGGCCAGCGTCCGGAAGAGAGCTTGGCTCTCCTGGAGTTCGACCTGGCAGGAGGGGCAATCCTCGAGATGGGCCAGCGTGGCATCCCGCTCCGCACCTTCCAGCGCATCGCAGGCCAGCAGGCTCACCGCCTGACGCCAGTGTCCGTGCAGCAGGATCATGCGCGGAGCCCTCCCAGCTCACCGCGCAGCCTCTGGATCGCCCGGTGCAGGCTGCTCTTCACGGTTCCCAGGCTCAGCCCCAGGATCCCGGCGATCTCGTCCAAGCTCTGCTCCTGGTAGTGACGCAAGACGAACACCGCGCGCTGTTTGTCCGGCAGCCCGGCCAGGGCGGCGCCGATCTGCTCCCCCAGCTCTCGCCCCAGCACCTGACGCTCCGGTGAAGGTGTACCGGCGGTCAGGTGCGGGTCGTGGTCCGGTTGCTCCTCGGAGAGCGGCTGTTCCGAGGCTGCCCGGCGCCGGCTGCGGCGGTAGCGGTCGATGGCGTGGTTGACGGCGATGCGGGTGAGCCAGGGGCCCACCTCGGACCCCTGGTTCCACTTGTCCGCGTTCTGGTACGCTTTCACGAAGACCTCCTGGACGGCATCCAGCGCCTCCTCGGTGTCGCGCAGGTACGCCAGCGCGATTCGATAGACGCGCCGGTAGTGGCGCGCCATGAGGGGTTCCAGCGCATCCCGCTCACCGCGCACCAGGCGGGCCATGAGCTCGCGGTCACTGGGTTCCATCCCGCGTTCATTGGACCATGCCGCCGCGCTCCCGGTCTCGGCTACTGGAGCCAGACCAGCACCCGCTCCCCGTCGTCCTCCTCCACCTCGACCAGAATGCCGAGCCCGGCCCGCTCCAAGTCCCGCATGCGCAGGTGGCGCTTCAGGGCGCGCTGGGCGCGCTCCCCGCGCTCGTCATCCAGGTCGATGTCCCAGTCCCCGTGGTGGTCGGCCTTGCGAACCAGCCACATGGGCAGGCTGACCCGGACCAGTTGGTGGTCGCTGGGGTCGTAGGCCAAGACGTTCAACTGGTGGGCCGGACCCGGGCGGCCGGCGTGCCGCGCCGCCTGCGCCCGCGCCGCCCGGAACATCGGCTCCGGGTTGCGCACACGTGTCACTTCCACGAAGCAGCCCCAGCCCATGAACGCCACCACCGCCGCCAGCAGACCTATTCGCTTCACGCCAAGCCTCCTGAGGTCATGATCTCGGCCCCCAGTTCGGTAACGCGCGGGGAGCGACCAGGGTTCCCGCCGTCTGCTTCGGGCTCGGCGCGGTCCGCCATCTCAGCTTCTTCGCTCTTGAGCCAACCCGGTCTCGGTGCTGGTCCCGGGCGCTGAAGGGTCCGCGCCGTAAGACCCCCCCACTCTCTCCGGGTCCACGAACGCCGTCGGCCTACAGCGAGAACAGGCTCCGGAGCTTGGCGGTTGCCAGGGCCCGGACTCGGGGCGACAGCGACCCCAACTCGCGCCGGAGGAGCGATGTGGAGACCGTCATGACGCGGTGGAGCCTCAATGTGAAAGCCACCCGGAGGCCCGTGGCGGTGAAGTCGGAATCGGCGGGGTCGAGCCACAGGGCGGAATCGAGGAGCTCCCGCGGCGTCTGGCTGGAGATGAACGCGAGTACGACGTGGCGGTGCAAGCCGAGCGGCTCCGTCAGGCAGACGGCGGGCCGGACCAGGGACGGGGAGACCGCGCGCGATCAAACGTCCGGTTTCTGGACCCACGGCCTCGGGGAGGGCCTGGAAACCGACGGCTCGCCGGGGCGGCCGTCGATCGCCGGTTTGGTGGTGGCCAGCGCGGTCGCTATCATGGCTCAAGCAACAAAGGAGACATGAGCTTGCAGCCACGCCACGATCCCATGCTGGACTTCGCCGTCAAGGATACCTGGCGGATCTTCCGCATCATGGGAGAGTTCGTGGAGGGCTTCGAGACCCTGTCCTCGGTCAAGGGAGTCACCATCTTCGGCTCCGCCCGCAGCGAACCGGGGAGCCCGGACTACCAGCGCGCCTACGCGATGGGTCGGGCCCTGGCCAAGGCGGGCTACCCGGTGATCACGGGTGGCGGCCCCGGCGACATGGAAGCAGCCAACAAGGGTGCCCTGGAAGCTGGGGGGGAGTCGGTCGGTCTAGCCGTCGAGCTGCCCTACGAGCCCCGGCCCAACCCCTACCTCACCACCACCCTGTCCTTCCGCTACTTCTTCGTGCGCAAGGTCATGTTCGTGAAGTACAGCAAGGCGTTCGTGATCCTGCCCGGCGGCTTCGGCACCCTGGACGAGTTGTTCGAGGCAGTGACCTTGATCCAGACCAAGAAGGTAGAACCGTTCCCGGTGATCCTGGTGGCCGAGGACGACTACTGGGACGGGCTCATCTCTTGGATCGAGAAGACCGTGGTCAAGCGCGGCAAGGTCCGGTCCGAAGAGGTGAAGATCCTGGAGCGAGCACGCACGCCGCAGGGCGTGCTGGCGATCCTGAAACGCAGGGTGCCCCTGGCCACCCGGAGCCGCCGGCGAGCCGGGCGGACAACCAAAGGAAAGCGATGACCTACACCATCACCTTGATCCCCGGCGACGGCATCGGCCCCGAGGTGGTGGGCGCGGGGGTGCGGGTTCTGGAGGCGACCGGTCTTTCCTTCCACTGGGAGAACGAGACCGCTGGCGCCTCCGCGTTGACCACCGAGGGCAGCGCGCTGCCGGAGCGAGTGCTCGCCTCGGTGCGCAAGAACAAGCTGGCCCTGAAGGGCCCCACCGGGACGCCGGTGGGCAGCGGCCATCGTTCGGTGAACGTGGAGCTCCGGAAGCGGCTCGACCTCTACGCGAACCTGAGGCCGGTGGCGACCCTGCCGGGCGTCGCGAGCCGCTACGACAACGTCGACCTGATCGTGGTCCGGGAGAACACCGAGGACCTCTACAGCGGCCTGGAGCACGTGGTGGTGCCGGGGGTGGTGGAGTCGATCAAGATCATCACCGAGAAGGCCTCCACTCGGATTGCCCGTTTCGCCTTCGAGTACGCGAAGGCCCACGGACGCAAGCGGATCAGCTCCATCCACAAGGCCAACATCATGAAGCTCTCGGACGGTCTCTTCCTCGACTGCTGCCGGGCGGTGGCCAAGGGATACCCGGAGATCCGCTACGACGAGATCATCGTGGACAACGCCTGCATGCAACTGGTGCTCGATCCCACGCGGTTCGACATGTTGCTGCTCGAGAACCTCTACGGCGACATCGTGTCGGACCTGTGCGCGGGTTTCATCGGCGGGCTGGGCATGGCTCCCGGTGCCAACATCGGCGAGGACTGCGCCGTCTTCGAGGCCGTCCACGGCAGCGCCCCCGACATCGCGGGCAAGAACGTGGCCAACCCCATGGCGGTGATCCTGTCGGCGGCCATGATGCTCGACCACCTGGGCGAGCGCGCCGCCGCGGATCGGGTGCGGGCCGCGGTGAACGCCGTGCTGCGCGAGGGCAGCAAGCTGACCCGCGACCTGGGGGGAACCGCAGGCACCATCGAGATCGCCGAGGCGATCGCGGCCAAGCTGACGGCTGAGCGCTGACCGCTGTCGTTCAGTCCTTCTTCTTGCTGTCTCCGAAGGCGGCGGCCAGGGCCCAGTTGACGACGCTCATCAACAGTGCGCCCAGGATGCCGGGAACGATGCCGTCCACGGAATAGCGCGGCAGCAGGAAGGACGCCAGCCATAGCAGGATCCCGTTGAGCACGAAGTAGAAGAGCCCCAGCGTCAGCAGCATCAAGGGGCAGGAGAGCACCAGCGCCACCGGGCGCACGAAGAAGTTGAAGACTCCCAGAAGCGCACCGGCCAGGAGCAGCGTGAAGGGGCTGCCGTGGAAGTGGATCCCCGGCACCAGGGTGGTCACGAAGAGCCCGAGCGCATTGCCCAAGAGACGGCCCAGCATCTTCATTGCGGTTCCTCCTGGTGCGGGGGCCGGCGGGAGCCGCACAGCGGGACGTGGGAACAGGGGTTCATGGGTTCTCCTCGGGAAGACGAAGACCGGGCGTACGGTCTATCATAGCCCCCGGTTGCGACGCCCCCCTCCTCGTCAGAAAGAGGCGAGAGTCCCGTGAAGAAGCCCACCGATTCGGTCCGCTTCCGGCAAGCCCTGCTGAAGCTCCTGGAGAGCAATCCCCGGGACGAGGATCGGCTGCTGGCGAAGTTCGAGGCTCGCTCCGGTGATCAGCCTCCCCTCTACTCCACCATCCTGTACATCCTCACTCACCTCACCTTCAGCGAGGCCGAGGCGGAGCGCCACTTCAAACGCATTCGCTCCCATCGGGCCCGAGTGAAGGAGAAGCTGGGCCGCGACGTGGGGCTGCGGGTCGCCATCCTGGACTACTTCGTGAACGTGAGCCGCGAGCTCAAGAGCCCCAAGGTGATCGAGATCTCGATCTACCAGCGCACCGAGCACGAAGCCGTCACCGACGGCCTCACCGGCCTCTACAACCACGCCTTCCTGACCCAAAGCCTGCGCCGCGAGGTGAACCGGGCCCGCCGCCACGACCTCACCTTCTCGCTGCTCATGTTCGACCTCGACAACTTCAAGCAGGTCAACGACACCCGCGGGCATCTGGAAGGGGATCGGGTGCTGGTGAAGTCGGCGGCGCTGATCCGCGAGAGCCTGCGCGACATCGACGTTCCGGCGCGCTACGGGGGCGAGGAGTTCTCGGTGATCCTGCCCGAGACGCCCCGCGCCGGGGCTCGGCTGGCGGCGGAGCGGATCCGGGCCCGGGTCGAGGAGCACTTCAAGAAGCCCAAGCGCGGGTTGGCGGTGACCATCTCCGGCGGCATCGCCACCTTCCCCGAGGACGCCGGAAGCGCCGAGGACATGCTGCGGCGCGCCGACGAGGCTCTCTATCGATCCAAGGCCGCCGGCAAGAACCGCATCACCCTCTTGGGCCGGGAACGACGCCACCACGAGCGGGTGGTGTGGGTGCAGGAGGTGGTGGTCGAGGACGAGAAGGGGAAGAGCGCCGAGGCCCGCATCAAGAACGCCTCCGAAAGCGGGCTGCTCCTCAGCCTGCCCAGCCCGATTCCGGTAGGCAGTCACGTTCGGTTGGTGGTGCGGACCAAGGACGGCGCCCCACGCGACCTCCGGGGCCAGGTGGTTCGCGTCGCCGGCCAGGAGCCGACCGGCTTCGAGACCGGAATCCGCCTGATGAACGGCTCGGGAAGCCTGCTGGCCCTGCCCCGGGATCAGCCCGCGGCCAACCGGTGAAGCTCGGCCAGCCCCCTGCTTCTCTCCCCGGGCCTCCCGCGATCCGCAAGCGGCGCCGCCAGCGTACAATCGCCGCACCCACCACAGGGAGGTCGTCATGGACGTCGCCAGCATTCTCGCCGGGCTGATCGCCTTCGCCGTCTCCGTGTTCGGCGCCGTGCTGCTGGTCTTCGTCACCTACCGACTGAACACGCTGGTCACCCGCAAGCTGGACGAGGAACAGCTCTTGCTCTCGGGGAACCACTCGGTGGCGGTGGCCCTGGGAGCCATCGTGCTGGCCCAGGCCCTGCTGCTCCGCCACGCTGTCTTTCCCAGCATGGTTCTGATCCGTGATCTCTTCGTGCGGCCGGCCGGCTGGGCCCATGTTGCGCTGGTGCTGGGCCAGTGCCTGGTCTTCTTCCTGGTGCTGGGCATCCTGGCCTTTGGCTCGGTAGCCATCGCCACCTGGTTGTTCTCGCGCATGACTCGGGCCATTCCCGAGCGAGAGGAGATCCTGAAGGGCAACCTGGCCCTGGCCATCTTCTTTGCTTTCGTGGTGCTCGGAGTCGCCCTGGTCATCAACGAAGGCATCGCGGACCTGGCACGCTCGCTGATCCCCGAGATGAGGAACGGCTTCCTGCGGATCGACTGATGCGGGCCGGCTGTCTGGCGGTCAGCATTGTGCTGCTGGTGCTTCTGGTCCTGGCGGCCGGCTTCTTCCTCCTGGTGCTGCTCCGCGACATCGACTTTGCCTCTCGTGAGCCGGGGCCGGAGCCCCCGCCGGCGCCTTCGCCCAGGACGCGCCCCTCCGCCACGCCTCGGCCCTCGCCTTCGGTACCACCAGATCGTTATGCGGAGTGGGTGGGCTCTCTCAACCGATTCGAGCGCCGGGACGGCGGCACTCACCATGAGCTCCGCTATGGCTTCCTGGACCACCATGGCCGGCGGCAGGAGGTAACCTGCCGGATCGCCAAAGCCGACCACCAGCGGGAGACCACGAGCTTCGGCTATTCCAAGCCGGAGCTGGAAGCTCACGCCGACGCCGTGCTGCAAGACTGGATCGATGGAGAGCTGGCGCGGCGCGGTCTTGCGCCCTACGTGCACGCCACCGTGGCCGGAGGCTACCGCTGGCAGTCGAGGTTCCCCGCGCTCGACGCGGACGCGCTGGGTCAGCTCTACGTCGAGATCGAGAGGTTCAGGAGCTGGCTTCAGGACGGCTACGATCGGAAGCGCGCGGAAGTCCAGGACGCCTACCTCAGGGAACGCGGCTTTCTGCTGGAAGACAACACCATCGGCATCGACTATGCGCGCGTGGTTTCCCGTGCCGAGCGGCCCATCGATGACTGCCGGCGGGCCTTGGCCGTAGCCGCGACCGAGGATAGCGAGCGCCAGCGTCTCGGGGTGTTCATCGCCTTCCTCCAGGAACTGCGCTACGAGGTGCCGCGAAACCCTGCCGGGCGCGAGATTGGAGGCCTCTATCCGCCGACCGAGGTGCTGGTGAACGACCACGGCGACTGCGACTCCAAGTCGGCCACCTTCGCGGCTCTGTGGCGCAACCATGCCTCGGCGGTGCTGCTGATCGAGGCTCCCGGCCACATGCTGGTGGGAGTCGAGACCAGGCCGGCACCTGGGCTCAAGTCGGTCCGCATCGGCAATCGCTACTTCGTTTTGTGCGAGGTGGCGGGGCCCGGCAAGTCGCACCCGGGGGCCAAGGGCATCTCGGGGCAGTTCCAGTACTGGCTGCTGGAGCCCGTGGGCGAGGCGCCGCAGGCCATCCGCGGCCGGTCGAGCCCGTAGTGCCCGGTTCGTCGGCTGTCGCTGATAATGGGCCCCCATGAAGCTCCCCCGCACCGTCAAGGCCCTCGGTTTCGTGAGCCTGCTGACGGACGTCAGCAGCGAGATGATCTACCCGCTGCTTCCCGCCTTTCTGACCGGCGTACTCAGGGCTGGCCCCGCCTTCCTGGGCGTCGTCGAGGGCCTGGCGGAGACGGTGGCCAGCCTGCTCAAGCTCCTGGCCGGCCGCCTGTCCGACCAGCTTCCCCGTCGCAAGCCCTTGGTCGTCGCCGGCTATTCGTTATCGTCCGTGGTGCGCCCCCTGGTGGCCCTGGCCGCGGCGCCCTGGCACGTTCTCGCCCTGCGGGTCGCGGATCGGGTGGGCAAGGGTGTGCGCGGGGCGCCCCGCGACGCCATCGTGGCCGACGTCACTCCGGCCTCGGAGCTGGGCCGCGCCTACGGCTTTCATCGGGCCATGGACCACGCCGGGGCGATGGCCGGCCCGCTGATCGCCGCCGCTCTTCTGGGGTGGGGCCTCGGTTTGCGTCTTGTGTTCGCCTGGGCGGCGGTGCCGGCGGTCCTCAGCCTGCTGGTGCTGCTCTTCGGTGTCCGGGAGGCCACGCGGACATCGGTAGGCGCTGGCCCGGCACCCGAGAATGCCCGGCCCGCGCCTCTGGGGCGAGGCTTTCGCCTCTACTTGACGGTGCTGGCCGTCTTCACCCTGGGCAACTCCTCCGATGCCTTCCTGCTCCTGCGCGCCCAAGACGCTGGGGTGCCCCTGACTGCGATTCCGCTGCTGTGGGCCTTTCACCACTCGGTGAAGGCCGGCTTCTCCACTTGGGCCGGCGGCCTGTCCGACCGGCTGGGACGGCGGGCGACCATCCTCGCCGGCTGGAGCGTCTACGCCCTCGCCTACGCCGGTTTCGCGATGGCGAGCCGTCCGCTCGAGATCTTCCTGCTTTTCGCCTTCTACGGTTTCTTCCACGCTCTGACCGAGGGCCCCGAGCGGGCGCTGGTGGCGGCCCTGGCCCCGGCCGAGGCCCGAGGCCGAGCCTTCGGCTGGTTCCATGCGGTCACGGGAGCCATGCTGCTGCCGGCGAGCCTGCTCACCGGCGTTCTCTGGCAGGCGTTGGGCTCAAGCGTCGCCCTCGGTGTCGGCGCGCTGCTGGCCGCCCTGTCCGCAGTGGGCTTGCTGACTCTGGTGCAGGAACCACCGCGGCTGGGAAGCGAGGCGACGGCATGACCCCGACGCGCTTGGCGCTCGCGCAGCCGGCGGTCCTGGCCGCAATCCTGGGCTCGCTCGCAACGCTGGCCGCAACCGGCGACCGCCTGCCCGATCGTCCCGCGGCTCCGGCTCCGCTCCTGGAGTCGGTGGACACTCGGCTCTACCTGATCGGAGATGCCGGAGCCCCCGCAGAACGGGAGCCGGTGTTCGAGGCGTTGCGGGCGGAGCTGGCCCGCGACCCGGGTCGCAGCCTGGTGGTGTTCCTGGGCGACAACATCTACCCCCTGGGCCTGCCTGCGCCTGACGATGGCGGCCGTAGAGAAGCCGAACGAAGGCTGGAGGCGCAGTTGGCGCTGGTGCAGTCCAGCGGGGCGCCAGGCATCTTCGTGCCCGGCAACCACGATTGGGCCACCCCGGGGGCGCCCGAAACCGGGTGGGATGCCATTAGGCGCCAAGAACGCCATGTGTCCGGAAGGAACGATCCTGGCCTCGCCTTTCTGCCCCTTGGGGGTTGTCCGGGACCCGTGGTGCGCGACGTCGGCGCGCGGCTGCGGCTGGTGGTGCTCGACACCGAGTGGTGGTTGCGCGAGGGGCCGAAGCCGACTCATCCCAGCTCGGCCTGCCCGGAGGACTCGGAACTCGAGGTGCTGGCCGCCCTGGAGGGCGCTCTGGCCGGCGCGGGGACGCGTCAGGTGGTGGTGGCCAGCCACCACCCGCTCGCCAGCGGCGGCAGCCACGGCGGCCACTTCGGCTGGAAGGATCACGTGTTTCCGCTGCGCGCGAAGAAGCGCTGGCTGTGGTTGCCCCTCCCGGGCCTAGGCTCCGCCTATCCCCTGGCCCGGCAGGCCGGGATCTCCAACCAGGACCTGGCGGGCACGCTCAACGAGAAGATGCGGGCTGCTCTGGAAGGCGTCTTCCGGACCCACCCGCCCCTGCTCCACGCAGCCGGCCATGAACACAACCTCCAGGTCTTCCGCGGGAGAAGCGCCCGCTACCTGGCCATATCGGGCAGCGGCTACTATCGGCCGGCCAGCCGGGCAGTGACCACGCCCGAGACCCTCTTCGCCCGCGCCGCCAGCGGCTTCATGCGCCTCGACCTGGCGTCGGACGGCCGTGCGCGTTTGGCGGTCCTGGTGGTGGACCGCGAAGGCCGCGGGAGCGAGGCCTTCTCATTGCTCCTGGAATGACCCGGCTGCGTGCCGGTCGGCCGGTCGGGCCCCAGGATTGACGTCTATAGGCATAGGAGCTAGCGTGTTTTGTATGCGCACGACGCTGGATATTCCCGAGCCACTCATGGAAGAAGCCAGACAACTCCTGGGGTTCAAGTCCAAGACCGATACCGTGGTGCTGTCGCTGCAGGAGCTCATCCGCCGCAAGCGCATCGAAGAGCTGAAAGCGATGATGGGCCAAGTGCGGTTGGAGATCGATGTGCCCAAGTCGCGCCGCCGCCCGCGCGCGCGCCCGTGATCTTCGTCGCACCTCGGTGTGGGTCGAGGCGCTGCGCTCGGCCGAGAGCCCAACAGCCCAGAGGCTCGGCGCCTTGCTCGACTCAGGTGAGGTCGCACTTCCGTGCCCGTCCGTGTCGAGATCCTGGCCGGAGCCTCGAACCGGGACCACCTCTCCCTGCACCGCGTTCTGTCGGCCTTGCCCGTCTACTACCCGACCGAAGGGACGTGGCTCCGCATCGACGATTGGCTGGGACGGGCAAGGACTGCTGGTGAACGGTTTGGCTTCGGCGACCTCTTGATCGCCGCCATCGCGGCCCATCATCGAGCGCCGATGTGGTCTCTCGACGGTGACTTCCGTCGGATGGCGCGAGTTGGGCTGATCGACGTCTACCAGCCCCCTGCTTGAGGCGCACCGCCGTCCATCCGCGGCGCGCGGTCATGTCCGCGTGCTTCGAGCGTTCCGTTGATCGCTGTCCCACCTGCGTTCCCGGCGCGCAAGGCTGGGGATGCTGCGGAATCCACCATCGCGCGGACTCGAATGGCGCCGCTCAATGCCGCTTGGTGGCAGTTGATCAGGGTGTCACAAGCGGCGACTTCGGTCCTCAGCGTTTGGCAAGGAGTGGGGCCAGGAGGGGATCGGCAGTCGCCCGGGCAGAGAGTTGGGGGTTGGCAGCCAGGGCACTGCGGAGCGCCTTGGCTGCGGCTGGTCGCCGGCCCTGCCGGGCTTCCAGACGGGCCAGTTCGAGGAGGGCCTGGGGCTGATTGGCTTCAATCGACAGGGCCTCGTTAAGCGCCACTCTTGCCTCCCCCAACTGCCCGCTTTCACTCAGAGCTACCGCCAGGTTGAGCCAGCCCTCGAAGCGCCGAGGTTGAAGGCGGACCAGCTCGGCCCACTCCTCCGCCGCACGCCGGTGGGTTCCCCGCCTCATCAGCGCGTCAGCGAGCGCATAGCGCGCCTCTGCGCGATGAGGATCCAGGGCCACCGCCCTCTGGAGGCGCTCGACAGCCGCTTCCGGACGACCCGCCTTGAGCAGGGCGATGCCTGATCGGAGCGCAGCGAACCGGCTCTCGGGGTCGCGGGTGAGGATGGCGTCGAAGCGGGCCACCGCCTCGTTCCACCGCCCCGCGCGAAGCAGATCCTCGGCCTCCAGGAGGGCCGTGCGATCAGGGATCTTGTCCTTGGGGTCGGGCAGACCCAGAGGAGCCTGGCGGAGGGTGCCGCTGGTTCCTACGTAGCCCAAGGCACGGAGACGCTCGATCGCGTCCGCGTCTGCGCCGGGCGCCACGGCGGTCCCGGTCTGTGCCTCCACGCGCTCGAGAAGATCTGCCAGCCGGCCGCGTTGCTCGCTCCGTTGGGCGACCAGGTTCGTGCGCTCGCCGGGATCGGCCGTCAAGTCGAAGAGCTCCGGCCTGGGAGCTTGAATCAGCTTGAAACCCCCGTGGCGGAGCGCCGTGAGAGGTGACCAGCCGAAGTAGGTCCAGGGCAACCAGGTCTCGACGTACGCCGGCTCGGGAGCCTGCTTCTTCCCTTTGAGGGTAGGCAGGAGGCTTACCCCGTCCGTCCTGGAGATCGGCGGAAGCTCGGCGGCCTCGAGGATGGTGGGCGCGATGTCGATCAAGCGGGCGGGCAGGTCGCTCTCCCCTGGGGCCACCCGCCCGGCGCCATGGAACACCAGCGGCACCAGGACCGTCGAATCGTAGACGAAGTAACCGTGAGTCCGCTCCTCGTGCTCCCCGAGGCCCTCGCCGTGGTCCGCCGTCACCACCGTGATTCGGTTCGATGCACCTACCGAATCGAGACCTGCCAAGAGCTGGCCGAGGGCACTGTCCACGGTCGTGACCTCGCCGTCGTAAGCCCCTCGAGGCCCCGGCCGCCAGAAGACGCGCGGCGGATCGTACGGGTCGTGGGGGTCGTAGTAGTGGACCCACACGAACCAAGGAGCCCGGGCCGTCTTCAACCAGGCGAGAGCCGCGGCTGTGGTCTGGTGGGCGCGGCGCTCGACCCAGCCCTCCTTGCCGTGGGGCAGGCTGTCGTCGTAGGTCGTGAAGCCGTGGTCCAGCCCGAAGGTGCGCTGCAGCGGATAGCCGCTCACGAAGGCCGCCGTCCGGTATCCAAGGGCCCGTAGGTGGGTGGCCAGGGTGGGCAGGCTCTGTGGGAAGAGCTGGCCGTTGTCGTGCACTCCGTGACGCAAGGGCAGGAGCCCACTGAGGATCGAGGCGTGAGAGGGAAGCGTGAGAGGGACGGGGGCCACCGCGCTTCTGAACCGGAAGCCCTCGCGCGCCAAGCGATCGAACGCGGGCGTTTCGTTGAGGCCCCCGATCCAGCCGACGGCGTCCGGCCGCAGGGTGTCGATAGTGACCAGGAGCACGCTGGGCTTCGGCGAGGTTGGCGGGGCCCCCGACGCCAGCGCACCGCAGGCCAGCCCAGCCACCGCGAAGACGAGCCGGTTCATTCCACTGTCTTCGAGAGCACCGGCGAGAAGCGCTCCTTGGTCCCCGAGTCCCGGACGATGTCAAGGTAGTAGTAGTAGGTCTTGCCCTTCTCCACCCGGGTGTCGACGAAGGACAGGTCGCGGGCGTCCTCGCCACTCCCCGGGGGCAGGCGGAGGATCCGCGGGCTGATGCGCAAGAAGGGACCCTCGCGCCGTCCTGCTCGGTAGACGAGGCATCCGTACACGTCCTGGCCTCCCTTGACCTTCCAGGTCAAGGTGACGCTGGGGGCTTCCCGGGCGCCGGCGAGGCTCATGAGGAGAACGCTGAGGGAGAGGAGGCCGGTCATGGGATCCGGATGTCCTTGATCGCCGCGTGGGGTGACACGAATCGGGCCACGTAGCGCAATGGAATCGGCTCCGCGTGGCCGCTGAAGAAGACCCGGATCTCGCCCTGCAGCGTAGCGGGCTCGTCGCTGCGACAGGTAAGGGCGAGCTTCTGGCAGCCCTTCTCTGGGGGATCGCAAGCGACCCGGCTCCACGCCAGGCGGCCCGCGGGGTCCTCCACCGTGGTGACCTCGAAGGCCTGTCTCTGTCGGCTCTTCAGAACGACCTCTCCGCGAAGGCCCTCGCCGGCCCGCACCAGGCCCAGGTTGACGGGATTGGCCGAGGGGACGATGTCGGCGAAGACGTTGGCCGACCAGCGCACGCTCAGGATCGGCTGCTGGACAACGTTGGTACGCAGCTCGAAGGTCCCGGTCCGTAGACCTAACGGAGCTCCCGGCTTGAGCAGGGCCTTCAAGGCCAGGCCCTCACCCGAAAGACCCGCCCGGCCAGCGATCCGCACCTCCAGAAAGCTCGGCAGGCCCGTCATGCCGAGGACCTCCAAACGCTCGACCTCACGGCTAAAGAGATTGTGCTCCGCTGTCGTCTCCCGATCCCGGTCCGCCATGGGAAAACTGAAGCTCGGGGCCTCCGGGTCGAAGGCGGACTCCACGAAGCCGCTCAAGCTCATTCGATAGCGGGGGCGGTCAGGCTCGTCGGTAACGAGCGAGTAGCGGAAGGTCACTTTTCCCAGCCGGTCCCGAAGAGGCTGGCTGATCACTAGCTCATCCTCGGCTCCCGGAGGCATGACCTTGTCCTTGAGCGTAAGCTGGGCCGAACCCTGGGGGTCGTAGGTCTCGACGATCGTGATCGGGCGAGGGCCGGGATTACGCAGCAGGAAACGGTGGGTCAGCATCGCCTGCTGGTAGGCGTCCTCGAACTGCGCGTGAGGGTCAACGACTTGGAGCCCGACGGCCTGCCCGGCTGTCTCATGGGCGGAGAGGAGCCGGGCGGCCAGCATTAGGCCCGTCAGCGTCATGGGGAGTGTTCGCATGGGACGCCGAGAATGAAGGCCTGCCCCGCCGCTAGGCCGGGGCAAGCCTGGGTCGCAGATCGAGCAGCCTACTTGATGGTGAATCCCTGGAGCTCGACCGGCAGGGTCCCCGTGACCGTCAGCGTGTAGGTTCCGCAGCTCGCGCCGTTGCCAATCGGGTAGTACGAGTCAACGTAGAGGTAGTAGTCACCCGCCGGGCGGGCGGCGGCCGCGATCAGCTCGGGGCCAGCGCCTGGACCGATTGCGTCCTGGGAGTTGGCAACACACGAGGTATCGACGCCGCACGTATCCAGAAGGAACAGGGCCAGATCTCCGGTGGAACCCGTGAGGCTCATCGAGTAGCCGACGCTGTTTCCAGCGCCCAGGTTGACCCGGTAGATGACATCGGGGCCGGGGTAGTTGAAGGGCAAGCTGGTGCGGCACGCCGAAGGCCCGGCGTTGGTGAAGTCGTTGGCAGCGCCACAGCTAGTGCCCGAATCGGTGTAGGGGAGCGGGCCCGTCACGACGGTCGGCGGTGTGGCACAGGTGTCTCCGCCAGCGTCCGGCAGCGGCGCCTCGCCCGAGCGAGGGCCGACGTAGCCGGGAGTAGAGCGAGCAGTCTGCGCCCAACTCATGCCGCCGAGTCCGAGCACCAAGAGCGCCGCCACGAACCATGTCTTTCTCATCGGCTCTCTCCTGTGCGACGTGCCCGGCTCGGGACGTCGCTTGGAAGTTACCAGGGGTACGCAGCGAGAGGCTAGTCCCGCGGCAGTTCCTTGTCAACGAGCCGACGCTCGATCCAGCGATTCCGCATCTTCTCGGAGGACAGTGTGCCGACTGGGTTTCGAGGGACTGAGCATTCGCTTGAGGCCACTGGTCCAGGGCGACGCA
>Ga0209342_10001413_pt1 | contig 26993 bp, 19 predicted proteins | sample RifCSP16_2_FD_184023 | JGI IMG/M metagenome (GOLD analysis project Ga0209342, IMG submission 184023) | Soil microbial communities from Rifle, Colorado - Rifle CSP2_sed 16_2 (SPAdes) (version 2) | ecosystem: Environmental > Terrestrial > Deep subsurface > Rock core/Sediment | place: Rifle... | reverse complement strand
CTGGGCGCTAATACCGGCTTTTTCAGCCGGGCAGCCAGCCGGCGGGGCATCCCGACCGTGGCATTCGATATCGATCCGGCAGCCGTGGAACAGAACTACCTGGCCTGCAAACGGGACCAGGAAACGAACATGCTGCCGCTGGTGCTGGACCTGACCAACCCCAGCCCGTCCATCGGCTGGAACAACCGCGAACGGATGTCATTGCTGGAACGCGGCCCGGTTGATATCGTCCTGGCACTGGCACTGATCCACCACCTGGCAATCGCCAACAATGTTCCCTTGAATCACCTGGCAGCCTTTTTCCAGGAAACATGCCGCTGGCTGGTGATCGAATTCGTGCCGAAGGAGGATTCCCAGGTGCAGGTGCTGCTGGCATCGCGAAAGGACATCTTCCCGGATTACAACCAGGAAGGTTTTGTATCGGCTTTTTCACCTTACTTCAAGGTGCATGCCTCGGTCCCGGTCAGGGACACGCCGCGGGTCATGTACCTGATGGAACGGGTGAGGTGAGATTATCACTGCCTTCTCTAACGAGCTTGTCCGAAAACATGATTGCCTTGTCGAAATAGTAATTCATTAAAAACCATTGTCATTGCGATATCATCCCCGGGCAGTTAGGGGAGCGCAGCGAAGCAATCGTGTTTTACTATCATTTAGAAAAAACAGATTGCCACGTCGGGTTAAAACCCTCCTCGCAATGACAGAAACAGCATCTGGGACAAGTGTGGCACTAAAATTACTATTCAAACTCTATCAATGATCGCTTTCGTTAAGAAAAACCCTCTCGCACAGATCGTTTTGATCTTCCTGGTCGTGGAGGGTTTCATATTCGCATGGATGTGGGGCATCCGCCAGTTCGTCACGATCGACCTGCGGCAGGATGACACCAGCCTGTATTTGGGCGTGCCTCGTGAGGAAAATCACTGGCTGGAGCCGTGGCAGCGCTGGGATACCACCCACTACCAAGCCATCGCCATCGGCGGATTCGACGCCTTTGAGACCGCCTACTTCACGCCTCCGCTCTACCCGGCTCTGATGGGCTGGACGGCTCCCCTCTTTGGCGGGAACACGCTGGTGAGCGGGTTGTTCATCTCTGGGCTGGCTTTCCTGGGCTGCCTGCTGTTAATGTACCGCCTGTCTATGGATGAATTTGACAACCGGGAACGATCACTGCGGACAGTGGTGTACCTGGCATTGTACCCGGCGGCTTTCTTCCTGGCGGCTGCCTACAACGAGTCGCTTTTCCTGCTGTCTGTCCTGCTGTGCTTCCTGTTTATGCGCAGGGGGCAGTGGCTGTACGCCGGGCTGGCTGCCCTACTTGCCTCCCTGACCCGCATACCGGGGATCTTCCTGGCAGTACCGCTGGCATACGCTGCCTGGCAGGCCTGGAAAAAGGGAGACCGGAAAGGCTGGATCCCCCTGTTGGTGATGGGGCTGGGCATGGCAGGCTGGTATGCCTACCAGTGGTTCGTGCTTGGCGAAGCACCCACCGCCATCCTGGAAGCGCAGGGCAAACGGGGCGGGCATTTGTCCCTGCCGGGATTGAACCTGGTGGAGGCAGTCCGGCGCATATTCGAAGGCAGACTGGCTGCCGCCAATGCAATGGAGCTGTTCTTTACGCTGGCTTTTCTGCTTCTGACCATCTTGGTATGGAAACGGCTGCCGCGTGTTTATGGACTGTATGCTGCCTGCCTGATGCTTTTCTTCCTGAGCCGCATGGGTTCCCCCCATCCGCTGGTGGGCATGGTGCGTTACACGATGGAGATCTTCCCGGTCTTCTTCCTGTTTGGGGATTGGGGAAGCCGGAAGGGAATCAACCGTCTGATCGTTTACCCATTTCTGGCAGGGCTGCTGTTCTTCAGCGCCCAGTTCGCCAGCTGGGGCTGGGTGGGGTAGAGAACTTCCCCAGGGTTGAAGGGGAACAAATTAAGCAAAAAGTCCGTCCTGTTTGTAAAACATGAAAAGAAGGTAAAAAATGAAACGAAATGTATTGATCTTATCCGGGATCCTGGCTGCTGCTCTGCTCCTTTCCGCCTGCTCCCCGGCTTCTCCGCAGGTACCTGACCTGGCTGGCAGCTCGTGGAAGCTGGTTTCCTATGGACCGGTGGATGCACAGATTTCAGCCCTGGAGGGTGTGGACACCAAACTGACCTTTGACCAGGAAGGACAGGTGGGCGGGACCTTTGGATGCAATTCCTTTGGCGGTGATTACAGCCAGGATGGGAACAGTATCACTTTTGGAGCGATCATGTCGACCCTGATGGCCTGTGATGAAGCACGCAACAGCCAGGAACAGGCCGGCTTTGCCGTGCTGCAGGGAACAGTCTCCTTCTTTTTCCTGGATGGTGACAGTATGTCCATTCATTCAGCGGATGGCGGCAGCATGCTGTTGTTCAGCAGGCAGCCAGCTCCCTGATATTGAGGGGAATTTTTCTCGAAAGACTCTGAAGGTAGAAGCAATCCTTTAGGGTCATGACTTGGAATTCATGGCAGGAATGATCTGTTTACTGAATCCTCATTTTGGTCGCCCCCTCCGGCTCCGCCTCCTCCCCCCGCAAACAAAGGGCGGGACGCTGCGCAGTCCACAAGTGGGGGAGGTCGGGTGGGGTTGATCTCATCTTTACGGATGAATTTCAGTTACGCCACAGACCCTAAAGGTTAAAAGCAAACCTTTAGGGTCATGACCTGGAATTCATGGCAGGAATGACCTGGGTCCAAGCGATTGAGATCCTTCAGTCGCAAAAAGCTGCTCCTTCAGGATGACAGAATTTGTTATATTCCTCCCCCAGTATGGGATGATTTGAGCTTGGAATTTGTTGCTGGCGGAGGCTGCGCAGCGTCCCGCCTGGTTTTTGCGGGATTGGGAGGGGGTGTGAGGATAATACTTATTGTAACTATTAAGCACCCGGATAGTAATGTGAGGTATTTACCTAACGATCAAACCTTAAAGGTCTCCTACCAGACTTTTAGGATTTTGACATTGGTTGAGATGCCAGGCATTCATTAAACAAAAATCAGGAGCGGCGACCGCCGCTCCTTATCCCTCACATCTACAAGCCCGGTTAGATCTTCCTGCCTTTGAGGGCTTTCTCGATCTTTTGAATATCGAACAGGGTAAAGGTCTGCCCCTTGATCTTGAAGGTGGGCGTGGTTTCATTGCCGTTATTCCACTCACGGATCAGGGCAGCCGCCATGCGGTCCTTGGTGACATCCACCTCCACGTAATCGATATTCTTATTCTTGAACCATTCGCGGGCGCGCCGGCAGCCCGGGCACCAGGTCGTGCAGTACATGACCACATCCGCATCCGGTTCCACAAAAGCATCATGTTTGACCAGTTTTTCCTTCTCATTCCAGCGCCTGGCGGCTTGCGGGTTGACCGCTTCAAGAACCCTGAGAAGAATGCTGTTGTCCGGCTGCTCGTCGATGTCATGCACATCCACGTAGCGGATGATGCCGTCCTTGTCGACCACGAAGATTGCCCGCTCACTGCGTCCATCAGCGCGCAGAACACCGTACATCTCGGCAACCTGTCCGTGCGGATAGAAATCGCTCAGCAGCGGGTAGGTGATGCCGTCCAGGCTCTCCGCCCAGGCGACCAAACATGGATTGCTGTCTACGCTCAGACCCAGGACCTGGGTCTCCAACCCTTCCAGGTGGTCCTTAAGGACCTCGTAGGAGGGTATCTGACCTGTTCAGACTGGTGTCCAAGCCAGCGGGAAGAATATCAGTGCGACGTTCTTTTTTCCGAGGTAATCACTCAGAGACACCTTTTTTTCATCCAGGTGGCTTTTTAAGGTAAAATCCGGGGCTTTCTGTCCGACTCGTAGCGCCATATAAGAGTCCTCCTTTTCCTCTTTTTCCAATTTAATAAATCAATGATAGCACATATAAATTAAATCCAGTTAAAAAAACTGTATCGATAAACCCGGTTTGTGCTCAAAACGCCCGGGCTGGTCCAGGTTTCCGAGGACAAGCCACTCGAGCAGGGCACGCGTCTCCTGCCTGCCGCCGACGCCGTTCTCGCCAGCCGGACCAACACAGGACGGACAGCCGTCCTGGCAGGAGCACTCCTGCACCAGTTCGAGGGCACGCTCCACCAGTTCCTTGTGCATCTCGAACAGCTCGCGGCTGAACCCAATACCAGCCGGCACCTGGTCGAAGAGGGCGACGGTCGGCTGACCGCCTGAAAAAGCGGCACGGGGGTCGTAATAAACGCCCAGGTCGGACGTGTCGCACATCAGGAAGAGGGGCGCAAGCTGCCCGAGCACGAACGCCAGCCCGGCCAGTCCGCTGCGCATGCGCACGTTGGCTTCCACCTGCTTGTGGCAGTCGCGGCAGAGGGTCACCAGGTTGTCCAGGCGGTTGGCTTCCATGCGGGTGGTGAACTGGCGGAAAGGCACCTTGTGATGCACTTCATGCTGGCGGTCGTTCTCCCCGATACCGCACACCTGGCAGATGTAACCGTCCCGCACACGGACCTGCTCCCGCAAGGCAGGCCAATCCGGACCGTAATCATTGGGATCGTTCTTCCAGGCGCCGGATTCGCGCAGGGATTCGATCACCTGGCTGTCCAGTGTCAGCCAGTAGCCGGTGGTCTGCATTTCGTCGGCTTCCATATCAAGGGGTGTTTCGCCCAGGTTCTCGCCGGTCTGCCAGTGCCGCTTGCGGAAACCGGTCACCTGGGTTGTGACCTGGATCTCGCCGTGGTTCTTCAAGCCGCCTTTGACAGCCCCCTGGTCTGCCAGGGTCAGCAAGGTGATCTCGGTGCGGATGAGCGGCTCGGTGGTGTGGTCAAGCGCCACCGGGATGAGTGCGGCGGTGTTCTTTCCCAGGTCGAGCGACTCGACGAAGTACTGCTGCCCCTCATGCATGTAGACTGCCCCGGGATGCACCATCCAGGAGGCCGAGGCACGGTCAACCTGCCCGATGGTGGAAGGACGTCCGCCGTCATCGACCTGCAGGATGACATTGTCGGGGGTGGCTGAACGCAATGAGACCGCCGCAGCCGGGTAGGCATCCGCCATCCAGAAATACTGCTCGCCCGAGAGGTACAGCTCCTGCCCGGAGACGAGAAAGTCGAGAAACTCGCGTACCTTCTCCGCCGGCAGCCTGCCGAAAGCCTCCCCTTCTTTAAAAGGAAGCTCGAAGGCGGCACAGCGCAGGTGGTTGAGCAGGATGACGAGATGGTCGGGGTTGATGAGCGCTTTTTCAGGCGAGCGGCCGAGGAAATAATCAGGGTGATGGGCAAGGAACTGGTCGAGCGGGGCGGCTGTGGCAACCAGGACCGCCGCAGCGGGTTCCTCCCCCCGTCCGGCGCGCCCGGCCTGCTGCCAGGTGCTGGCGATGCTGCCCGGGTAGCCGACCAGCAGGGCAGCTTCCAGCCCGCCGATATCGATACCCAGCTCGAGGGCATTGGTGGCAACCACCATGCGCACATCCCCGCTGCGCAGCCCCTTCTCGATCTCACGGCGCTGGGCGGGCAGGTAGCCGGAACGGTAACCGCGAATGAGACTTTTCATCCCCAGCTTGGTGTCCAGCATGGTGTTGGGGGTCAACTCCTGCAGGTGTCGCAGCAGCACCTCCACACCACGGCGGGTGCGGGCAAAGACCACGACCTGCAGCCTGTGCATGAAGAGGTCCTGCGCCAGGCGCACCCCTTCCATGATGGCAGACTTGCGCAGCCCGAGGGCGGGATCAACCACGGGCGGGTTGTAGATCAGGAAATGGCGCTCCCCCCGGGCGGAACCGTCCTCATCCACCAGCGTCACCGGGCCTTCGACCAGGTTCTCCGCCAGGTCAGCCGGGTTGCCGATGGTGGCGGAGGTCAGGATGAACTGCGGATCGGCTCCGTAGAAGGCGGCGATGCGTTTCAGCCGCCGGAGCACGTTGGCGACATGCGAGCCGAAAACGCCCCGGTAGGTGTGCATTTCATCAATGACGATGAATTTCAATCCCCTGAAGAAGTCGCCCCAGCTGGTGTGGTGCGGCAGGATGCCCATGTGCAGCATGTCCGGGTTGGTGAGCAGGATGCCGGCCTGCTCACGGATGGCGGAACGCTGCGAGGAGGGGGTGTCGCCGTCGTAGATGGCGGCTTTGATGCGGTTGGGTTCGTGCGATCCCTGGTCCAGCAGGCGGACCCATTCTGATAGACTGGATAGCTGGTCCTGCGCCAGGGCTTTGGTCGGGTAGAGGAAAACAGCGCGGGCGGAGGGATCAGAGAGCATGGCAGCCAGCACCGGCAGCTGGAAAGCCAGCGTTTTGCCGCTGGCGGTGCCGGTGGCGACCACCACGTTCTCCCCCCGACTGGTGGAACGCCAGGCTTGTGCCTGGTGGATATAGAGCTGGTGGATTCCCTTCCTGTGCAGGGCTTCAGCCAGGAGAACGGGCAGGTCTGGCGGGAAAGCTTCCATGCGGGCCGGCCTGGCCGGCAGCTGCCGCCAGGTGGAAATGTTGGGATACGTATCCGTGTCCCTGTTCCAATGCTCCAGAAGGGTTGTAAGGGTCATTTAACCCGCTTTGGCAGAGCCTTCATCCTCTTTCAGGTGCGCTTCGTGCAGCGCTACCGGTTCGGACTTGCCGCGCAGGCGCAGGTTGATCATCTCGACGAAGACCGAGAAGCCCATGGCGAAGTAAATGTAGCCCTTCGAGATGTGCTGGTGCAGCCCCTCCACGATGAGGGACATGCCGATCAGCAGCAGGAAGGAAAGCGCCAGGATCTTGACGGTCGGGTGCTTCTGGACGAATTCGCTGAGTGGGGTGGCTGCCAGCATCATAACGATCACCGCAATGACGACGGCCGTGATCATGACCGCCAGCTCACGCGCCATGCCGACAGCGGTGATGACCGAATCGAGCGAAAAGATGATGTCCAGCAGGCCGATCTGGATGACCACGCTGGTAAAAGTGGCTGCCGCTTTGCGGGTCTTCTTGCCGCCTTCATGCCCCTCCAGCTTGTCGTGGATCTCGTGGGTGGCTTTGGCAATCAGGAACAGCCCGCCGATCAGCAGAATCAGGTCCCGTCCGGAGATGCCAAGCCCAAACACGGTGAAGAGCGGCATGGTCAGGCGGATGATCCAGCTCAGGGAGAGCAATAACAGGATGCGGGTGATCATAGCAATAGCCAGCCCGGTGACGCGGGCTTTGGACTGCTGGGAATGCGGCAGGCGGTCTGCCATGATGGAAATGAAGACGATGTTGTCGATGCCCAGGACGATCTCGAGGGCGGTCAGGGTCAGCAGGGCGACCAGGTTCTCAACGGTAAATAATGCAGCCATATGTACTCCATCTTGGGGTGGTTTTGCAGGAATTGTAATCTATTTGTGGCTTGCAGGGACGAAGTATACAAGAGAGAATTCTCTTTAATAATGCTGAATTAATACCTGGTAGTGTTGCATTCTGATAACGGAATGCTGAAAGCCAAATACGTATTAATGGAATATTTAGATTTTATGGTTGCTTTATCTGGATGGTCTTTCCCGCCAGGTCAGATCTCAACATTCTTATAGTGTTTTTTCAACTGATCCTGCCTGGTCGATATTTCACTTTCGATCAATTCCTTCGCACTATTGTATTCCTTTTCAATTGCCATTATCTCGCCGGGAATTTGTTCATCAAGGAATTTCTTGAAATTTAATTGTTCCTGGTTGATTGACTCCTGACAATTTTGAATGGACGCCATGATGTTTCGCTGTTTTTCATACAGATTGTCCTTGACTTTCCTGCGCCGATAATATCCAATTCCCACAAACAGGAGAAACAAGGCAAATAAAAGGGCTGGAGCAAAAAAGGATAAGAATTGACCTACTGTCTCACCGATTTGTTCAGAATCAGCGCCGCTATTTACTATTGATAAGATTATGGTAATAACCAAGCTAAAACCAAATAGCAATACAATGAAAGTGATCAGATACGTTATTACTCCGCCGGTAAATCCCAGCAGTGATTTTAATGCTCCGCTTATTCCCTTCCGGCTTTTCTCCTCAAGAGTTATCGCTTCCTTTTCATTCATAAGGGAATCCAATTCATTCCTTAATTTTCTGATAGACTCCTGGGAATTTAATTTCCTTTTTTCAATCTCATTGATCGCCTTCTGCTTATCTTCCTCAACACGCTGCAATCTGCCATCCGCCTGGGATTTTAATTCGACCAATTCATCCTTCAGCCGCTTTATAGCCATTTCAGACGCAGCTCGATCCAAGCCAGGAGACAATTGATGCAAGCGAACAGAATCAACACTATCGATATTTACCGAGATGTGTTCACTGCCGCAGTATTCACACTTCGCAATGGATTTATCAGCTTGAAATTTGAGAGGCGCGCCGCAAGTTTTGCATTTTAATTGTTTAATGCTTTCCATAAATCATGCTCCAGGTTCCGAAGCTTTAAAAACAAGAATGGCAAATAATCAATTAATTGTAGAAGATTCCGATTAACAATACAAGCTGATATTCCTCATATAAATATTCTTATTTTTATATGATTCCCGAGAAGTTCGGAGGTTTGTGGTTATCTTTATATTAGGTGAAAGAGAACAATCAATAAACCAGGAAATAATGTGAACTCCCTCCTGGTTAATGCATGGAAAGATTATCTGCCAATGGAATTATTAATATATTCCTCTTCTGATAATAAATTGTTCTGAAGGGAATGAGTGCACCTGCCGGAATGCGGCAGGCGGGGTTGAGCCGGAACTGGATTGAACGCCTTGTTTTCCGCTCTGGTCAGGCGCATTGGATTTCTTCCCGGACACATTCTTCTTGGTGGATGAGGTCTTATCTGTCATTTATTCTCCTTCTGAATTTAATTCAAGTTCTAAAATGAATCAGGCACAAAAGGCATAATGATAATCAACGGATGCCCAAGTCTCACGATCGCAGTGAACATTTCTATCATCATGCTATGAACGATCCTGTCATGGTTTCATCATTTTTATACCTCTTTAAAGAATACCGAAATGGAAAATTTGCATTTATACTAAAAGGGTTAAGAGTTACAAAGTTGGAAAGGATTCCGGGTCGTAGTGGGTAGGCTTCACCAATCCACCACACCCCAAACCAATCTGAAGAGAGAACTCACTCAGCAAATTGGAAAGTAAAGGATTTGATGAAGATCACCATCTTTGCCGCCGGTTCTCGTGGAGATATTCAGCCCTGTATCGTTCTGGGCAAAGGGTTGCAACAAGCAGGTTACCAGGTACTGCTGGCTGCTCCCGGGGACTTTGCCGGATTCGTCCAACAACATTCCCTGCCCTTTTACCCATTGCGCGGGGATGTCCAGAAGATCATGGCCAGCGATACAGGTCGGAAATTCATGGAGACAAGTGGAGCCAATCCTCTTAAGTCCATTGGCGCGGTCAGAAAAATGATCGCCCCGGTCATCATGCAAATGGCAATGGATGCATATGATGCCTGCAAAGAAGCAGATGCATTGATCTGCCTCGGTGTTTTTGGCGCTTTCGGAAAATCCATTGCCGAAGCACTGGGCATTCCTATCCTCAACCTTGAACCCACCCCGCTGCTGGCGACAAAGGCTTTCCCAGCCCCCTCCTGGCCCATTCAGAAAGATCTGGGCGGGCTGCATAATTACCTGTCTGGCACGGCCATGCTCCAGGTGATCTGGCTGTGGTATCAACCTTTCGTGAACGAATTCAGACAGCGGCTGGGGTTGCCTGCTTACAACGCCGACCTGTTTCAGCGCGTATTAAGGTCCACCCCCATGCTGGGCGCATACAGCCCCGGCATCATCCCCCACCCGGCTGATTGGCCGGACAGCGTACACATAACCGGCTATCTCTTTCTTGATCCCCAGCCAGACTGGCAACCCTCGCCTGAACTGCAAACCTTTTTGGAGGCAGGACTGCCTCCGGTCTATATCGGTTTTGGCAGCATGGCCGGGCGCAATCCGGAACAGCTTGCCAGCCTCACCCTGGAAGCACTAGCCAAAAGCGGCCAGCGTGGACTGCTGTCGACTGGCTGGGGCGGATTGCATGCCAAGAATGTACCCGACACTGTTTTCGTGATCGGCTCCGCACCGCACAGCTGGTTATTCCCGCGCATGGCGGCAGTAGTACATCACGGTGGCGCAGGTACCACCGCTGAGGGGCTGCGCGCTGGTATACCCAACGTGATCGTACCTTTTGTGCTTGATCAACCCTTCTGGGGAGCACGCCTTAAAGCACTGGGTGTAGGTCCGGACCCGATCCCGCACAAGTCCCTGAGCGCAGATCGATTGGCAAGAGCCATCCAGATTGCTATCACAAACTCTGATATGCGGCAGCGCACACGCTCTTTAGGCGCAGCCATCCTTTCCGAAAAAGGCACACGAAGGGCCGTTGAGATCGTTAAGACATATTTTGGTGAACCCGCTACGGGCAATTAGGAGCAGAAATCATGACAATCGACCACGAAACCCATACCGTTCAACCCTATCCCCGTACCCGCCTGCTGATGACCGATGGTGGTCAGATGGGGCTTCGTAAACACACCATTCACGGGCTGGTCGAGTTCGATATCACCCGGGCGCGCGAATTGATCCACCAGCGCCGGGCGCAAACAGGCGAAGCCCTGTCGTTCTCGGCCTTCATCCTGGTTTGTTTGGGAAAAGCCATCGATGCTGACAGGCAGATGCACGCCTATCGAAACTGGCGCAACCAGTTGATCATCTTTGATGAAGTGGATGTGAACATGCTTTTCGAGGTCGAAGTGGACGGCAAAAAGTATATCCGGCCTCATATCCTGCGGGGGGTGAACAGGAAGAGCGTTCGAGAGATCCACGACGAGATCCGTGCCTTCCAAAGCGGGCACCAGGACAGCCGGGAATCGAAGTTCATCGACTGGTTCGTGCGGATGCCTGGATTTATCCGGCGCTCCTTCCTGTGGGCGCTCTTCAAGAATCCGCAAATGCTCAAAGAATACTATGGCACGGTGCTGGTCACATCCGTAGGCATGTTTGGGACAGGGAATGGATGGGGAATCCCGGTACCCAATCATTCCTTGCAGATAACGCTGGGTGGTGTTGGAGAAAAACCGGGGGTGGTCGATCATCGCATCGAAGTGCGCAAGTACCTGAGTGTTACCATCAGCTTTGACCATGACATCATCGATGGTGCTCCCGTGGCGCGCTTCTTGCAACGTTTGAAAAAACTGATCGAGAGCGGGGATGGGCTAGGCGACTAGCCAGGCGCAGGCATCGATCTCCATGAATTGAACTGCATCCCTGCTTATGCTACAATAAAAATTGTGAAAAATGAAACAAGTTGACCAAGCAAATTGCGTTTCTTTTTGATCGAAATATGCGGAGGGAATATGACGGCTCGATGGACAGGAACGATTGCATTTCTCATTTTCATTACCTTCCTGCTTGGCTCCTGCACGAGTACAGCCCAGACGGAAACCCCACCCCCCACGGCTGTTGCCCAGCTGATTACCCCCATCACCGCCGGTCTGGACCAGGGCATTCCTGCAGCCACCGTGGCAAACCACAAGGTCATGGTCGTATTCCTGAAGCTGGCTGCCCCCTTCTGCACCACCCCGGAAAACTGCCTGCCGGATTTTCCACAAGCCCTGCAGGATGAAATTCGGTGGCCGCGCCACCCGGCTTCCACCTATGAGAACTTGTTGAATGGCACGCTGGCTGCCTTCATGCGCGAGGCAACCTTTTCCAACGAGATCTTCACCTTTGAAGCGGTCCTCAACCCTGCCAGTACGAACGGCTGGTTTGATGCACCCCACCCGCTGGAGGATTACAACCAATCCCTGAATGCCAGCATGGGAGTGGATGCATACAACCTGGCAGCCACCGTCAACAGCGAACTGGTGCAAAACTACGATGTCCTTCTGGTCATCACCAATATCCAAACCTTGTATGGCTACACAACCGGATTGAACGGACGCCCGCTGGTGGTGATAGGTGAAAACCCGGACGATACCAGCATCTACGAAGTACTCGCCCATGAATTCGGCCATGTCCTCACCCTGGAACATGTCACCATGGGACCTTATGATATCGTCGGCAACAGCCAGGTCCTCAACCATTACGGCGGCTGGTCTAAAGTCTATGCCGGCTGGGTGCCGCAGATCACGGACCTGGACTGCAATGGTGATCCCTGCGAAGTGACTACCTGGCTTGACCCCATCGAGAGGGCTGGAAACAATGTTCTCAGGATTCCGATTTTCAACCCCGGTAGTATCTTCATCGGCTATTTTGTTGAGTGCCGCGCCAAAATCGGCTTTGACGCAAACATCCCGGAAGAAGGCGTGATCATCACCAACGTTAACAACAACATCAACCCGAAAATGTCCGCCTGGATCGCTTTTCCCTCGGGTGATGATGATTATAATAATGCAGCCCTGGCTCCGGGGGAAAGTTTTGTTAATCCAGACCAGGAAATCACGATCACCTACCTGCAAAAAGACGGGTCAAATCGCTGCCAGGTAAAAGCCATGCGCGGAGAGATAGAAGCTCCTGACCCATTAATAACACAGGGAAGCACAGATGATACAGGAGCAGGTTACAGCAAGTATGCATCCAAGGATATCTGGATCGATAGTCTGCAGAATGGCTGGGATGTATACCCTCCGGGAACCGGTTTTTCATCGACAGGCGGCCAGATACTGGTCGAAGGGTATGGCGACCCTCCCTGGGCAAACCATGAGAACCGCATCAAATTCCTGATCAGAAACAATGGATATAGTGATGCGGAAAATGTACTCGTGGATGTGTATGTCACCCAGCCGATCATGCTGTATATCCCCGGGGTTACCTGTGATGGCCCCGAATTGAACAGTGCAAACCTGCTTGCCACGATCGCGATCGATACACTGGCAAATGGTGAAGTCTACCTGGGGGAAGTGCCATGGACACCGACAAGCAATGCCTCCGCCCAGGTAACGATCGTGATCCGGGATTACGTGGGAGAGATCACCCATTCCAATAATTCTGCCAGTGAAACCTATATTCGGCAGAATATCGATATCGGAAGCATCGCAAATAGCGCTGGTCAATTACCGGCAATGGAAACCCTCAACTTTTTTGGTCAGCCAAATACCCTGACTGCACAGGCATCTCTACGATGCATGGAAAGAATTCCCTACAAGTTCACCAGAAGAGTGATCAGCGCGATTGACAGGAAAGACTGGGTGATGGATCCAACTCCATTGGAAGGTCTGCTGAACCCCGGTGAGACGGTTGAAATCCCGCTGGCAGGCATGCCGCCTCTGGATGCAAAGCCGGGCGACTGCGAGCATGTCGAGCTGGCTTTTCATGCCTGGTACGATGATATCTTCGTGCCTTTTTCAGGTCTGACCTACAGGAGCTGTGTGGTGGAACCTGCCCTCCTGACCTGCACGGCTCCGGCTGAATCCAGCGAGGCTGGTTCAAGCGTGGAAACAGGCGGACAGTTAACCCCGGCGGAAGGCGGTGAACCGATAGCCATCGAATATACCAATCCGCTGGGTGAACACCTCATTCAGCTTGTCAACGCCGGCCTGGACGGCAGCTACACGAACTCGATCGTAGCGGATCAAACCGGCACATGGCAGATGCAGGCATTCCGGCAGGGGACGGATACATCCGCTCCCGCTGAGTCGATGGTTTGTGAGTTTCAGGTTGAAAACATCTCGCCTGAACTGCTCATAACAGGGGATACGTACTGCCGGTCAGGACCGGGCACTGCTTATCCGATCGTCGCCTATGCTGTAGCCGGGAATGTCATGCCAGTCAGCGCCCGCAGCCGGGATGGCATCTGGCTGTACGGGTCATTAAACGGCATCAATTGCTGGGCTTACAAGGAATTGGGTGAACTGAACGTGGATGTATGGTCGCTGCCCGAGCGGGAGGCGCCACCGCTGCCCGGTCCAACCGCCACTCCCACAGGTGCAAACCCGATCTGCAGCACCTATACAGATGAGGCAGCATGCAATAATCATAAGAACATATGTACGTGGCAGGAACCCACCCCACTTGGCGGCGGTGTATGTGTCTCGAGGTGATCCTGCTGTGGATCAGCTTCTCAAGACAAACAGCCGATACTCTTCTGCTTCATGAGGGAACAAGCCCTAAAGACCGCCGGTCAGCAGGGCGTAAGTTCGTCATGATCTCGTCCTCTTGGGGGTGGTTTTGAGGGAATTGTAATCTATTTGTGGGGTGGGAAGATATATTAAATAACAGAAAGAATGTTATGCAAACAGTTCTTAATTATTGTGCTAATATTCTATTGGCAATTAATTGCTATCATATTTAAATGAATTCAGATGAGAAATGTTAACTGATCAACGAAAACCCGAGCAACAGGTAAAAACAAAAAAAAGAGTTACTGATCACGGTGAAGTTTTCACTTCCGAGCGAGAAGTGAATGCCATGCTCGACCTGGTTAAACAGGAGACGGAACGGATTGATTCTCGCTTTCTTGAACCAGCCTGCGGCACAGGTAATTTCTTGGTTGAGATTTTGCGTCGGAAAATCGAAGTAGTAAAAAAGAATTATAAGAGAAACCCGCATGAGTTTGAGAAATATGCCGTTTTAGCTGTAACCAGTGTGTATGGTGTGGATTTGCTTCAGGATAATGTTAATGAATGTCAAGAAAGATTATACAAGATCTTTGAAAAAACTTATACGAGTGTTTGCAGAAATGAAACCAGTAATGATTGTAAGCAAGCTGTTCGCTATATATTAAAAAGAAATATTCTCTGTGGTGATGCATTAACTTTAAAGGCAATAGATGGGGAGCCAATAATTTTCTCAGAATGGTCTTTGGTCCATGGTAATTCAATCAAAAGACGAGATTTTCGGCTTGATGAAATGATGCTTGAAAAAAAACCTGAAATCTTACCGCTTTTTCAAGAAAATTGGGAATTTGATGAGGAAGTTAAAGCATTCATTCCCAAACCAATAAGGGAATTTCCCTTAATTGATTACAGGAGGGTACAGGATGCTGAGTAATACAAGTTACAAAATTAATTACAACCCGGATGTGCTTGATTGTTTGGCAAACCTAAGCAGCGATGAAGTTTTTACACCGCCGGAGATCGTCAACCAAATGCTGGACTTGCTGCCACAGGAGTTATTCAATAAACCTGAAACCACATTTCTTGACCCGGCGACCAAGAGTGGAGTATTCCTGCGGGAAATAGCCAAACGCCTGCTGGATGGGCTTGAACCCATCATCTCGGATTTACAGACTCGCATTGATCACATTTTACAAAACCAACTTTTCGGAATTGCCATCACAGAATTGACCTCGCTGCTCGCCCGTCGAAGTCTGTACTGCTCCAAATACCCAAACAGCCGATATTCGGTTACTTTTTTTGAGGATGTGGAAGGCAACCTGCGATTCAAGAACACCCAGCACAAATGGAACAATAATCGTTGTGCATACTGCGGAGCTTCAAGATTAGAGTATGACCGGGCAGAGGGACTTGAAACTCATGCATATGAGTTCATTCATATCACCCGACCTCAGGAGATATTTAACATGAAATTTGATGTCATTATTGGTAACCCCCCTTATCAATTAAGTGATAGTGGTCATGGAACAAGTGCAAAACCTATTTATCAGCATTTTGTTGAACAAGCTAAAAAATTAAAACCTCGCTATTTAACTATGGTAATTCCTTCTAGATGGTTTTCAGGTGGGAAAGGTTTGGATACCTTCAGGCATACAATGCTTAATGATGAACATTTACGAAAAATCATTGATTACGAGAATTTCAAGGACATATTTCCTGGAGTAGATCTTGCGGGAGGTGCATGTTATTTTTTATGGGAAAGAGATAATATAGGTCCATGTGAAGTAACTAACTTTGATGAAAAACAACCTAATACTTCTGTACGTAATTTAAATGAACATGGGATTTTTATTCGGCAAAACAAAGCTCTCTCAATAGTTAATAAGATACTGAAAATAAATAAGAATAAAAAATTCTTGAGTGACGTTGTATCACCAAGAAAACCATTTAATTTACCAACGAATTATCAACCGAGAGAAAAAGGTATACCCTGTTGGTTTATTCAAAAAGTCGGATTAAAATTCGCTGATCCTTCTGATGTCAAAGATCCTGGAAATTATGTGAATAAATGGAAACTTTTAGTGCCAAATACACCGATTGCTGGTCAAACTGATTTTTCAAAACCTGTAGGTTTTTTTTATGATGGAAATACAAGAATAGCAAAACCCGGAGAAGTCTGTACAGAATCTTACATCATAGCCTCCGCTTTTAATTCTGAAAAAGAAATTATTTCCTTTAAAAGTTACTTGTTTACAAAAGTTGTCCGATTTTTATTACTTCAAACTGTAGTATCTCAACATGTGACAAGAAAGAATTATATGTTTGTACCTGATTTTGGAAAATACACAAGTACCTATAATGATGAATCACTTTGCGAATTATGGGATATTTCTCCTGAAGAATGGGATTATATCGATTCGAGAATTAAAAATATTGGCGAAAACGATGACTGATTATTTTCCTCAACGCCCTAACCGTAAGCCAACCATCTATGCTTATCAAGAGCTTAATCCGGATTATGAAGGGTTACTTAAGATCGGTTATACAACAGTTGATGTTGAACAGCGGGTAGCCCAACAATATCCGACTAAACGACCGGATGGCAAAAAACCATTCAAAATTGTGGTGGAAGAATCAGCCATGTACAATGATGGGACCACATTTATAGACCATGATGTTCACCGTGTGTTAATTTTAAAAGGGATCGAGAATGTTGGTGGTGAATGGTACCACTGCACTGAGAATGACGTTTTAGCAGCCATCATTGCTGTTCGTGAAGGCACTCTCAATCTGGAAAATCGAACCCGAGATTTCAAATTGCGCCCCGAACAGCGAGAGGCAGTAAATAAAACAGTCAATTTTTTCAAGAAAGCCAGGCAGGAGGAACCTAACAGATCTCCGCGCTTTTTATGGAACGCAAAGATGCGCTTTGGCAAGACATTCACCGCCTACCATCTTGCAAAGAAGATGAATTTAAAAAAAATCCTTGTGATGACTTTCAAACCTGCGGTCGAAGATGCATGGGATGAAGATCTGTTAACCCATGTGGATTTTGAAGGCTGGCAGTTCTATTCACGGGAGTATGGGATTAGCCATAATATTACCCCTGATCAGCTTGATCAAACAAGACCAATCGTCTGTTTTGGTTCTTTCCAGGATTTTCTTGGAGTAAATAACGAAACAGGTGGCATTAAATCCAAGAATGAATGGGTTCACACCACCAATTGGGACCTGGTGATCTTTGATGAGTATCACTTCGGTGCCTGGCGTGATAACGCCAAGAGTTTATTTGAAAAAGAGGACGAAGACAATTACGAAGCGCTGGATATTGAGAAATATAAGAAAGAAGAAGCTGATAACGCCTACAACGAAACCTTTCTACCCATTACAGCCAACTACTATCTTTTCCTCTCAGGCACTCCCTTCCGTGCGCTTTACTCCGGAGAATTTATTGAAGACCAGGTCTATAACTGGACTTACTCTGATGAGCAGGCTGCCAAAACGAACTGGCAGGGTGAAGACAACCCTTACGCTGCATTACCTCAAATGGTGATGCTGACTTATAAGATCCCTGAAAGTATCAACCGCATCGCCTTGCAGGGGCAGTTCAATGAATTTGATTTGAATGTTTTCTTCACCGCTGAAGGAAATGGAATTCTGGCTCGATTTAAATACGAGAACGAAGTACAGAAATGGCTTGACCTGATCAGAGGATCATATCTGGAAACAACAGTGGATGAACTCAAACTGGGTGCAGAAAAACCTCCCATGCCTTTCTCAGATACAAGATTATTAAATGTACTCAGTCACACTTTTTGGTTCCTTCCCAGCGTAGCCAGCTGCCATGCCATGAAGAATTTGCTTGAACAAAAACAAAACACTTTTTACCATGATTACATCATTAATGTAGCTGCCGGTCCATCTGCAGGCATTGGCCTAGCTGCGCTTGCTCCTGTTCAGAAGTCTATGAAAGACCCTCTCAAATCAAAGACAATCACGCTTTCGTGCGGAAAACTCACCACTGGAGTTACCATCAGACCCTGGTCAGGGATTTTCATGCTCCGTAATCTGACCAGCCCGGAGACATATTTCCAGGCAGCTTTCCGTGTGCAGAACCCCTGGGAGATCCAGGCAGATAATGGCAGAAACGAGATCATGAAACGCACCTGCTATATCTTTGATTTTGCTCTCGATCGTGCTTTACGCCAGATCGCGGATTACAGTGGAAAACTGAACATCAAAGAAGATGACCCGGAAAAGAAAGTAGCAGAATTTATTAAATTCTTACCTGTTTTAGCCTATGACGGCAGCAGTATGCGGGAAGTTGATGCGGGTGAAATCCTTGATATAACCATGGCAGGCACAACCGCTACGCTGCTGGCACGACGCTGGGTGAGTGCATTGCTTGTCAATGTTGACAACGACACTTTATCCAGGTTGCTCGCCAACGAGGAAGCAATGAATGCTTTAATGAGCATTGAAGGCTTCCGTAGTCTAAACAATGACATCGAGACCATCATTAATAAATCCGAAAAAGTAAAGAAAGCCAAAAAAGAAGCAACAGAAAAACCTGATAAAAAAACAAAAAAAGAACTATCCGATGATGAGAAGGAATTTAAATCAAAGCGTAAGGAAATCCAGGAGAAATTAATTAAGTTTGCTACGCGTATCCCAATCTTCATGTATTTGACTGATTACCGTGAAAAGACATTGAAGGAGGTGATCACTCAACTTGAGCCAGCCTTATTCAAAAAAGTTTCGGGTCTTGGTGTAAAGGATTTTAATCTGCTGCTATCTTTGGGTTTATTTAATAATTCAGTAATGAATGATGCGGTCTGGCAATTCAAACGCTACGAAGATTCCAGTTTGGAATATACCGGTATCAATAAACATGCGGGGGAGAAGGTCGGTTTATTCGACACTGTTCTCAGTCGTGAAGAATACGACATTCTTGCTGGCAAGCAATCTCAATCCATGCAAGAAGGAGGTTTGATTGACACTGAGCTTCCTGAAATAATAGAATCTTTTGAAGAAGATGATGAAGATGGCGAAGAAATCGAGATTCATCCTCGAAAGTCTGCAACAAGAGAAAAACTAAGGAAGATTTTAAAAACTACAGTCACTCGGTCCATTCAAACCATTATTCCGGAACAGGTAAAACAAATCGCAGAACCAGAAGTAGAAAAACCGAAAATCGATACTTCCGGTATTGTGATCGGATCGCATCTGATGCATGGAGTGTTTGGGTTGGGAACGGTAATTGCTTTCAAGGAAGACAAGATTGATATCCAGTTTGCAGGTGGAACCAAATCATTTGTTTTTCCTGATGCGATCGAAAATGGGTATTTAAAAATTATTGAGTAGTCCATTAAAAAATTTTAACAATCAAACCTAATAGTTAGATTTAGAGTTCAAATTCACATTGAGGAATTATTAAGAAGGATTTCTTTGAATTTTGTAAATTAGGCAATTTCGAAATAAAGTCCTTTGTTATTCTCAAATTGTTAATAAATTGCTATGCCAAAAATTAGACAACATTATGTCCCCAAGTTCTATTTAAACCTATTTTCCAGCTTACCTAACCGAGTAAATATTTACAATATCAAGAATATTCGATTTATTTATGATGCAGGTATTAAAGGTCAATGTTATAAAAAGGATCTTTATGGGAAAGATGAAATAATTGAAAACCTTATAGGTATTATTGAAGGCGAAAATGCAAGAATCATTAAACAAATAATTAGTGATGAGTATCTACCTATTCAATCGAGTGAGGATTTTGATAACCTAATAGGATTTATTGCCACTCAATTGCAAAGAACATTGAAAACAGCTGATGAAATTTACGCACACGGTGAAAAAATAATCACAACTATTATCAAGAATAGTCCAAATATCTCAAGTGATGAAATAGAACACTTGAAAGAAATGATAGGTGATCCTATTTATAGTTCATTATCATTCATCTTATTTATTTTTTTTGGTATCAATGATTTATCATTCCATCTAATCTTCTCTGGAAATCATCGTTTTTTCGTAACATCTGATAACCCAATTGTTAAATATAATCAATTCGCAGAGGTCGTTAGGAATGTAGGTAAAACTGGAGTTCTTTGTAGGGGACTTCAAATTTTCTTTCCATTATCACCCCATTATCTTCTAATCCTATATGATCCCGAGATATATAATGTTCCAAACAAAAGGAAAGTGTCTCATTATATTCAAGATAATGATGTATTCCAATTAAATGCTCTTCAATATCTTAATGCAAGTGAAAATTTATACTTTAGCGATAAACAACATGAAGACCAACTAAAAATAATCTCAAAAGCATATAAAAAATATAGAGGCATGAATGAGATTCGTATTGATGAATTTGATGAGGTCGGTAATGAAGTACTTTCTAAATTATTCGTAGACTATCTAGAGACCCCTAATATTCACTTGAACCTATCGTTTTTAAGAATAAAGAGATCTGCAGCAAAGATTCCTATAAGAAATCGAATACACAATTATCGAAAAGAAATACCCGACAACTTTGAAGGGTTTAGTGATTCTACGATTCCTATATCCCCCACTTTATTTATAAATAAGAAAACTGGTAAAAAGATCCTATATAAACCTCGGAATTAACCTCACCCCCTCTTCCGACTGTGGGCGGCATAGAAGCGGTCCGGGTCGCGGCGGAAAGCCTCCAGGCAGAACTCGGTGCAGAAGTAGATGGTGCGCCCCTGGTAAAGGGCGGTCAGCTGTCCCTCCAGGTTGCCGGTAATCGGTCTGCGGCAGACGGTCTGTGGACCCTGCCCCTCCTCTTCCTTCACGCGCGGCAGGCGCCCGTGCTGGATGACCTGCTCGCCGAAACGCTCCTGGATGGCATCCAGGGCGGCTTCAAGGCTGCGGGTCTTCTGCGAACTGCCTTCCTCCCACAATGACAGCTGGCGGATGGGTTCCCCCAGGCTGGCGACACCCACCCCGACCAGTCGGACTGCCTTGCCGGAAGGGCGCACCTTTTTCAGCAGCTCCAGGGCTGCGCGGGCGATCTCATCGCCGCTGTCGGTCGGGTTGGAGAGGCGCACCTGGCGTGTGAGGGTGGTGAAATCCGGCCAGCGCAGCTTGATGCGCACCACCTGCCCTCCCAGCCCTTTCCGGCGCAGGGTGCGCCCGACCTGGGCGGAAAGCTCACGCACACGGGCTGCCAGCAGTTGGTCATCACGGACATCACGGTGAAAGGTGGTCTCCTGGCTGACGGATTTGCGTCCCTCGTGCTCGGGGCTGACCGGACGGTCGTCGATGCCGAGCGCGTGTTTGTGCAGGTAAGCACCGTATTCGCCGAAACGGCGGGAAAGCTCCTCCTGCGGCCATTTTGCCAGGTCACCGACCGTGCGGATGCCCAGTTCCTCCAGCCGGGAGGCGGTCTTGGGACCGACGCCCCACAGCATCTCGGTCGGGAGGGGTGCCAGGAAGGCAGCCTCCTCCCCCGGCGGGACGACCGTGACGGCACAGGGGGCGGTGCTGCCGCGGGATGCCTTCTTGCCAAAATCATTGGCGACCTTGGCGACCAGCTTGTTGGAAGCCACGCCGATCGAGCAGGGCAGTTTCAATTCCGTCATGATGCGGGACTGCAGGTCACGGGCTATGCTTTCGGCGCTGTCCGGCAGGTCGCTGACGTCCAGGAAGGCTTCATCGATCGAAACCACCTCCACCAGCCCGCTGATATCCCACAGCTTTTCCATCACCTGGCGGGAAGCCACGCCGTAGGCGCGGTGATGCCCATGCACCACCACCAGGGTCGGACAGAGGCGGATGGCGCGTGCCATCGGCATGGCGGAATGGATGCCCAGTTTGCGGGCGGCATAGGAGCAGGAGGTCACCACGCCGCGTCCATCCGGGCTGCCACCCACGGCAAAGGGGATACCGCGCAGACCCGGCGTGCTCAGCTCCTCCACCGAGCAGAAGAAGGCATCCAGGTCCATATGCAGGATCTTTCTTGGCATGGGATCCTCTTACAGGGGGTTACTCGCGGCGGGCTCTTGCCACCAGGCGGATGGGGGTACCCAGAAAACCATATTCACTGCGCAGGTAGTTTTCCAGGTAGCGCAGGTAGGAAAAATGGAACAGTTTGGGGTCATTGACGAACAGGGTGAAGGTGGGCGGATCGCTGCGCACCTGGGTGGCATAGTAGATCTTAACCTGCCGTCCGCGGAAGGAAGGCGAGTGGTGGGCATCCTGTGCCTTGCGCAGTGTCTGGTTCAGGCTGGAAGTGCTGATGCGGCGCAGACGTTCCTCCTGGACCTGCAGGGCAAGCGGCAGAACCCTGTCCACCCGCTGACCGGTCAGGGCGGAGATGAACAATATCGGCACGTAATCCATGAACTTGAGTTCCCGGCGGACATGGGCGGTGTACTCTTCGAAAGTGAAGCTGTCTTTTTCGATGATATCCCACTTGTTGACCAGCACCACCGTGCTCTTCCAGGCATCCTGGACGAAGCCGGCGATATGGGTATCCTGGGCAGTGATGCCGGCTTCGGCATCGATCATCAGCAGGGACACATCCGAGCGTTCGATGGCTTTAAAGGCGCGGATGACACTGTAGCGTTCGACACCGGGATCGATGTGTCCCCGGCGGCGGATGCCGGCTGTGTCGATCAGGGTGACCGGGATGCCGTCCACTTCGATGTGGGTATCCACCGCATCGCGGGTGGTGCCGGGGATCGGGCTGACGATGGAGCGTTCGCTGCCTGCCAGGCGGTTGAGCAGGGAGGATTTGCCGGCATTGGGCTTGCCGACGATGGCGATCTTTACCGATTCATCCTCCTCCTGTTCGTCCTGGGGCGGAAGGGCTTGCACCAGGGCATCCAGCAGGTCGCCCGTGCCGGTGCCATGCGAAGCGGAAATGGCATACGGCTCGCCAAGACCGAGTTCGTAGAACTGGGTTGCCTCAGCCCGGCGGTCGGCGCTTTCGCACTTGTTGACCACCAGCAGTATGGGCGGCCAGGGGACGCCATCCACCTTCTTCTGGTGGCTGCGCAGGATGTCGGCCACCTCGCGGTCGGGGGCGGTCACACCCACCATGCCATCGGTCAGGAAGAGGACCGCGTCCGCATCCATGAGTGCATTCTCAGCCTGCATGCGGATCTCCCTGATGAAATCCTTCGAGCCGGTGGAGAGCACCGACCTGCCGCCGTGCTGGGGATCAATGCCGCCGGTATCGATGATGTCAAAGTAAATGCCGTTCCAATCGGACTCGGCGAAAAGGCGGTCGCGGGTGGTGCCGGGGGTATCATCCACGATGGCGAGGCGCTCGCCTGCCAGGCGGTTGAACAAGGTGCTTTTCCCCACGTTCGGGCGTCCGACCAGAGCGACGATTGGTTTGGGCATGGTTTTGTTTCCTGTTTGAATGGTGGTTCCCGGGTACGTATTCAGGTCAACCGGATGGATAAGGGTTGTCCAATACTTTCAAAATAATGGTTACGGCGTCGGTGTGGGTGTGCCGCGGGCAATGACCACTTCCACCGTGGCGGGCAGGATGGTCTCCACCCGCACTCCCACCACCATGATGGTCACAGTGGGGGTCAGCTGGTAGGTGCCGGCTGTCAGCCCGGTCAGATCCACGCTCACGATCACCTCACTGGTGACCAGCGATTCAAGCATGGGCAGCGGACCGGAGAGGTACAGGTCAACCGTGACGGGTGAAATCGTGGCAATGTAACCGACACCCAGGTTTTCCACGGTCACCGGGCGCTCGTTGATGATCAGGCTGCCTTCGATGGGAGAGATGCCGACCTGTACCAGCACGTTCTGCTCGCCGAGCAGGGTGACCCCTTCAGGGATCAACAGGTCCAGGTGGGTTTCAAAATCGGCGGCGACACCTTCCAGGTTGAGCTCGCTGGTTTCCACGAAACCGGGCAGCGAATCGACCAGGGAAACATCGGAAGAGAAGACGGTCACAACAGGCGGGTTGACCAGCAGGCTGGTCAGCCGGTAATTTTCTGCCACCTTGCCGGAAACGACCACTTTGACAGCCAGGTCGCGGTAACCGCCTTTCTGGATGACCGGCTGGGTTGCCTTGACAGCACTCTGGGAGAGGGTCACACCGGGAACCACCTGTCCGTTCTGGTCATAAGCCTTCAGGGTGAGCGTGCTTTCCAGGCTGCTCTTGATCCCGCTCACATCCAGGGATGCGCCAACCCTGACCACCCTGCTGACGATCGATTCCGGTCCCGAGACGATCACATCTTCATGATCGAGTCTCAATTTCTGCAGTTCGTAGCCGATGGAAGGCGATCCGAGCAGCTCGATATCAACCGGGATGGAAAAGGTCTTCAACGGCTCGAGCACGATGTCCAGTGTTTCGAGCGAGGTCGAGACGATCCGGGTCGGCTGGATGCGCACCTGGAACTGGATGGGCACCTGGTGGGTGCCGGCTGCCAGGTTGGTGAGATCCACGATGGCGTGCACCGTGTCGGTACTGGCGGTCAGCTGGTCCCAGACCGATTTGGGTGCCTGCAGGACCATCTCCACCTGTTTGGTGTAGTCGTTGGTGATCAACATGTTCGGTTCCTGCCCGATGATCTCAATGGTGACCGGCGTTGGATACGGAAGGGTTTCATCCGGATCGGAAGCTGTCACGGCAGAGACCCACACGGCAACCGCCAGCAGGAAGGCTAAAAGGAATGTACGGAAATTCTTTCCCAACCAGGCTAACATGTTATCTCACTCTTCCTTTCCGGGGAACAGGTAGGGGAACATCCTTTTGAGGATGTTCTTCTCCTGGCTGCGGTTGACTGCGCTGTAAAAGGCGACCAGGATATTCTCCAGCCGTTCGGTGTCGAGGCGCCGGATCATGCGCCCGGAATGGGCTATCGAAATGCCGCCGGTCTCTTCCGAGACTACGACCGCGATGGCGTCACTGGCTTCCGAGATGCCCAGGGCTGCCCGGTGGCGGAGTCCCATCTGCCTTTCGGGACTTTTGGCAAGGATTCCGCTGGCAGAAAGGGGCATCACGCAGGAAGCTGCCACCAGGCGGGAATTTTCAACGATAACCGCTCCATCGTGCAGGGGGGTGTTCGGATAAAAGACCTGCAGGAGCAGTTCAGGGGTGACCTGGGAGTTCATCATAACGCCGGTCTTGATGTATTCTTCAAGGTTGTCGCTGCGCTGCAGGACGATCAGGGCGCCGTGCTGACGGGCGGAAAGCCGGGCTACCGCAGCCACGATGGCTTTGATGGTTTCATTCATCATGCTGCCGGAATCATGACCAAGCGGAGAGAGGAGCGTTCCAGCCCGACCGATGCGTTCCAAGGCGCGCCGGATCTCCGGTGCAAGGATGACCGGGATGGAAAAAAGGAGCGCAGGCAGGGCGGCCGTGATCAGGAAGGAGAAGGCGGGCAGGTTGGCAAAACTGGTCAGCATGGCGATAAAAACGAACAGCACCAGGACTCCGCGCAGCAGCACCATCGCCTGGGTATCGCGCAGCAGGTAGAGGATGCCGAAGAAGATCAGCGTCACCAGCAGGATGTCGAGGACGCTGAGCCAGTTCAGGCGTTGAAAAATGAAGATCAGGTTGCCAAGTAGATCTGCCACGGTTCCTTATATCGGACGTAAGATGCGGTCCTTGCGCAGTTGTTTGAAGTACAGGATGGAGTTCGCAGGCATGGACTCCACGACGGCATCCTGCCAGGCCTGGACTCCCAAAGAATCCATTGTATAACGTTCGTATCCCAATTCCTTCCAGACGGAAGTCTTGGCGGAAAGTTCATCAGTCAAAAAGAGGAGCGAGGCTTCACACTGCAGGTCGCGCGATGATTTTTCAACCTCAACCATCAGTGTTTTCAAGCCGTGCGGCTGGTCCACCTGCGGGTCCACGTACAGCTCTGTAGTTCGTGCCACCAGGTTCTCCACCTGCCAGGCTGCCAGCCCCACCAGGTTGTTATTCTTCTTCAGGAGCAGGAAAGCCTTCTCGCCAAATTCAGCCATCACGTCTTCGTAGGATGGCGCTTTCCCGCCGTTTCCCAGCCGGGAGATCAGGCTGGCAATTTCGAGCGAATCGCTCGGCCGCCCGCGTTTGACCACCAGCTCATCCCTGGCAGTCCTGTCAACAGCCGTCGGGGCGGTATCCATGATGGGGGAGATCATGGACCAGGCTGCATGCACCTGCTTCCAGGTTTTTTCGAAAGAGCCGCTGTTCTGGATGATCACATCCGCCCTCATTCGCTTTTCATCCTGCGGACTCTGCGAACGTATGCGCTTGAGGGCTTCCTCCTCGCTCATCCCACGCCTGGTGACCAGCCTGGCAACCTGCAGTCCTTCGGGTGCAATCGTCACCCAGCATGTATCGCAAGCCATGTCCAGTTCGCTTTCGAACAGCTTGATGGCTTCGATGACGATCAATCGCTGACTGGCGCGCCTGATAAGCAGATCGACAGCCTGGTCGACGTAAGGATGGACGATCCCCTCCAGGGTTTGCATCGCTTCCAGGTTGCCAAAGACCAGCTCACCCAATTTATGGCGGTTGATCTGGGAGTCATCATCCAGGACCCAGCGCCCGAAAGTACTGACGACAGACAAGTAGGCGGGTGCTCCCCTGCTGATGGCACGGTGGGCCAGGGAATCTGCATCGATGCCGTTGGCACCCAGGTGTTCGAGCATGCGGCGCACGACACTCTTCCCGGTTCCAATGTTACCGGTCAGACCGATCACGTACTTGCCTGGCCACTTGCTCACAAATTTTCCTCTATGCTTTCTTGGTTAAATGATTTTATACCCATCGGAATGGGGATTCTTATCCCATTTTAGCCTTTGCAGGCGTTATTGTCAAAGGAATCGACCCGATTTCTCACACCCCCCGATGGGCGGGGGCGTCTTGCACCCATGGGGCGGGTTGAAACCAGCGGTCGGTTGTTCTATGCTAGAGACATTGTTCGAACCCATTTCAACGAGGAGAAGAAGATGAAGAATCGATACGGGATCAAGCAGCCCGATGTACTG
>Ga0209342_10001412_pt1 | contig 26997 bp, 19 predicted proteins | sample RifCSP16_2_FD_184023 | JGI IMG/M metagenome (GOLD analysis project Ga0209342, IMG submission 184023) | Soil microbial communities from Rifle, Colorado - Rifle CSP2_sed 16_2 (SPAdes) (version 2) | ecosystem: Environmental > Terrestrial > Deep subsurface > Rock core/Sediment | place: Rifle... | reverse complement strand
GCGGGCCGGTCGCCATCGGGTCCGGCATCACCGTGCCCTGGACCCTCCCCACGACGGGACTCGACGACCTCAGCGTGATCGTCCGGGTGTGCGTTCGCGACGCCCTCACGACGGTGTGCGACGACTCTGCTCCGTTCCGGATCGACGACATCGACCCGACGGCGACGCCGACGCCCCTGGACAACACGGGAGGAGTCGCCCCGAACGCCGTCGTCAGCATCCTCTTCAGCGAGGCCATGGCCACGTCCGTTACCACCGCCGACCTCGTGTTCAACCCGAACCCTGGAGGCCTCACGCTCGGCTGGTCAGTAGGCGACACCGTCGCCACCATCGGGCACAGCAACTTCGCCACCTCCACGAACTACGACTGGGGCGTGCTCTGCACGTTCCGGGACGTCTCCGACCCGGGGAACCAGGTCGTCGGCTGCGGGCCGGCACCGCCGGCGTGGAACTTCACCACCGGAACGCCACCTGATCCGGTGCCGACCGTCGATGTCACCAGCCCGGACGGCGGCGAGTCGTGGACGGGCGGCTCCTCGCACAACGTCCAGTTCACCATGGGGGACAACAGCCCGAGCCTCACCTACACGATCGAGTACTCCAACAACAACGGCGGGAGCTGGGCATCCGCGGGCGGTGGCTCGGCCGCCGTCGGCCCGGTCTCAGTCGCTTGGACCGTGCCCCTCGACAACACCGTGCAGGCCCTGATCCGGGTCTGTGTCAACGACGGGGTCAATGCGGACACCTGCTCACAGAGCGCCGCGGTGTTCGAGGTCGACTCGACCGCCCCGGTGGCGACCCCGGCGCCCGCGGACGGGGCGACGAACGTCGTCGAGACCACCGTCCTGGTCGTCAACTTCGGTGAGAACATGGACACAGGCACGGCGGGGATCACCATCTCCCCGGACCCGGGGATGTCCCCGTCCATCACCGCCACGCAACTGACCGCCACGCACTCCAGCCCCTTCCTCTCGGGGACGCAGCACTTCTGGACCGTCCCCTGCACCGTCACCGACGACTCGGACCCCGGGAACCCGATCGCGGGCTGCGCGAACCCGAACCTCTGGGACTTCACGACCCAGGGCACCCCATCTTCCGCGCCGACCGCCTCGAACCTCCGCGTCGACGGCGCGAACGCCGCGCCCGACCTGACCCACATCATCAACGCGGCGCCCACGTTCACCTGGACGTACACCGCCGGCACGGGCGGGGCCCCGCAGACCCAGTTCGCCTGGACGGTCGCGGGGTATCCGGAGCACAACCAGACTTCCGCGGCGACGACCAGTGTGTTCGATGGCGCCCCTCCCGCCCTGACCCGTGGCACCCCCTACGTGCTGACGCTGAAGGTCTTCGACGGGACCCTGTGGAGCGCGGCCGTGACGCTGACCTTCACCCTCAACCGCCTTCCGCCGGCTCCGCTCTTGACGATCCCGGCCGACGCCGCACCCGGGGTGCAGCCGGGAGCCGTGAACTTCGATTGGAACCCGAGTTCGGATCCCGATAGCGACCCGGTGCAGTACGAGTTCTGCCTCAGCGTGAACCCGAACCCGCTGTCGGCCGCGTGCGAGGTCTCGAGCCAGCCCGGCCTCAACGTGGATGCCGCCACCGCCACCGTGGTCGCCAACACGGAGTACTTCTGGGAGGTGCGCGCCTTCGACGGATATGAGTACGGCGGATGGTCCACGATTTTCTCGTTCACGACGGCCACGAACCCGCCGCCCACGGTGGTCGTGGACGTCCCGCTCGGCGGGGAGGTCTGGACCGGCGGGACGACGCACCCGATCAGCTGGACGATTACGGACAACTCGCCCTCGGGCCGGACCGTGTACGCGAACTACACCTCCTCGGCGGGGAACGGCGTCATCACCACCGGGACGGACATCGCGATCCACTCCTGGGTCCTTCCCGCCATCAATGCGAACGACGTGGTCGTCGTCGTCACGGTGCTCGACCCGGAGGGGGCGACGGGGACGGACTCCAGCCTCCCGTTCCGCGTCGACTCCGCGGCGCCCACCGTCACCCTCAACAGCCCGACGAACGGCGCGTCGAACGTCCGGACGGACGCCTCGATCGTGATCACGTTCAGCGAGGCGATGGACACGGCCTCGCTGGCCGGTGCCACCGTGGCCCTCAACCCCTCCGTCACGTTGTCCCAGGGGTGGACCGTCACCGACACGGTCCTGACGCTCACGCACACCGCGAACTTCGCCGACTCCACAACGTACACGCTGACCATCTCGAACGCCGCCACGGACGTGAGCGACACGGGGAACGCCCTCTCGCCGTTCACCCTGGTCTTCACCACCGGGTCCACGGACGTCACGGACCCGACCGCGGTGATCACCCCGCCGACGGGGACCATCGTGGCGGGCCAGAGCGTGATCTTCTCGGGAACGGCCAGCACGGACGCCCCGCCGGGGACGATCGCGAGTTACGAATGGCGGGTCACGGACAACAACGGCGTCCTCGTCCCCGGCGGGACCGGGTCCGGGAGCGCCTTCACCTTCACCTTCCCCCAGGGCGGGACGTACACGGTCACCCTGAACGTGACGGACCAGGCCGGGAACTCGGACTCGGACACCTACACCTTCACCGCGCGGACCACCGTCGATGACGTGTTCCCGTGGTGGATCGTCATCATCCTCATCCTCGCCGTCATCGGCGCGATCCTCTTCCTGGTGATCGCGAAGCGCCGGAAGAAGGAGGAGGAGCCGGTGCCGCCGCCCGGGGCCGAGCTCCCGCCGCCGCCGAGCCAAGCGCCCCCGCCTCCCCCCTCGCGCGCACCGCCACCGCCGCCTCCCGGGGCCGCTCCCCCGCCGCCGTCCGCCGCGGGCGGGACCGTGGAGTGCTCCTCCTGCGGCACGATCTGCGCCGCCGGTGACGCGGAGTGCTTCATGTGCGGAACCAAACTGTGATGGCGACGGGCCCTTCCCAAGGGCCGCCGCAGGCGGGGAATCCGGCTCCGAGGGACATCCCCCCGCCGTCGGGGTTCGCCCCGCCCTTCAGCGGCGTCCCGGTCTTCGCCTTGCCAAGCCGCCTGCCCCGGGTCTTCGTGGCGGGGCTCGTCCTGATCGCGCTCGGCATCGCGTTCAACTTCGCCTTCAACCTGCTCTGGCGCTCGGCCTTCGGCGGGCCGATGATGGGGTTCCCCGGCCCCGCTTTCGAGCTGCTCCCCCTGCTGTCCGGCACCGGATCCTTGTTGTACGGCACGGGGACAATCCTCGCCCTCCTGGGGCTCGCCCGGATGATCCGGCCCTGAGGAACACTCAAGGTACCGAGACACGATGGGAAGGGCTGCGGGGGGTCACGCCTTGACAGAGAAGCGGCGCAGCGCCCTGGGCTACCCGCCCACGAAGACGTACCGGAGGGGGGCCGTCGCACGGATGGAGACTTGGAAGCCGTTGCCGAGGTTCACCGCCGAGTCGTACACCCCCGCGGCCATGGCGGTGAAGTGAGGCACCCAGACACCGCTGGCGGTGAGCCACAGAATCGGCTATATTGAGCGTCGAGTACCCATGGGGCCTCATGGACCGTGGAGGTTGGTACTGGTGGCGCTCGCTCTGGCGATGGTGGCAACACCGTGGAGTCCGGTGGGGACTCGGCCTGGGAATCACCGCGACCTGCTGCTTCCAGAGGAACGCATCCCCGCCATCGATGCCGCCCGCCAAGACCGCGCGCCCTCCGAGATGCACTTCGTCGAGAACGACGGCCAGGTGGCCAATCCAGCGATTCGGCTCGCGGCAATGAGCCAGGCTTCCTACGGGTTCGCAGTCGCGACGGAGCCGGGGGCGGTGGCCCCACGGGCTGTCACGGTCGTCCCGGGGGTCCTTCACGATGGCCCCGAGGTCCGTCGCGGTCGCCCTGAGCTCCGTCCCGGTGGCCCAGAGGCCTGTCACGGTCGCCCCCGACCTTGTCACGACCGAGAGGGCTGCGGGAACGAGGGCCCGCAGGTCTGGGACGATCGTCCCCAGGTCGGTCGCGGATGCCCCCGGCTGTGTCGCAAGTGCGAAATGTTCTGTCACGAGAACGGGGAGGGCACTGCGGCCGTCGAGTACCTGCGCGGAGGGCATTTCGAACTTCGGTGGAGGGGCTTCCTGGGCTTCCGCGGCGGTGGAGCACCCCGTCGACTGCGCTCCCCGGTGAAGGGGATGGCCCGGTCCCCGCCCCCGCAATGGCTCCGTGTGAGCCCGCCAGTCCTCTCGGACGGCGGAGGGCGGGGAGCCATCTCGCCATGAGGTCCCCGCGGCGGAAGGGAACGGGACTTGAATGGGGAGATCCAGGAGCGCTACCGCGGTTCGCTGTGCCCGGTGCTGTTGCTAGGCGAGTTTGGGTGGAACTCCAAGGGCGTCGAGAAACCCACGGAAGGCACACACAGCACCCCGAGGGGGGAGAGCGTCGGGAGCGTCCCTATCGCCCTCGCATCCACTTGTCGTACTGGCGATGATCGACGAGGTCGAGGAAGATCACGTCACGGCCAAAGATCGTGTAGAAGGCCCGGTGGAACGAGGGGAGGTCCACGCAGTAGAGGTTGGGAACGCCGTAGGCGCGGAGGAAGTAAGCGGGGATGCGGGGGATCACCTCTCCCCACTGGCCGTCCCGCCGGACGCTCTCGACGCATCGCAAGAAGGCCCGCCACAGCGTGGCATCCGACTTCGACCCACCGCGGGCCTTCCGCTCGACCTGCGCGTACGCCCCTTCCAGGTCGGGATGGATGCGGACGCTGCTCGGCCGGAAGGCGGGCATGGCTCCTCACAGCGTCCGCCCCGCCGATGCGGCGTCCCGCAGGCTCGCGCTCGCGCTGTGCGTCCACTGGATGCCCTTGGATCCCTCCACCGCCAAGCCGAGGTCGAGGAAGAAAGAGAGCGCGCGGTTGAGGCGCGGCCGCGTCGTTCCCCGGCCCCGGGCATGGAGCTCGGTGAGGAGCCAGTTGCGGCTCACCGGGACCGCGGCACGGCGAAGAAGATCCCGCACCATCTCGGCCGTGCTCAGCGTCACGTCGGGGGTCGGCCGGCGCATCATGGGGAGTAGAAGGAAGTGTACCGTATAAAGAAGTATCTATCCCCAATCCGAGGCAGTTCAGACCAGCGCGCATCGAGACTGGATGTACCGCCCGTCGCGGAGCTCGCACGAGGCGAACGCCGTGCTCGGGTTGCCCTCGACCGTCATCGTGATCACTTGATTCGGGTCGAATCCCCCGTGGTCGCGCGCGCTCCGCTCAGCCGCCCACGAACGCGTACCGGACCGGTGCGGCGCTGCGGATGGAGATCTGGACCCCGGAGCCCGAGGCCACGGGGGCGTCGTACACCCCCGCCGCCATAGCGGTGAAATGGGGCACCCAGGCGCCGTTGGCGGTGAGCCAGAGGCTTCCGAGCGCACCGGGGACCCCGTCCGCGTACCAGGAGACCTCCCTCGCGACATCCGGCCGCAGAGGGAGGGCGAGGGTGTCGTGCGCGACGAACGTCTTCGCCCACACGCCGATGCTGTAGGTGGAGGCGACGAGTTCACCACTCAAGTCGCGCGGGACGATCCAGTAGTAGTGCTCGTCCCCGCCGAGGAGGGCGCCGGCATGGGTGAAGGTCGTGGCGGCGGCGGGGAGGGAGACGAGGGGGCTGGCGGAGCCGTCGAAGATCCCCGTGCGGGTGGTCCCGTGCCACACCTCCAGGCTGGCGAGGGAGGCCGCGGCGGCGGGCGTGGTCCAGGACAGCGTGATGTCGTCCCCCGCCACGGCGGCGGTGAGCGTCCGGGCCTCGGCCAGGGTGAACCCGGAGGGGGGACCCTCGTCGTAGCGGATCTGCGAGCCAGGGAGACCGGTGAACACGAAAGGCCCTCCCGTGGGGTGTCGGATGAGGTACGCCTCGCCCACCGCCAGCGTCTGCGAACTCCCCGTCTGCCACGTCCCGGACGCGTCCAGGTACTCGATCGAGCTCGCGCCGAACGCCGCGGCGTGCTCCGAGAGCGTGTCCAGCTCGGCTCCCGAGTAGTCCACCCACGGGAAGTATTCCAGGGGCCTGGAAATCGCGGTGAGGCCGCGGTTCAGAGTGCCGATGAAGACGCCGGCGGTGTTGCTCGTGGGGCCGAGGTTCGACCCAAGGGGGTTCGAGGAGCGCATGACATAGAACCTCTCCCCCGCGACCCCGAGGGGCTGCGGGTCGATCCAGGTGGTGGCCGGCGGGTACACGACCGAGTAGGCCGTCATGGGATCGAGCTGGGTGAAGGCCCGAGGGCTCCCGGACGCCCGGTAGATGAGGTAGTGGTCCGGGACCGTGACCGGCGCCTCCCAGCTCAAGCTGAACCATGTCCCCCCATCCCAGACCGTGGTCACCCGACCCGGGGGCAGTAGCCCCGGGACCACCGTGATCCAGACCTCCGGGAACGGGATCGTGACCGTCGCGTTGTTCCAGTCCGAGTACCGCGCGCGCGAGGACCCGAAGACGTTCGTCGGAACGAGGCCGGTGCGGGTGGAGCCCACTTGGAACTCCACGCTCCAAACAGTGTCCGTCCGCACGGTGGAGACGTTCCACTCCAGGACGGTGTTGCCGGAGGCGTCCGTCCCCATGTAGGAAGGGGGACGCGGAGACAGGGTCACCGGATCCACGAAGGTCGCCGCGTCGACGACGATGAAGGGGGGGAGGACGTCGCGGACCATGGGATCGGAGTCCGTGGGGTCCAGGTCCCCTCCGGCGCGGCTCACCGGGGGGACGAAGCGCATGATCCCCTCCACGAGCGCGTCGGTCAGGCGCGCCGAGGCGGTGACCTCCTCGAACCATCCCTCGCCGGCGGCGGCGGTCTGGCTGAACCAGGACGAGGTGATCGCGTCGCCCACCGAGATCGCGTTCGTACGGATCCCCATCGTCTGCCGCGCCCACTGGGCCACCTGGAGGAGATGGGCGTTGTCCCGGCCCTCGCGGTCCCCGAGGAGGACCATGATCCGGGTCGGGGTCCCCAGGGCGGAGGGCGCGCGCCACGTCACGTTCGCCGCGATCTCCAATGCCGCGTCGGGGTCCTCCGGGTTCCGGGGTCCCGGGATCTCCCCGCCCTGCTCCTGGGCGACCCACGGCGGCATGCGCGCGTTGACGGACACCTTGAACCCCACCATGTCCGAGGTCAGGTCGCAGTCCAGCTCGATGAAAGGGATGTCCTCGTAGCTGACCAGGCCGAGCTGGAGGTCCGTGATGTTCTCCTGGAGGCGGCTCACGATGCCGTCGATCTGCTGCTGGAACTCGGGGAGCCAGGTCGCCATCGAGCCGGAGTCGTCGACGACGAAGACGAGGTCGGCCTGGTCGGTCACCGCCGAGGGGATGGTCGTGCCCCGGCCCCGGAGCTCGAGGGTGATCGACGTCTGGTCGTTGAGCCCCGTCCCCAGGTCGCTGATCGTCGTGGGGTCCGCCCAGCGGTCCACCACGAGGTAGGGGTTGAGGTCGACGCGGAGCGAAGCGGACTCGGAGGCGGCGGAGGCGCTCGCCGTGGCGGTGACGGTGATGGACTCGCTGTCCTGCGCCGGGATCCCCGCCGGCACGGTCACGCGGACGGTGATGTCCTCGGCCTCGTCGACCCCCAGCAGGGAGGTCTCGGGATCGGTCCCGGGGTCGGGCCCGTCCGCGAGGGGCGTCGCGTCGGCGGCGTCGTAGAACTCCACCAGCCAGCCGTTCGGCGCGGTCGCCGCGGCGAGGTCGATGGAATCCGGGACGGCCTGCTTGTTCGTCACGGTCAGGGAGAAGCGGACGACGTCCCCGCGGTCCCCCCGCCCGACCTGGGGCGAGGGCGCAAGGCCGATCTGGGGCGGCGAGGGCGCGCAGCCGAACTGCCACCGCGCGGTCACGGCGGTCGGATCGTTGAAGGAGGCGAAGGTGCCCGCGCCGTCGGGCACGCGGCACACGCTCGTGTCGACCGGGTGCGCCGTGCTCCATCCGACCTCGTCGAGGAGATTCCACGCCGGATCGTAGAGGTAGAGATTGTCGCCCGGCGGGCCGAGGCTGGCGAAGAGGAAGGGCGCGGCGGCGTTCACGACCTGGCCCTCCGGGTTCGCCGGCGTGAGCGTCTCCCCGCTGGCGGCGGGAATCGTGAAGACGGCGTCGCCCACGACGCGGTACCCGGTCGTGTTCAGCGGCGCCCCCCCGCGCAGGCGCACCTCGATGAACCGGGTGCCCGGGACCGTCGCGTCGTAGAGAATCTCGTTCAGGATCACGGCCGGCTGGGCGAGGACGCGGCCACTGTCGTTGGGGGTCCCGAAGGTCGGCGTCACGTCGAGGGTCCACTCATTGGAGTAGGCGAGGCCGACGATGCGGCGGGAGGTGGACGCCCCAGGAATGGGGTCCGGGGCCCGCCCGAGCTGCCCGTAGCGGATCTCGTCCTCCAGCGCGCCGATGTCATCGCGGACCTGGATGGTCCCGCCTTCGTTCCCGTACACGTCGCCGACCGCGAAGCCCCCGAGGACGAGGTCCGCCGAGGGCCAGTTCCCCACCGTCCGGAGCTCCCATCCCGGCACCACCCCGAGGCCGCCCAGGGGATACCACGTGCCGTCCACGACGAGGTCCCAGCCGGCGAAGTCCACGGGCGTCTCGCTGTAGACGGCGATCTCCACGACCTCCTCGGCGGCGTCGGGTCCATCCCGGAGCTCCGTGACCAGGACGTCGGAGATGACGTGGCGCGCGAAGTAGATGTCCGTGGAACCGGTGCGGTCGTCCTCCCACACCGCATAGAGGCCGGCGGCCGAGGACGCCGTGTCCGGGTGCCGCTGGGTGTCGGCGACGACGCTGTCGTCCACGCGGATGTCGTTGTTCGGCCAGCAGGGCGCCGGGCAGTCGCCCCAGGTGGTCCCGCCGTCGCTCGATCCGGACACGTACAGGTCCCGCAGGGTCGAGCGGATATCGTCCCACACGATGTAGGGATTGCCGAGGACGACGGCCACCTTCGGGTCCTCCGGGAAGGCGTCCGCGAACGCGGTCGGGACATCATCCGCCCGGACGGGAGCGGACCACGTGGCCCCCCCGTCCACGGACCGCGACGAGCGCACGATCCGGACCTGCCCCTGGGAGATCCAAGTCGCGTAGATCGTTCCCGTTACGGCGGTGACGTCCGGGGTGAAGACGGGCGTCGTCCCGGAGGAGGGGGTCACTTGGGCGAGAGACCAGGAGGCACCCCCGTCCAGGGAGTTCGCGGACAGGATCGCCTCCGGGCCCGTTCCAGATTCCCGCCAGACCGCGTGGAGTTCGCCGCCGCCCATCGCCGCGAGCGCCACCGCGGTGGCCATCCGCGTCGCCGGGGCGGCGGAGACCTGCATGTTCGCGGACCACGTCGCCCCCTCGGTCCCGGAGCGGGAGTGGAAGACCTGCCACGGGGCGGTCGCGTTCCGCCAGTCCTCCCACAACACATGCACGGTGCCCGCCATGTCGACGGCGATCGCGGGCCGCAAGGCCTCGATCCCTGCCGGGGCGGTGTCCACGCGGACCCCTGCCGACCACGAGAGCCCGCCGTTGTTCGAGGCGCGGGCGAAAAGGTCCGTGTCGCCGCCCCGTGGATCCGTCCACGCGACGTACACCTCGTTCCCGCTCTGGTTCACGGCGAGGTCCATCTCCCAGACGTCGTCGGCTCCGGGCGTGTCGTCCACGCGCACCGACGGGCTCCAGGAGGTCCCCCGGTCCAGCGACCGCGAGTAATAGACGTCCCAGTTGCCGTTGCGGCGGTCCCGCCACGCGGCGTGGAGGACCCCGGCGGCCGTCGCGATCCGGGCGCTGTCGACCTCGGCGGGGCTGTCGTCGACGCGGACGTTGGCCTCGAAGGGGGGGCTGATCGCCTCGGCGTCGTGTGGGGTGGGGAAGAACGGGAGGGGGAGCGCGAGAAGGAGGGACACCGCCAAGATCACGACGAGGACTCGGCCCGAATGGAACGACTGCCTCGGCCCCACCGCACTCGGGCCCGGCTGAACCATGGGATTGCCCCCCCATCCTTCGAAGGGGAGGGCGGTAGTTATAGGTGTCGCCCTTGTCCGGCCGCGATGCTCGGCCAGGACCTGGGAGCTGGAGCGCACCCCTCAGGGACGAGCCGCCCTCGAGGGCTAGGGTGGCCTCGGCACCCCCCGCCTCCCGCATGAGGCCCCGTGGGACCGGGCGGACGCCGCGAGGTGCTTGCCCGCCGGCACGCATCCTGAAACTCTTTTAACCTCCCGTCCATGGTCCGCCCGTGCGCACGGAAGAGGAGTTCAGCGGGTGGTACAACGCCGCCATCGAGCGCGGCACCCTCACGGACAAGCGCTACCCCATCAAGGGGATGAACGTCCTCTTTCCGTGCTTTGCCTCAGAGGTCGAGCTCGCGTACGAGGGAATCGCGCGTCGTGTTACTCCGTGACGCAACGGCTTTCAGGATGTCGTTGAGCGTTCCCCGCGCAACCTCTGTGTGAATGGGGATGGTGATCACGTGCTCACCTTGCGCGGTTGATCTTCGCAGCTTCAGGTGGCTAACCCTCTGGGACACTTCCTCATAGCCGTAGCGCACGAGGCTCCGCGCGAGCTTCCGGCCGCTAACGACCGGAAGCCTCGCCAACGGGGGTAACCTCGGTCTCCGTGAGCGTGAGAATCGTGATGGGCTCCCCCTCGCGAAGGCGCTCCTCATAGTGGAGCTCGACCGCTTCCCGGACATTCCGGGTCGTTTCGTCCAACGTGCGCCCCTGGGTGAAGATGTCGGCCCCAATCGCGCGCGCGCACCAGGAGCGTCCGTTCCTGTAGACCTCCACCTTGACGAGCAACAGAGGATGCTAGGGCGGGGCCACGTAATAACCCTTCCCTCTCGGCCCTCGGAATCGCGCCGCAAGTCGACAGGGAGGAGGAATCGTTGCGGGAGGAGAGGACCTGCGACAACGGTGTTGCCGGAGTGCAGGGTCGTCCCGGCGGCGGGAAAGCCTCTTAAGTGCACCTCTCCTCCCGCCCGCCGTGCGCACGGAAGAGGAGTTCAGCGGGTGGTACAACGCCGCCATCGAGCGCGGCACCCTCACGGACAAGCGCTACCCCATCAAGGGGATGAACGTCTGGACGGGGTACGGCTTCGCCGTCATGCGGCGCATGGATGAGCTCATGCGTTCCGAGATGCAGCGCACAGCCCATCAGGAGGTCTCCTTCCCCCTCCTCATCCCCGAGACGGAGTTCCAGAAGGAGAGCCAGCACATCAAGGGCTTCGAGGAGGAGGTCTACTGGGTCACCCACGCGGGGAAGAACGAGCTCGACGTCCGCCTCTGCCTCCGCCCGACGAGCGAGGCCGCGATGTACCCCATCTTCGCCCTCTGGATCCGGTCGCACGCGGACCTCCCCCTCCGGACCTTCCAGATCGTCTCCACGTTCCGCTACGACACGAAGCAGACGAGGGCGTTCATGCGCGTCCGGGAGATCCACTTCTTCGAGGCGCACACCTGCCACGCCGACTACGCCGACGCGGAGCGCCAGGTGCGCCAGGACCTCGAGGTCATGGACCGCCTCGGCCACTGGTTCGCCGTCCCGTACCTCGTGAACAAGCGGCCGGAGTGGGACAAGTTCCCCGGCGCCCACTATTCCCTCGCGTGCGACGGCGTGATGCCCACGGGGCGCACCCTCCAGGTCGGGACGATCCACCACTACAAGGACAACTTCGCGAAGGCGTACGACGTGAAGTACGAGACGACGCTGGAGGACTACGCCGCCGAGGTGTTCCGGCGCGAGGGGTACGCGGTGACCAGGCCCGGCGGCCCGAAGCCCGGCGTCGACATCGTTCTCGCGCGGGGCGACGAGCGCGTGCGCGTCGAGGTGAAGGACAAGGTCGTCGGTCCGACGGACCTCCGTGAGCTCCTCGGCGAGCTCGAGGGGTCCGGGAAGGAGGAGGGGACGACCCTGCTCCTGGCCCAGGGCGTCACGGACAGCGCGAGGGCCCTGCTCCACGCCTCCAACGTGCAGTCGTGCACCGTGGCCGACCTGGACGCCCGCGCGCGTGCCGTCGGCCTCCCCGAGTTCGCCCGTCACACCTACGTCCACCAGACCACGTACGGGATGAGCGAGCGGCTCCTCGGCGCCGTCGTCGCGCTTCACGGGGACGAGAAGGGGTTCACGCTCCCACCCATGATCGCCCCCATCCAGATCGTGATCGTGCCGATCCTGGCCAAGGGGGACCAGGCGCGCATCGAGCGCGAGGCGAAGGCCCTGGCCGACGAGCTCGGACGGGACCTCCGCGTCCATCTCGACGCCCGCGACCGGCGCCCCGGGGAGAAGTTCTACGAGTGGGAAGCGAAGGGCGTGCCGGTCCGCGTCGAGCTCGGGCCGCGAGACCTCGACCAGGGCGTCGTCACCGCCGTGCGCCGCGACACCGGGGCGAAGGCCCCGATCCCGCGCGCCACGCTGGCGGCGGGGCTCCGGGCGCTCCTGGATGCGGTCCAGGCCGCCCTGTACGAGCGCGCGCAGCGCCAGATGAGCGAGGCCACCCGGAGGCTCGAGAACCTCGAGGCGGCCGGGGAGGGCGTGCACACCTTCCCGTGGTGCGGGACGGAGCCGTGCGCGGAGAAGGTCGAGAAGGCCACCGGGCTCAAGATCCTGGGGACCCCGTTCGAGCCGACGCCGCAGGCCGCCCCCTGCCTCGTGTGCGGGGAACCGGCCGTCGCGGAGGCGCGCGCGGCTAGGACCTATTGAGCCGCTTCCCGTAGAGGAGCAGGCCGGTCCCGCCGAAGCCCATCATGAGCACCGTGATCGCGTAGACGCCGACGTTCGTGCGGTCGAAGAGGTTCCACGTGCCCCAGTAGACCCCCCAGCCGAGGTAGAAGGCGATGCCGCCGAGGAACAGGAGGAGGTAGAACCACCACGCCACGGTGCGCGGGAACTCGTTCTGGGTCGACTCCATCGTGCCCGGTCCCAAGAGGAGGGGCTTCTTAAGTCCTTCGTCGCGCCGGGAGGGCCTGGCGGGCCTTCCCGCGGAGGTAGGCCCCGGCGCGGGCGGTCCTCGGCAGGTCGGACGGGTTCTCCTCGGCATGGAGGAAGACCGCGAGCACGAGGAAAAGGGCGGCGCCCCCTCCGAGCAGGTAGAAGGGCCAGGCGGGGAAGGGGGCGTGGACGGAGACGGCGGAGTCCGGCAGGAGCCCGTCGATCCCCAGGGCGCTGAGGTTCACGTCCCCGTAGCACCAGGGCTTCGGGCAGGGGTCCAGCGGGGGGGCGTAGTCCGTGGCGTTGCGGATGGCCTCGGCGCTGAAGTGGTGCCAGGACGCGAACTCGCGGCGTTGCACCGTGACGTTGACGAAGTCGAACTCCATCCAGAAGCGCAGTCCGTAGGAGGCCTGGGACAGCACGGAGCCGTGGGGCATGTCCACCGAGGTCAGGAACCGGAAGGACCGGTCGCCGCGGTACCCCGGCGGGAGGTCGCCGAGGATCAGGTTCAGGAAGCGGACGCCCGGGGCGTCGAGGCCCGGGTAGGCGTGCGCCCAGGCAGCGTCCACCGGGGCCTCCGCCTCGATGGTCGCGTAGCTGTAGACCTCGACGCTCAGGTTCGTCGCGTTCATGGCGGTGGCGTACGGGTTGGCGACGTGGATGACGAAGTCGCAGGACTCGCCCGGGGCCACCACGCAGCCGTCGAAGTTGAGGAGCTTGTTGACCTTCGCCACCTCGCGGACCTCCTCCGCGCGGGACGGGGGGACAGCGACGAGGAGGACGAGGGCGACCGCCAGGGGGAGGAGGCGCATCGGCGCCGCACGAAGACCGGGCCTCCTATAAGGGCTTCGCCGCGAAGGGTTCAATCGGCACCGCGCCGATGGCGGCGTCGTGGACGTGCTCGCGGTGCCGCGGCTCCAGGGAGAGGCCGCACGAGAGAAGCTCGAGCGTCTCGGGCGCCTGGACGCTGGACGGGTCATCGCCGCCGATGGCGGTGACCTCCTCCTCCCAGTGACGGACAGGAACGGGGTGGACGCCGCCGCGCTCGGAGGCACCTGGTCCTCGGTCGCGCTGGGCCCGCGGGCGCGGGAGACACCGCCGTACGAGCGCGTGCTCGCGCAGGCCGATCTCCCCGCCTCCCTGAAGGCGGTCCTGCCGAGGAAGTGGGAGCGTCTCGGGGACATCGTGCTGCTTCACGTGCCGCCGGAGCTCGAGCCGCATCGCGCGGCGGTGGGCGAGGCGTACGGGCGCGGCCTGGCGGCAAGGACCGTGGCGGCGTACGGGCCGATCTCCGGGGCGTGGCGGCAGCCCGCCGTCGAGGTGCTCTGGGGGGACGGGACGGAGACGGAGCACTTGGAGAACGGCATCCGCTACCGCCTCGACGTGACCCGAACGATGTTCTCCTCCGGCAACCTGCCCGAGAGGATGCGGATGGGGCGGGTCGCCTCCCGCGGCGAGACCGTGGTCGACCTGTTCGCGGGGATCGGCTACTTCACGCTCCCCATGGCGGTGAACGGCGGGGCGCGCATCTTCGCGTGCGAGGTGAACCCGGAGGCCTTCTCCTATCTGGTGCAGAACGCCCGACTGAACCGCGCCGAGGGGGTGACCCCATTGGCGGGGGACTGTCGCCAGGTGGCGCCGCGCGGCGTGGCGGACCGGGTGGTGCTGGGCTACTTGGATGGCGAGGACTACCTGACCACCGCCATGGAGTGTTTCCGCGGCGGCGGTTGGTTGCACTACCACGAGGCCTGTCCCCGGGACCTCTGCGAGAGGCGCCCAATGGAACGCGTGGGCACGTCGGCGGCGGAGTCAGGGCTCGAGGTAGTTGAGCACCGCCTGCACTACTTGAAATCATATGCGCCGAACGTGTGGCACATCGTCCTCGATGCCCGCCTGGAGGGACAGCGGTGATGGGACGGACCTCTCCCGACCGCTCCAGTCCTCTATCGACAGGGCCAAACCCCATCGTCCACCGTGGAGAGGAACCCTCCCCGGCTGACTGGCCTCTGTCTCACGCGAGGCGCAGTTCAACGTGACCGAGCCGCAAGCTCACCGAGTCAGCCACGGAATGGCGGAGGTCCGAGGCCGCGTGTACGACTAAACCATGAAATACTCTATCTCCGATGGGTCCGTGTGCGGCGAGAGGAGGGTCTCCGGAGTACTCCCGTAGTGGCCGCACTCGTCCTTATCGCCTCGGTCGTTGTGGTCATCAGCCTCCCCGAAGAAGCGCACTCCTACACCCCGCGTGCCCCGATCCTCATCATAGGCGACGCGGACTTCACCGCTGCCAACGGGGTCACGGGGGGGAGCGGCACCCCTGGCGATCCCTACATCATCGAGGGATGGGATATCGCTGCCTCCTCGGCGCATGGGATCCGCGTAGCAAACACCGCGGTCGCGTTCACCATCAGGAACCTCACCGTCCACTCTGGTGGTGACCTCTACGACGGAATACTCCTCGAGGACGTCGCGGAAGGATCGATTCGCAACGTCTCCGCCTCGGACCTCCGCAGCGGACTGGCAATCCACAATAGCCGAAACGTCCTTCTGTGGGAGAACAACGTGTCAGGCGTGGACAATGGCGCATCCTACAACAGCGGCTACGCCATCCTCGTGAGATCTTCTACCAACGTTACACTCCAAGCCAACACCGTTTCCTCCAGCTATTGGGGCATCGGTGTTTACAGCTCGACCACCGTGAGAGTCGCTGACAACATAGTGCGTGGAAACAACCTCGGCATGGATGTTGTCGCGGTCGACGGGAACCTCACTGGAAACGACATTGGGGACAACGGCTGGTGGCAGTCGGGGTTTGGGCTCCGGCTGGGCGGTGAGGACATTGAACTTTTCGCAAACAGCATCTCGAACAACACGCAGGGAGTACAGCTCCTGTTCGCCATGAATGTCGTCGCGAAATCAAACTCCTTCGTCCACAACGGCTTTGAAATCCTGGGTAACGACCCCTGGGACTTCGATAGCCACACTATCGCGACTGACAACCTGGTGAACGGAAGACCCGTATACTACTATAGCAACTGCAACGGCCTTGACGTTGGCGGCATCCCTGTGGGGCAACTGATTGTGGCAAGCTGCCGCGACGTGAGAGTGACTAATGTCTCGGTAGCGGACACTGATGTTGGCATCTCTTTCGCCTACGTGACCAATGGCACGATCGCCGCAAGCAACGTCTCGTCCAACAATATCGGAGGAATCACCCTGTACGCGCCAAGCCACATCTCCCTTGTGGGGAACTCGGCTAACAGGAACGGGGGTACCGTGAACGCGGTTGGTGGAATCTACTCTCAGGAACAGCCTTGGGCGACGTCGGACAATGTTACAGTAGAGGGGAACAACGTCTCAGACAACCTCAGCAGCGGGATATACCTTGATGCCCCCGACTTCACCATAGTGCGGAACAACAAGGTAATCGGCAATCGCGGTTTCGGCATCCTGGTCGGCATCACCACCCATCGGTCCTCATTGATAGTTGGCAATGAGGTTCGCTCGAACATGCACGGTATCATGATATACAATGGTCAGGAGGCTCTGGTGACTCAGAACATCGTCACCGGGGCTGCGTACGATGGGATCGTTCTTGAGGACTGGCTGGGTGACACCGGCGGCAGCAGTGTCACCCGCAACCTGATCGAGATGAACGCCGGAGCGGGAGTACGGACCCACAGTTCCGACAACAGCACCATAACTCTGAATGAGATCCGATCGAATGGCGTCGGGGTCAAGGTCGACGAACTATCCATCAGCACTTTGGTCCACCACAACATCATCGACTCGAATCTCGTTCAGGCCGAGAGGGCGCTCTTCAGTGGGGACTCCCGATGGGATGATGGTTATCCCTCGGGTGGAAACTGGTGGTCCGATTACGTCGGTGTGGATGCTTGCGGCGGTCCTGCCCAGGATATCTGTCCCGGTGCTGACGGGATCGGTGACAACCCGTACGTCATCGACATAGACACTCGTGACCGCTACCCACTCATGGTTTCCCCAGGTTTCGGCATCGTGTCAGCGCGGCTGTTCGGGTCATCCTTCGAGGATCTCGTCTTGCGCTGGAGTCGATCTGGGGTCGATGTCGGTCCGAACACCACCCTTACGTACCGCGTGCTCAGATCCCTGAACATCGGGGGGCCCTGGGTGGTCTTGGGGAACATAAGCGCCAACGGCTCCTTGGAATACACATACCGCTGCGCAGGTTGCGGGCACGTGTCAGGGGATACCAACACTACCTTCTACAAGATCCAAGCTACGGGGACCGCACCCCCGATGTATAGCAACTTGGCCGCGCGCTACTCCCAAGCCGTGGCTACCGGTCAAGCCCTGCTAACCGCCCCCCTCATCCAAGCTGATCCGTTCGTCCCCGCGGTTCTGCAGACGCTTCCACACGGAGCTGTTCGGACTTTCCGGACGGGCGATGCCGACCCCTGGAAGGCTTTCTACCCGTCTCGACCCGGGGATCTTGCGGAACTCCGCTTCGGGGAGGCGTTCTGGGTGACGGTCCCGGCCGACGGACAATACACCGTCGCGGGGCTCCTCCGATTGACCCCATCTATCACAATCCATCCCGGGTGGAATCTCGTTGGATATGCGGCATTCGCTAACGAGACTCGGGACCAAAGCCTCGCGGGCACCCCCGTAACTCGGGTCGAGACATTCGATGCGGTGGCGGCGGATCCGTATTCCCTAAGAGCCGTTGGGGGCAGCGAGACGCTGATCCCTGGCCAGGCGTATTGGTTGTATGCAACCGCCGCGACCCTCTGGACACAGGGTTGATGTCAGGCCCACTCTACTTGGGTCCGCCTTCAGTCCTCTCACGCACTGTTGATTAGAGGTGCCGAGACGGAAGATCGGGCTCTACCCCCTGATTGCTCGAAGCGTCTTGATGAGTCACACCAGCCTCTACACCAGAAGAAGGCTGAAGGCTTTAATCCGCCGGCGGTTACGGCCCCGGCCATGACCACAGAGCAGCGCACGGCGCTCGTGACGCGGAACACCGCCGAGGTCGTCACCCCGCCGGAGCTCATTGCCCTCCTCGAGCGCGAACCCCGCCCCAAAGCCTACATCGGCTTCGAGCCGTCCGGATTCGTCCACCTCGCGGGCTTTCTCACCGCCGCGAAGATCCAGGACCTCGTGGAGGCGGGCTTCGAGGTCTCCATCCTCCTCGCGGACTGGCACGCGAAGATCAACGACAAGTTCGGCGGGGACCTGGAGAAGATCCGGGCCTGCGGCCGCTACTTCGAGGACGCCTTCCGGGCCCTCGGTGTGCCCGAGAGCGTGCGGTTCGTCACCGCCAGCGAGCTCGTCGCGGCCCCGGGCTACTGGGAGGACGTGGTCCGCGTCTCCAAGAATGCCACGGTGGCGCGGATCAAGCGCGCGATGACGATTCTCGGGCGGAAGGAGGAGGACGCGGAGCAGGACGCGGCGAAGCTCCTCTACCCGGCCATGCAGGTGACCGACATCCACCGCCTCGACCTCGACCTCGCGTACGGCGGCATGGACCAGCGACACGCCCACATGCTCTACCGCGACCTCCACGCGAAACTGGGGTGGAAGAACGTCGTCGCCCTCCACACGCCCCTCCTCTCCGGCCTCAAGGGCGGCGGGAGGATGGACTCGCCCGACTCGAAGATGTCCAAGAGCGACCCCGAGAGCGCGATCTTCCTGCACGATTCCGTAGCCGCCGTGCCGAAGAAGCTCGAGAAGGCGTTCTGCCCGCCGAAGCAGGTCGAGGGCAACCCCGTCCTCGACTTCGCGCGCCACCTCGTCCTCCCCGCCGGACCGCTCAGGGTGGAGCGCCCGTCCAAGTTCGGCGGGGACGTGGTCTACCACGAGTGGCCCGTCCTCCAGAAGGACTACGCGGACGGGAAGCTGCACCCGGCCGACCTCAAACGCGCCGTCGGCGCCGCCCTCGCCCAGCGCCTTGTCCCGGTGCACCGCTACTTCGGGACGAAGCGGGACACCCTCGAGGAGCTCCAGCGGATCACAGGGCTCTCCTTCTCGTGACCGAACGGATATATAAGCCGGCCCGCGATGGAAGGCCGCCCCCGGGCACGAGAGCCATGACCGAGGTGTGGACCGTCGGCCACAGCACCCGCCCCCTGGACCAGTTCCTCGACCTGCTCGCCGAGCACCGCCTTCAGGCGCTCGCGGACGTCCGGAGGCTCCCCGCCTCGCGCCGCAACCCCCAGTTCGAAGGGACGTCCCTCGCCCGGGAGCTGGCGTCCCGCCGGGTCGAGTACCGCCACCTCGAGGGGCTCGGCGGTCTCCGTGGCGACTACCTCGAGCACACGCGCACCCCCGCCTTCGACGCGGCGGTGAGGGAGCTGCTCTCCACGGCGTCCTCGAGGCGGACGGCGGTGATGTGCGCCGAGGCGGCCTGGGACCGGTGCCACCGCCGGTTCCTCGCCGATGTCCTCGTCCAACGCGGGGCCGCGGTCCATCACATCATCGCGCCAGGGGTCACCGCGGCCCATGTCCCGAGAGGCGACCGCCGCCTGGAGGAGTTCGCCTGACCGACAAGGCGGCCCTTCGCCAGCAGGTGTGGGACTACATGGAGGCGAACGATGTGTCCGCCTTCCCCCGGCCCGTCCACAACCGCATCCCGAACTTCAAGGGCGCCGCCCAGGCCGCCGCCGTCCTGGCGCAGCAGGACTTCTGGAAGGAGGCGCGGGTGATCAAGAGCAACCCGGACGCGGCGCAGCAGCCGGTGCGGGAGCAGGCCCTGCGCGACGGGAAGACGCTCTACATGGCGGTCCCGAAGCTGAAAGGCCAGGAGCCGTTCCTCCGCGTGCGGGGCGACGAGGTGTCCAAGCCCCGCTACGCCTCGACGATCAAGGGGGCCATGGGGTACGGGCGGCCCGTGGGCGTCGACGAGATGGAGAAGGTGGACCTCGTCGTGGCGGGGTGCGTGGCGGTGAACCGGTCCGGGGCGCGCCTCGGCAAGGGCGGCGGGTTCAGCGACCTCGAGTTCGCCCTGACGCGCGCCTACGGCGTCGTCTCCCACATGACCCCCGTGGCGACCACGCTCCACCCGTGCCAGATCATCGAGGACGAGATCCCCGTCAACCCGCACGACGAACCCGTGGACTTCGTGGCGACACCGGAAGGGTTCTTCCAGACCGAGGGGCGGTTCCCGAAGCCGAAGGGCGTGGACTGGGAGCTCCTCACGGAGAAGCAGATCGCCGCCATCCCGATCCTCCAGCGCCTCCGCGCTCAGTAGGGGACGACCCAGGTCGTCGCCGCGTCGGCGCGGACCCACAGCCCCTGCCCCGGCATGAGGTCCTCCGCCCAGCCCACCGGGCGGAGGCGGTACGGGTCCCCGGCGGGGTCGAACGTCTCCACGCGGCTCACCGGGACCCCGACGAAGGCGACGGCGGCCTGACGCGGGCCCCCGGCGGGGAACCCCACGAGGTTCCATCCGGGCGAGAGGGGGATGGACGTGGTCGCCGGTTCCGTGCCCCCGACGAGCAGTGTTGTCCCGCCCGGTCGTGTCACGTGGATCCAGAGTCCCAGGGCGGGGTCCACGGCGAGGAGCTCCGGACCCGGCCGGGCGGAGTCGTGGAGCCTCCACGGTTCGACGGTCCCCGCGGAGAAGGCCCGGACGAGGTCGTAGTCGCCCGCGATGCTTCGGAAGACCCAGGGCAGGTCTGGCCGGGAGGGGACGAGGGGGAGGGAGATCAGGTTCCACCCCTCGACAAGAGGGAGCGACAAGGCGGGATCGAGGAGGATTGCCTGACAGGCGATGTTGTTCGCCTCGCTGACCTCGAAGAAGTCGTCCGCGCTGTCCGCGAAGACGCAGAGGTCGAATGATCCTGAGTCCCCGAGGCTGTCCCATTCGAACGCGAGCGGGGACGTCAGGCCGTAGTCCACGGTCACGACCTGGCGAGAGAGGAGCGTGCCTCCGGTACGCGGGTCGCCGCGGAAGAGCGAGACGGAGACGTTCTCGGCCGGATAGTTGCCTAGGTTCCCTACGAAGGCATCGGCGGTGAAGAGTGCTCCGGACACGGCCGCGGTGGGCGAGATGGTGAGGTTGGCGACGGAGACCTCCAGGTCCGGCACGTACGCCAGGTCGTAGGGATCGAACTTCGGGTCGCCTACGATCACGTCCATCCAAGAGAGGAGGAGCTCGGAGGCCGCGCCGAAGCTCTCCGCGAGGTTCCGGCCGTCCGTCAACCGGGAGAAGAGGAGGTCGGGATGGGCGACCGCGTTCAGATACGGTTCGTAGACGTAGCCCTTCAGCCCGGTCGCGCCGTCCATGAGGAGATCCGCCACGAGGGACTGGCCGTAGCCCGTGCCGTAGGTGAAGCTGCGGCCGCCTGTGGACACGTACGTCTCCGCAAGGGCGCCGGGGTTCCAACCCATGTGAGGGCGGATCGGGGTGAGGCTCGCGGAGTCGAAACGGACCGTCCCACCGGAGCGGTCGAGGACGGCGAGGAACCGCACCTTCGCGGCACCGGGGACGGGCTCGTAGATCATCTGGGCGGTCGAGCGCCAATTGCTCGTCCCCGTCAGCGCGGTCCCGTTGATCGTGGCCAGGACCGAGTCGGAGGCATCGAGCGCCTGGATCCGGAGCCGCACGCCCCCGGGTGCGGTGATCCCGGAGTAGTTCGCCGCGACGACGGCGTAGTACCGCGTATCGGGAAGGGGGACGAGGTCCTGGTACACCAGGGTCTCGTTCGCGGTGGGCGCGGACTTCGTGAAGAGCACCGACCACGTTCCCACGTTCGCGGTGACGGAGTCCTTGGAAATCGTCGAGACCGTCTCATTCACCGCCGTCCAGCCGTCCGGGAGTCCATCGAGGTCCGCGTCCGCCTCGAAAGAAGGGTTCGCGATCGCGTTCAGGTACCAGGTCGCATCGTTGCTCCCCCAGCTCGTGTAGCCCGCCACCCGCGATTGCCCGGTCACGAAGGAGTTGTTCTGGTCGAGGAGGACGTCGAAACCGCGCGCCTGCAGGATTGCCGCCGCGTCGATCATCCAGGTGTTCCCGATGGTGTACCCGCCACCCTTCGTCGGGTCCGTGTCGAGGACGAACTGTCCCTTGCGGCCGATCCCCGCCGTGGCGAGGTCGATCAGGTCCTGCGACATCGCGCGAGTGAACCCGGTGAGCCGCGTCACGAGGAAGTGGCCGTACGCCGCACGGGAGAACGGGCCGACGGCGGTGAAGTACGGGTTATCGAGCCAGAAGGTCTGGTTGATCCACGATTCGTATGGCCCGCCGAGGAGGGCGAGCTCCGAGTCGATGGCCGCGTTCTTGTCCGTGACGTCGGCGACCCGGAGGGGGAAGCCCTTCGTCGTGACGAGGTAGTTGGCGGTGGCGTATAGCCCCTGCCCGGTGAGGCAGGCGTCGACCTGAGCGCGGAGCACGTCGAAGGCAGCGCGGTCGATCGTCTCGGCCGTGGAGGTGGGGATGTCGCAGACGTTCTGTGCGGGAACTGCGCGCGTCGCGATGAAGTCGTCTGCGATGGCGACGGCGTCGGCGGAGTTCGTGTTGCGGAGCACGACGACGTCGGAGTAGACGATCAGTTGACGGTAGCGCTCCTCGGCGGTCGCCGGAGGAAAGGGCGTGTCGGAGCTTAGGGCTCCAGGATCGCGCGCCCCCTCGTAGGCGCCCGGAGTCTGCACATCGCCCAAGGACGGGAGGACCGAGATGAGGAACACCGCCGTGACGGCGGCAATCCATCCGCGGGACCTGCCCACGCTGATCAACTCCTCAACGACCGCATCGAGCCCATGCGTCTTGAAGGCTCCCTTGTCCTGGGAGGTTTCATCGCCGGGAACGCCCGGCGCCTGGGGGCGTAGCGCGCGGACCGCGCGCTCCGGCGAAGTCGTCTTATACCCGATAGCCCGTTGTGTGTTTCGCACGGAGGAGCGAGGGGGTACGAGATGGCTTCAAGCCGAAAGATGGCCGTGTTAGGCGTAATGACCAGCTTGGTCGTTGGGGCGATACTGCTGGGCACGTCCGGGTACTCCGTGGCCCTGGGCATGATTGACCTGGGTGGGCCCTACGGCGCCTGTCTGGGGGCTCCCGTGACCTTCACCGCCGTGACCTCGGGGAGCCCACCCCTCGTCTTCTTCCGCTACGACTTCAATGGCGATGGGAAGTTCGACTATCCCGGGTTCCCCGTCGTAGCCTGGAGCTTGGACAAGTCGGTCACCTATGTTTATAACACCCCCTACACAGGCCAGGCCCTCGTGGAGGCGTGGGATGGGGTTTCGACGATCATCATCGGGGGGAAGACGATGCCCCTCATTGTCAGCGATGTCGCCGACGTCACCGTCCCGCACGACACCGTGCCCCCCGACTCCGCGTTCGTTTTCCCCGTGGACGGCTGGATCTACACCGTGCCTGAATTCATGGCGGGCCAAGACGGCACTCCGGGAACGGGCGACGACGGCAAGTTCCTGGGGACCGCCGCCGACCCGGCGCCGAGCTGCGGCATCGCCGCGGAGCATCTCGCCATCCAGCGCCAGAGCGATCTCAAGTATTACGACGCCGTGGCGGGGGACTTCACCAGCGCGGCCGTCATCTGGAACCTCGCGACGATCACCTCGGGGTCCGGGACCTCCTTCATCGAATGGGAGTTCTACTTCCCCGCGGACATGTTCCCCGACGACGACTACCAGGCGTTCGCCCGGGCGACAGACATCGCTGGAAACGTGGAGACCACGGCCTCGGCCCGGTTTTTCGTAACCCACGCCGATAGCCTGTCTGGGGCGGTCCCCGGCTCCGCATTCTGCGGCGCCGAGGCCTGCTCCTTCGACATCGCATCTCTCGGGTCCCTGTCGCTCAACGGCGCCTCGGTCTCCGTGGAAGCGGGTCGGATCCGGGTCACCAAGGCGCGGGCCGGTCCCGACGCCTTCATGGTTCCCCTGGCCCCGAACACCCGAGTGTCCTGCACCTCCGGGACATCGAGTTGTGTTTACGGGATCGCCGACCACTTCGTGACCCAGAAGGGCACGACGAAGTCCCTGCTGTCCAACGGCGTCGTCTCCCTCCACGACCGATCGGGGCACGTCACCGCCATCGGCTCCGGCGGTGGTGCCGTGCGGTTCCTGCGCGCGATCGCGGACCGTGTGCACTTCGAGGGGAGTGCTCCCCGCCAGGGTCCAGGCGCCCATGATGGGAGCGGGACGAACCTGCTCTATCTTGCGCCCTCCGGCACGTTGGCCCAGGTCGCGTTTGGGGACTCTCAATGCGCGCGTCCTCTCGAACTAGGGGACAGGGCGGTCACCCGGTTCCACACGGTCCAAGGCACTGTGGCCTGCTCACCCCGCCGGTGATCGAGCCCGCACTCCAGACGTCGTTCCCATCCAGACGAGCGGGAGAGGATCAAACGAAGCCGCCTTGGGCCATCCCGCGTGAACTCACGAGCCGAGGTCTCCTCTGCGGGTGAGACTGGAATGGCCGTGGACGCTCCTCCCCGACCGCGTGGACCTCCACCTCGGATCGGGCTGGCAGACCGGAACAAGCGGTTCCTGGTCGTGCCAGGGACGGCGTCCCGGGAGTTCTCGTCGAGGTCCACGCCTGGTGCAGGCTTAAGTGATCTCCGATGTCAATGTGAACCCGGTCGGTTTCGTGGGGAGGATCCCGCGCCTGTCACGGCTGGCGTCTCGTCACCGAGTTCGTTCACCGACTCCGGGTCCCCAGCCATAGTTCCTCTGCCGCTCTACTTGATGTCGCAGCTATTATATCCTCGAAGCCGATAGGCACCCGCCAGGAGACCGTGAGCGGGTAACGGTGGCAACACCGAGGAAGGTCCCCTCTCCATCGGTCGGTGGACCGTCGCAAGACGGTGGGCCGAGAGGCCCGGCAAGGGCGCAGAAACGACACAGCCCGGGACGAGGATGATCCGGCGCGCGTGACGCCGGTGACGTTGGCCCGGGAGCGCGGGGGTCCGGCGCGCAAGCGTGTGGACCCCGGTGGTGAAACGGCGACCCCCCACCGGAGCAAGTCCAAGAAGGCCTTCGGGCCAGGTAGGACGCTTAGTCCGATCCCGCTAAAACAGAAAGGGGCCTACGGCGGTCACCTGGCCCTCGCCGCGTCAGTAGGCTGTCCGGAGGAGTCGGTAGCGGTGCGGTTCCAGCACGACGAGGCTCCGGGTTAACTCCAGCCCTTCCAGGTCGGGTTTGCCGAAGAACTCGCCCAATCTCCGCTCCATCCCCGCCAGGCTCAGGCGAGAGAGCCGGAGAAACCACAACGCCGAAGTTGCCAATGCGATGGGAGACGTACAGCCGGCCGAAGTCCAAGTCCTGCGTGACGATGACTCGTTTCTCCGACACCGCAAGGGCCACGACCTCCTCGTCGCCCAGGCCCCGGATCGACCGCTGGCTCAGGTGGTCTACCTCATGTCCGATTCGCTCCAGCGATGCCCGAAACGGCACTGGGACGTTCTCGTCGAGGAGAAGGCGTAAGTCTCGACCCTACCGGGCGTCCACGAGCTCGCCGCGGAGCACAAGGGAAGCGTACTCGATCGCCGCTATGACATCCTCGGCTGTGAGTTGGGGGTAGGCTTGGAGGATCTCGTCCCGCGTGTTCCCTGCTGCGAGGAGTTCCAGTATTACATACACCGGGATGCGCGTTCCCCGAATGACGGGCTTGCCAACGAGGACCTTAGGATCCGCCGTGATGCGGTCGTTCACGACCGAAGCATCCCTCGGCTGGATTATCAAGGTATCGCCGCAGTGTGAGACGGCGACCCCCCACCGGAGCAAGTCCAAGAAGGCCTTCGGGCCAGGTAAGACGCTCAGTCCGATTCCGCGAAAACAGAAAGGGGCTTACAGCGGTCACCTGGCCCACACGATCACGGCCTCACGGTCACGACCACGTTCCCCTTCTTGTGTCCCCGTCCCACGTATCGGTGAGCCTCCGCGATCTGGTCCATGGGATACCGCCGGTCGACCACCGGCCGCAGATGCCCCATCTCGACGAGCCCCTTGAGGAAGACCATGTCCTCGAACTTCACGTTCGCGATCCCGCCAATCACCTTCTTGCCGCCAAACCAGGCCCACAAGCGCCGAGCGAACGGGACGATGGCGAGAGCGCTCACATAGACCCCCCCTCTCTTGAGCGAACTCAGACTCGCCCCAAAGGAGATCTTCCCGACGGTGTGGTAGATGATGTCGTACGTCTCTCGTTTCGTGAAGTCCTCCTTGGTGTAGTCGATCACCTCATCGGCTCCCAGCGATTTCACCAGCTCCAGATTCGCGGTGCTGCACACCCCGGTGACCTCCGCGCCGAAGTACTTCGCGAGCTGGATGGCGGCCGTGCCCAGCGCCCCGGACGCGCCGTACACGAGAACTCGCTGGCCCTTCCGTATCCCGCCCTTCCGAAGGAAGTACAGAGAGCACCCCGCACCCCAGGGGATGGCGGCCGCCTCCTCGAAGGTCAGGTTCGCCGGCATCGCGGCGCGCGGGCCCAATTCCCGCACGCAGGTGTACTCCGCATACGTGTGAACCCCGAGCCCGAAGACCTTGTCCCCTGGCTTGTAGCGTGTCACGTCCTTTCCAACGGCCTCCACTTCGCCTGCCAAGTCGGAACCCAAGATGGGATCCTTGGGCCGCACGAGACCCGCGAACAGCCTGACGATGAACGGGTCAGCCTTCCGCACGCGGACGTCTCCCGAGGTCACGCTCGTCGCATGAATCCGGATGAGCATCTGGTTGTCCTTCGGGGTCGGTTTCCCGATCTCCTTCAGTTGGAGGACTTCAGGCGGTCCATAGCGTGTGCACACGACGGCTTTCACGCGAACACCGAGCGCTCCCCGGGGTCCACGGGGGGAGGCATCGCCGCACCGATTCGGAAACGGCGGATAAGCCTGTGGAGGGCTTGCCCGGGCGGTCGGGCCTGAACGCGACCCCGGTGCGCGCGCCGTTCCCCGTGCCCCACGGAAGGCAGGAAGGCAACGCTTTTCTGTCCCGTGCCGATGCGGACCGAGGATTCGCATGCCGTACGTCGATGGGTTCGTCATCCCGATCCGGAAGAGCCGCCTAAATGTAGGGTGCCAGGACATGCTGCCGCAAGAGGTGCCAACACATCCTGCCGCCTCGGCGGGGCCAATCCATGGTCGAGGCGGACGTGCAGTTCAGGCTGCGGGCGGTGCGACAGTACCTCGAGGGG
>Ga0209342_10001411_pt1 | contig 26999 bp, 27 predicted proteins | sample RifCSP16_2_FD_184023 | JGI IMG/M metagenome (GOLD analysis project Ga0209342, IMG submission 184023) | Soil microbial communities from Rifle, Colorado - Rifle CSP2_sed 16_2 (SPAdes) (version 2) | ecosystem: Environmental > Terrestrial > Deep subsurface > Rock core/Sediment | place: Rifle... | reverse complement strand
GTCCGGAAACGGCGCGCGATCGCAGTCGGTGCAGCGGGTCTCGAAGAGACTGCCGTGGATCTCGACGAGCCGGCGGCTGCCCGCTCGGCGGTGGAGCCCGTCGACGTTCTGGGTCACGAGCAGGAAGCGATCACCCATCCGCTCCTCGATCGCCGCGAGCGCGTCGTGGCCGGGGTTGGGCTGGACGTCCCGGGCCTTGCGGCGCCGCTCGGAGTAGAAGCGCCAGACGAGCTCGGGGTCCTCGCGGAAGCCCTCGGGGGAGGCGACCTTCTCGACCGGGTGGTTCTCCCAGAGCCCGCCCGCGGCGCGGAACGTGGGGACCCCGCTCTCGGCGGAGACGCCGGCCCCGGTGAGGACCAGGAGGCGCGTGCTCGCGTCGAGGCGCAGTCGCATTCTAGAATGCTAACCGACGGAGGACGAGTGGCGGGGACGGGCGAGAAGACCGCGACGTTCGCCATGCGTCCCATCGGCTTCGTGCGTACTCCCTACCGGGAGACGAAGGAGATCCCGAAGGGCCTCGGCGCCCAGCACGAGGCCGAGGGCACTCTCGAGATCGACCCCTCTCTCGAAGCCGGTCTGCAGGACATCGACGGCTTCTCCCACCTCTACGTGCTGTGGCTCTTCCACCGCGCGGAGGGGTTCGATCTCGTCTCGCGTCCTCCCTGCGACGACCGGCCGCACGGCGTCTTCGCCTCGCGCTCCCCCCGGCGGCCGAACCCCATCGGCCTGACCGTCGTCGAGCTGCTCGGCCGGGAGGGCCCGCTCCTGCGCGTGCGCGGGGTCGACATGCTGGACGGGACGCCGATCCTGGACGTCAAGCCGTATCTGTCGAGCGTCCCCGAGGCGCGGCTGCGCCGGGGCTGGCTGGTCGACGCCGAGGAGCGCGCGCGAGAGAAGGGCGGAGGCTAGCTCAGGCCGCCGAGCGGTGCGAGAGCGGCCCCTCCGGCCGCAGCGTGCCCTCCCAGTCGGTGTGGGGGGCGCGGTTGCGCACGAACCAGTCCCACACGATCTGACGGTAGGTGTGCGGCCGGAGGCCGAGCTGCGCATATAGCGGGCGGAGCCTCAGGTGCAGCTTGCGCAGGTTGTAGAACGGCACGCTCGGGAAGTAGTGATGCTCGGCGTGGTAGTTCGAGTACAGGAAGAGGAAGTCCCACAGCCGGCTCGGCGCCATCACCGTCGACCACTTGAGCGGATGCGAGGGGTCGATGTTGTAGTGCTGGCCGAGACGGTTCAGCGTGAAGGCGACCGGGAAGACGAGGAAGTAGGGGATCGCCCACACGCGCAGGAGCGGACCCCAACCGCCGAGCGCCCCGAGGGCCGCCCCCACCGAGAGCTGGATGAGCGTCGTCGCCAGCCGCTCGCGCCGGATCGTGCGGCGCAGGGTGTCGGGGTAGGACCGTCCTTCCTGTGCCGCCGCCCGGAAGTAGATGGGGATGAGAGCCGGCGTGCAGTACAGCAGCTTGTACCAGCGCGCGTTGCGCTTCGGCGAGAGCCAGTGGCGCTTCGGGTCGTCCTCCCAGGAGCCGAGGTTGTCGTGGTGGTCGAGGTGCCAGCGGGTGAACTGGCTGGCCGAGATACCGCTCGTGGTCGCGTAGAGAAGACCGAGGGCGCGGTCCCCGCCCGGCCGCCGCCGGCTGAAGACCGAGCTGTGGACGACCTCGTGCAGGAGGGTCGTCATGTTGAAGAACGTGAAGCCCTGGAGCACGGCGAGGGGGACCCAGAGGAGCGGGTTGTCGATGCTCCAGAGGGCGGCGCCGCAGACGGCGATGATCGCGAACTGCCGGGCGGCGTAGGCGAGGTGCCGGGGCCCGCTGCGAGCGTGCAGCGCCTTCAGCTCCTCGTGGGGCACCGCCTCGCGGAGGAGCCCCTTGAACGCATCGATCTGCTTCCAGTAATAGTTCGACTTCACTCCCTGGATTCTATCAGGCCGAGCCCTACCGGCGACAGCCGCCCGGCTCCCCCTCGCGCGATGGCACGGCTATACTGCAGGGCGCACGAGGAGGGGCTTGGCGAAGGCGGGCGGCAATCTGTACCTGGGCCGGCAGGTCGACCTCAAGGGCGCGCTCGGCGAGCGTCTCGAGCTCGATCCCGCCGACCTCCTGACCCACGGGCTCATCGTCGGCATGACGGGGTCGGGAAAGACCGGCCTCGCGATCGTGCTCCTGGAGGAGGTGCTGCGCCGAGGGATCCCCGTCCTCGCGATCGATCCCAAGGGGGACCTGGGCAACCTGCTGCTCCTCTTCGAGTCCCTGGATGCCGCGGCCTTCGAGCCCTGGGTCGACGCCGAGGCGGCACGCCGCGAGGGCCGAGAGGTCGCCACGGTCGCGAAGGAGACCGCGGCGACGTGGAAGAAGGGCCTCGCGGAGTGGGGCCTGGGGCCGGTTGAGGTCCGTGCGCTCCGCGCCGCGCACGATGCCCTCATCTACACGCCGGGCTCGAAGGCGGGGATCCCCCTCAACGTCATCCAGTCCCTGGAGGCGCCTTCGGTCCCTTTCGACTCCGCGGAGGAGGACCTGCGGGACGAGATCGGCGGGATCGTCGGTGGTCTCCTCGGTCTCGTTCACGTCGATGCCGACCCCCTGCAGTCGCGGGAGGCCGTCCTCCTCGCCACCCTGATCGAGCGCGGATGGCGGGAGGGGCGGGGGTTCACCCTCGAGGGGTTGTTGGCGGCGGTGGCGGATCCGCCCTTCGACAAGCTCGGCGCGCTCCCGCTCGAGACCGCCTTCCCGCGCAAGGAGCGGCAGGGCCTGATGATGGCCCTCAACAACCTCCTCGCCTCTCCCTCCTTCGCGTCCTGGCGTGAGGGCGAGCCGCTCGACGTGGAGCGGATGCTGCGGGCGCCGGACGGGCGGCCGCGCCTGGCCGTCGTCGCGACCGCCCACCTCGCAGACGAGGAGCGGTTGTTCGTGACCGCCCTCCTCCTCGACAAGGTGAAGACGTGGATGCGGCAGCAGGGAGGGACCACCGAGCTGCGGGCGCTCGTATACATGGACGAGATCTTCGGCTACTTCCCGCCCCACCCCGCCAACCCGCCCTCCAAGCGCCCGCTCCTCACGCTCCTCAAGCAGGCGCGGGCGCAGGGCGTCGGCGTCGTGCTCGCGACTCAGAACCCGGTGGATCTCGACTACAAGGGTCTCGCGAACATGGGGACCTGGATGGTCGGGACGCTCCAGACGCAGCCGGACCGCGAGAGGCTCAAGAGCGGCCTCTCGGGGGCCGGGCTCGATGGCGGCGCCATCGATTCGCTCCTCGGAGCGACCAAGAAGCGCGTCTTCCTGCTCCACGACGTCCATCGGCCCGCACCCTGTCTCCTGCACTCGCGTTGGGCGATGTCGTACCTGCGGGGGCCGCTGACCCGCGAGGAGATCGCGCGGCTCATGAAGGGTCGGATCACGGCCGTGCCCGCCGGCGCCCCTCGGGCGGAGCCGGTCGGCGGGCCACCGATCCTGCCCGCGCCCTTCAGCCATCTGTACCTGTCCCGTCACGGTGGGTCGGTCGCCCGGCCGCACGTCTTGCTCAAGTACGCGGTGCGATACCCGGGGGCGGGGGAGTCGGTGGGCCTTCGCCTGTATCCCCTCGAGGGCGCGAGCGCGGCCGAGGCCCTCGAGGCCGATCCCCTCGTCGTCGAGGAGAGCGCGATCCGGTCCGACGCCCCGGAGGGCCTGCGCCATGGCGAGCTGCCGGAGTGGCTGGCCTCCGGAGGAGCACGCGCCGTCGAGAAGGCGCTCCGGGACCGCCTTCCGGACAAGCTCACGGCCACGGTTTTCCGGGATCCCGTCACTGGAGAGGTGTCGGCACCCGGCGAGGCCCGCGAGGCTTTCGCGGCCCGGCTCGCGGCGAGCGGCGGGGGGGCGGCGGCGGAAAAGCTCCGACAGAAGCTGGCGACGAAGAAGGCCGACCTCGGTCGCCGGGAGCAGGAGCGGGAGGGGCGCACGCGCGAGAAATGGATGGCCCTCGGCTCCGCCGTCCTCCAGAACATCGGGCTGCTGACCGGGCGCCGCCGGACGATACGCGGGGCGGGGACCGTCCTCACCAAGGACCGGCTCGAGGACAGCGCCGCGGCCCGGGTCGAGGCGTTGCGCGCCGAGGTCGCCGAGCTGGAGCACCAGCTCGCCTCCCTCACCGAGGTTGACGCGTCCCGCTTCGAGGAGAGCGGCCTCGCGCCCGCTCGCGGCGGCGTCGCGATCCTGCGTTACGACCTCGTCTGGGTGTCCTGACCCGTCATGGCCGCGCGGTATCTCCTGCACTTCGCCGACGGCTCGCAGTACGGTCCCATCGACCGGGAGATGCTCGAGGCCTGGCATCGCGAGGGCCGCATACCTCCCGACGCGCTCGCCTGGCCGGAGGGGGCGCCGGAGTGGCTTCCGGTGCCCACGGTGCTGGCGACGCCGGCCCCCGCGTCGCCGGAGCCGGCCCCCCCGGCGGGAGAGAAGGCACCCGAGGCCGGAGCGGGCCTCGCTTCCCTCGGGCCCGACGACACCAAGCCCCCGAAGCGCGCCCCGCATCGGTCGCGGCGCACCGCTCGCGCGCCCCGGCGCGGCGACTCCCAGGGCTTGCGGCTCGTCCTTCTCGCCACCGCGGGGGCGGCGGTCGTGGTCGCCGTCGTTGGCGGCCTGTGGGCGCTGCTGCAACCCGTCCTGGCGAAGCGATGGGCCATGGCGGCGATCGAGCGCTACGCCCTCGCCGACCGGCGCGTCGTCGACACGGAGTCGGGCCTCGCCATCGAGCTCCCCTCCGGCTGGGCCGCCCTCCGAGAGGACAACCCGTTCGTGTCCCCACCCGGCGTGCGCACGCGCCTCGCGCAGCCCGCCCTCGAGGCCTTCGCCGTCGTCCGGGTCGAGGTGCGCCCACAGCTCATGGGTGACCTCGATCGCCATCTCGACGCCCTGATCCAGGAGCGGCTTCCGACACGCCCCTCGCTCCGCGAGAGCGGGAGATCCGACGTCCAGCTCGGGCGGGGCCGTGCGCGGCTCGTCCGCGCGACATGGGAGGAGGGGCTCGACAAGGTCCAGGGCGCAGTCCTCTCCTGGGCCGACGGCTACCGCTACTTCTCGCTCGACGCCTGGGCGCCGGAGGCGACGGGCGGCTCCTTCCTCCCCGCGGTGGAAGCGCTCGCGCGGGGGATCACTCCCTCGGGCGCGGTGGAGGCGCGCGTTCGCGAGGCGATCGAGAGGCTCGCGGTCGAAGTGCCGGAACTTTCGCCGCCCGCGCTGCGTCTCCTCGTTGAGGAGCGACTGAGCCGTGGGGAGAGTGTGGACGTCGTGCCCCTTGACGGCCTCCGCGCCGTCAGCCGTGGGCTCGACGCCCTGAGCCAGGCGGAGGCAGCGGAGATGGGGCAGATCTACGAGCAGATCTGGGCCCCGGTCCCGGAGGCCGAGCGCGTGCGCCTCGCCCGGCTCCTCCAGGAGGCGAAGAGGGGGCGGACGATCCCGGCCGAGGAGGCCCAGGCCCTCCGGGCGGTGGTCAAGGCGGGCGCCTTGGCCCTGCCCGAGGATCAGCTCGCGCGCCTGCGCGAGCTGTCCGAGAAGGCCGTGCGCAAGTCGCGGGAGCTGCCGTGAGCCGAAGCCCCTTCGCGGAGCTCTCTGCGCTCGCCGAGCGGTCGCGCGAGCGGTTCGAGGAGCTCGCGGCCCGAATGGGGGCCAAGTCGCGACGGCCCGCCGCCCCCGCCCTGACCGAGGACTACTGGGAGTCGCTGCGCGAGCTGTTCACGCGCGACCTGACCCCCGAGGGCCTGCGCGAGCTGCTCCAGCAGGAGACCCACGAGACCTTCCGCTTCCTCACCCGGGAGGTCGACCTCGCCGATCTCGCCGGTCGCCCCTGGCACGAGCGCTACCCGAAATCCGCGTGGCGCCTCTTCCTGGCCGTTGCCTACCGGCTCAATCCCTGGCGCCGGGTCCTCTTCGCGGTCGCGGTCCCGCTCCTCGCCCTCGGCTGGCTGCGCATGGCCATTTCCGTCTTGAGCCAGGGCCCGTTCTCACTGACGCCACTGTTCAGCGGGGAGGCGTGGCTGCTCGTCGCGGCGACGACGCTCTTCTTCCTGCTCGCCCTGGAGCTGCGCGACAAGCTGTTCCTCAAGGGAGATCTCGAGGTGGCGCGGCAGATCCAGTTCGGCCTCCTACCCTTCGAGCCGGTCGAGCGCAAGGGGGCGGCGATCGCGACCGCCATGCGGCCCGCCAACACCGTGGGCGGCGACTACTTCGACCTCATCGACCTCGGCCAGGGGCGACTCGCGCTGGCCGTGGCCGACGTGGCGGGGAAGGGGATGCCGGCGGCGCTGCTGATGGCCCTCCTGCAGGGGAGCCTGCGCACGCTCCTCAGCGCCGGGTTCCGCGGGCCGAATCTCCTGGCCCAGCTCAACGCGCACCTCTGCCACCACATCCCCTCGAACCGGCTCATCACGTTCTTCTTCGCGGAGCTCGAGACGGGCATCGGGCGCCTGGATTACGTCAACGCCGGTCACAATCCGCCCTTCCTGCTCCGACGCGACGCGGCGACGACCACGCTGCCCGCGACGGGGATGGCGCTGGGGGTCAAGGCCGACGCCGTCTTCACCTCCGTTTCGGTGACCCTCGCGCCCGGGGACCGGCTGCTGCTCTACACCGACGGCGTGACCGAGGCCACGAACCCCGCGGACGAGGAGTATGGGGAGCAACGCCTCGCCGCCTTCCTGGAGGCGCGGCGCGACGTGCCGGGCCGACAGCTCGTCGACGGCATCGTGACGGACGTGCTGCGCTTCTGCGGATCGGCACGGCCCCGCGACGACATGACCCTCATGAGCCTGGTGCGGGTCGGCTCGGGGGTCGCGCTCGCGCGCTCGGGCCTGACCGACCCGGACGGAATCGGCATTCACTAACGACGAGCGCACTCCCGCGCGACCCCCTCACCTGCCCAGGCCGGCTCCGGACGGCCGGGGGGGCGGCTCGCGCCCGCGCCCGATTCTGATCTAAACTGCCAGTCGTCTTCGTCGCTTTGATCCTACGGGAGGAATGATGACCAACCGGAACGGCCTCGTGAAGGCCGCCCTCAACTACCTCGACGCCCACGTCGCTGACTTCAAGGGCCAGCTGATCGCGCTCAGCCGCATCCCCAGCATCTCCGCCGCCGGCTTCCCGCCGCAGGAGGTGCGCCGCTCCGCCCACGCCACCGCGGACGTGATGCGCGCGGCGGGCATCGAGAACGTCCGCGTTCTCGAGATCGACGGCGTCCACCCCTACGTCTACGGCGACTGGCTGCACCGGCCGGGCGCCCCGACGATCCTTCTCTACGGCCATCACGACGTGCAGCCGGAGGGGCGGCACGAGAAGTGGATCTCACCCCCCTTCGAGCCCACCGAGCGCAACGGTCGTCTCTACGGCCGCGGGACCGCCGACGACAAGGCCGGCGTGATGGCCCACGTGGCGGCGGTCGCCGCCTATCTCAAGTCCTCGGGCGGGGTGCCCTGCAACGTCAAGTTCGTCATCGAGGGCGAGGAGGAGATCGGGTCCGAGCACCTCGGCCGCTTCCTCGACAACTACAAGCACATGATGGCGGCGGACTTCATCGTGCTCAGCGACACCGCCAACTTCGACACCGGGATCCCCGCCCTCACCTACCAGCTCCGCGGCATCTGCACGGTCGACGTCGAGGTCCAGTGCCTCGAGCGACCCGTTCACAGCGGCATGTGGGGCGGTCCGGTGCCCGATCCCGTGCGCATCCTGTGTAGTTTGATCGCAGGCCTCGAGGGCAGGAAAGGCGAGCTCGACGTGCCCGGGCTCTACCGCAAGGTCGCGAAACCGAACGCGAAGCAGCTCGCCCGGATCCGCAAGCTTCCCTTCAAAGAGTCCAAGTTCAAGCGCGAGGCGGGGATGATGAAGGGGATGACCCTCACCGGCGAGAAGGGCTTCTCGGTCTACGAAAAGCTCTGGACCCGACCCTCGCTCACCGTGATCGCCTTCGAAGCGCACGAGATCAAGGGCTCCTCGAACCAGATCATCGACGCCGCCCGCGCGCGGCTATCGCTGCGGACGGTGCCGAACATGGACCCCAGGGAGGCGGGGCGGCTCGTCATCAAGAAGCTCACGACGAAGCCGCCCCACCGGGCGAAGGTCACCGCCGAGATCGTGGGCAAGACGCCCTGGTGGACGACCGACCCCGAGGGGCCCGCGTTCGAGGCCGCGCGGCGGGCGCTGAAGGCCGGTTACGGCAGGGAGACGGCCATGATCGGGGCCGGGGGCTCGATCGGCTTCGTGGGCCCGTTTGCGACTCTGCTCGGCGGGGCGCCCTGCCTTCTCATGGGCGTCGAGGACCCGGCGTGCAACGCGCACTCCGAAAACGAGAGCCTCCACGTCGGGGACTGGGTCAAGTCGATGCGCTCGGCGATCCATCTCTACGACGAGCTGTCTCGGGTGCCGACGAAGAAGCTGGTCCGCAGTCGCTAGCGCTGCGTACCGTCCGGGATGACCGTGCCGTCTTGTCCGCCACCGTCACTTCGGCGGGGCCGCCGGGCGCCGCTTGTAGGAGATCCGCATCGCCACCGGCTCCTTGCCGTCCGCCCCCGCCGGCCCGTACATGGTGAAGACGCGCGTGTCGGCGTCCTTCCACTCCTCCGTCTCCCGCGTCTTCGTCACCTTGCCCGAGAGGTCCGGGCCTTCTATCCAGCCGGTCGAGGTCTTCGTCGCCGGGTCCCATGTCGACTCCATTGCCGACATGCCGGGGGACATCGAGTCCACCCAGGTACCGACGTACTTCTTCTTCAGGGGATCCCATCCGGACGTCCCCACGCCCTCGAAGGGCTGCCCCATCAGCTCGGACTGGAAGTGGCTGACGAGCCAGAACCCTCCGAGGATCCGGTTGGTCTCCGTGCCCTTCGAGACCGTGGGGGCGGCGCCGGGGGCCATGAACATCTCGACCGTCGCGTCCCAAACACCCACGCTCTGCTTGAGGAGCTCGTGCTCCGGTCCCGGCTTCGGCAGCGGCGGCCCTTCCTGGGCCCAGGCGGCGACCGCCGCTCCCAGCAACAACACGACCACCGCACGCATGATCTTCATTTGGGTCTCCTCTAGGAATCCGGCTTGAGCGATGATAGACGCATGCGCCGACGCGTCAAGACCGCCCGCCGTCTCGTCGCCCTCGTCGCCGCGCTGGGCCTCGCCGCCCTCCTGACGGGAGAGGCCAGCGCCCAGGTGAAGGAGAACCGCCGGCTGGAGGCCTGCCGAGAAGTGCTGGAGGAGCTGCTGGGGGGCGAGGAGCGCATCCCCCGAGACCTCCTGGACAAGGCCGAGTGCGTGGCCGTGATCCCGAGCGCGAAGAAGTTCGCGCTGGGCCTCGGCGGGCGGCTCGGCAAGGGGGCGGTGGTCTGCCGCCGCGCGAGCGGGGCCGGACCCTGGGGCCCGCCCCTCATGATCTCGGTCGGCGGAGGGAGCCTCGGGCTCCAGATCGGGGGCCAGGCTGCGGACTACGTCTTCCTGGTCATGAACCCGAAGGGCATCGACCACCTGGTCAGGAGCCAGTTCACGCTCGGTGCCGACGCGGCGGTGGCGGCGGGGCCGGTGGGGCGAACGGGGGAGGCCGCGACCGACCTCCGGCTGAAGGCGGAGATACTGACCTACTCCCGCACGCGAGGCCTCTTCGCCGGGCTCTCGCTCGAGGGCACGGTGGTCAAGCAGGACAAGGACGCGATCGACTCTCTCTACGGCGAGAGAGTCGATCCCCGCCGCGTCCTGCACGAGGCCGCCTATCCCGTCCCCTCTGCCGCCCGCGGCTTAGTGGACCTGCTCGAGAGCGCCTCGCCCCGCAACCTCTCGGGCGAGGACTAAGGGGCTCGGGGGTCGCGCTCGCGCGCTCGAGCCTGACCGACCCGGAAGGATTCGGCGTTTATCAAACACGAGCACGCTCCCGCGCAACCCCCTCGCCTGGAGCGACGCGGTTACGCAGACACGCTCCTAGGACTTGCCGAGGGCCCGCACGACGCCCAGCGACATCCACGGCACGTAGGTGATGAGCAGCACCGCGGCGGCGATGATGAGCAGGAACGGGAAGGTGTTCCTCGTCACCTGGGTGAGCGGCTTGCCGAAGCGCGAGGAGGACAGGAACAGGTTCAGCCCGAAGGGCGGGCAGAGGAAGCCCGCCTCCAGGTTGGCGAGGAAGATGACGCCCTGGTGGATCGGGTCCACGCCGAAGGCGCTGGCGACCGGCACCACGAGGGGGGCGAGGACGACGATGGCGGCGTAGATCTCGACCAGCGACCCGATCACGAGCAGGAGCGCGTTCAACGCGAGCAGGAACATCACCTGGGAGTGGATGTGTCCCTTGACCCAGGCGACCAGAGCCTCCGGGAGTTGGGCGTCCACGACGTAGCTCGTGATGCCCATCGCCGCGCTCAGGAGGATCAGCACCGCCCCCGTCAGGACCGAGGACTTGACGAGCGCCGTTGGGAGGGTGCGCAGCGGGTGCAGATCGCGGGTCAGGAAGCACTCGACGACCACCACGTAGGCCAGGGCGGCGGCCGCGGTCTCGACCATCGAGGTCCGCCCGCTGGCGAACAGGCCGACAACGAAGAAGGGGAGGGCGAGCTCCCACTTGGCGTCACCGGTGGCGGCGAGGACCTCGCGGGGGGAGAAGGCGCTGCGTGGGATGCCGAGCCGGGCCCCCTTGTGGATCGCGTACGCCGCGACCATGAGGATCATCAGGGTCCCGGGCACGAGCCCGCCCAGGTAGAGCGTATCCGCGGGGACGTTGTGCTCACGCGTCCCCGCCACGACGCTGTACAGGATGACGGGCAGGCTGGGCGGGAAGAGGAGGCCGAGGCTGCCCGCCGCCGTGACCAGCCCGAGCGAAAAGCCCTCCGGGTAGCCGTCCTTGCGGAGCATCGGGTAGACGAGGCCGCCCACGGCGATGATCGTCACTCCCGAGCCGCCGGTGAAGGTGGTGAAGAGCGCGAGGACGACGGTGACGATGACGGCGAGCCCACCCGGCATGAAGCCGAGCAGCGAGCGGAAGAACCGCAGGAGGCGGCTTGAGGCCCCGCTCTCGGCGAGCACGTAGCCGCACGCGGTGAGGAGGGGAATGGCGGGCAGCGTCGGCGAGGAGATGAGGCGATAGACCTCGGCCGAGACCGCGGAGACGGGGATCCCTTCGCGGAAGAAGAAGAACAGCGACACCGCCCCCATCGCCACGAAGATCGGCGCCCCGAGAACCACCGCCGCGACCACGAGGAGGAGGAACGGCCAGGCCGGTAGCGCCGACGGGTCGGGCAGGCCTCCGAGGGCGAATGCGGTCGGGATGGCGAGAAGCGCCACCACCCGGCCGCGCCATCCCGGAGACGCGCCCCAGGAGAAGCGGAGGGCCATCAGGCCCAGGGCCGCCGGCATCACGCACTCGACGAGCCATATGGGGATGCCGCCAGGAAGCAGCTTGCCCTGCTCGCGGTTGGCCCGCACGACCTCGATCGAGGCGTAGGTCAAGACCGCCACCGTGGCCGCGGAGAGGGCGGCGGCGAGGATGTGGCCGTTTCGGCGGACCTTCTCCGGGAAGAGCTCCGCGGTCGAGAGGGTGAGGTGCCTCCCCTCACGTGTCGCCAGGAGGCCCCCGAGAAAGGCGAGCCACAGCGTGAGCTCCTGCAGGTAGTCCGCGCCGCCCGGCACGTGAACGCCGAAGGGCCGGCCCAATGTGTCGATGAGGGGCAAGGCGGCGGCGGCGGCGAGCGCCGCCACGAGAACGCCGTGCTCGAGGTGCTGCCCGGCGCGGGCGGCCATGCCCGGGACCGCGGTCGGCCCCGGGGAGGCGGCGGCGCTCACCGACCCGCCGCCGCGCCCCGCTGCCGCCGGTACTCGTCGCGGTAGCGCACCGCCTCGTCGAAGGCGTCGGTGGGGACGATCTTGCCCTTGACCCGCGGATAGAAGCTCTCGGTGAGCTTCTGCCATTCCTGCCTCTGCTTGTCTGACACCGGCACCACGGTGAGGCCCCGCTTCTTCATGGCCTCGATGTCGCGCGCCTCCGCGTCGCGGACCTCCTTCCGGAGTCGCACCCCCGCCTCCCGGGCCGCTTCGAGGAGCGTGGGTCGGATGTCGGCGGGGACTTTCTCCCACGTGGCCTTGGTGATGAGCGTGGCCCCCAGCAGGAGCTGCCAGCGGAGCTGGGTCATGTTCTTCGCGTCGTTGAAATACTGGGAGATCACCGCCACCTGCGGCGGCGAGCCGAGGGCCTCGATGAGGCCGGTCTTGAGCGCGGTGGGGATCTCGGTCGCCGGGAGGGGCACGGGGTTGAAGCCGGCCGCACGCCATACCTCGACCGCTTCCGCGTCGCCCGACCAGGAGAACAGCTTGAGCTGCCGGAGATCGTCGGGGACGGCCACCGGCTTCTTGGCGAAGAAGTGGACCCAGCCGCCGTCCGCCCAGTTGAGGACGATGAAGCCTTTTTCCTCGAGGCTCGCCTCGAGCTTCTGCCGCATCTTCTCGTGGACCCAGTAGACTTCGTCGTAGGAGTCGAACAGGAGAGGGATGCCGAGGGCGTAGACGGACTTGTCGATCTCGGCCACCCCGACCGAGGTGAGGACGCCGGCGTTGAGCGTTCCGAGCCTCATCTTCCTCACCACGTCGGGGTCGTCGCCAGCGACGCCCCCGGGGTAGAGCCGCACGACGACGCGGCCCCCCGAGAGCTGCTTCCACTTTTCGGCGGTCTCCTTGAGGATCAGGTGCCAGGTGGAGCCGTCGGGCACCAGCGTCGCCATGCGGACGATGATGGGTGCCTGCGCCTCTGCGGTGGGGGGTGGGGGCCAGACCGCGAGCGCCCCAACCGCGATGAGAAGCGAAGCGATCAGCGCCCGTCGGCCGCGGCCGACGCCGTCCAAGCGAACGATGGCCATTCCGTACCTCGACATCGGATGATGGTTCGCCTACTCGATGAAAAGCTCTTCCTGTCGCCCGAGCAGCCAGCGCGCCCGCTTCTGGGCGAGGAGGTTCGCCAGCCGCTGGTCGGTAGGCGAGCTCGAGTCGACCGCGAGCGCCTTCTCCAGCATCTCGGTGAACTCGGCCTTGTTCTGCTGGGCGACGCTCACGCTCTCGGCGTAGGTCACGTAGGGTGACGCCCGCCGCCCCCGCGACAGCGCCACCGCGCGGTCGAAGTGCGCCTTAGCCTGCTCGATCGATCCCCCGATCGAGGAGCGGCCGGACTCCCAGCTGATGAAGAAGTCGTGGATGGAGCCGAGGTCATACGCCTCGTCGAGCTCGAGGGCGCGGCGGGCGAGCGCCTCCACGATCCTCTGGTCCGCGCTCAGCTCGGAGTCGTTGATCTTGAGCGACATCGCCCCCGCCCAGGCGGCCGCCGTCCAGTAGAGCAGCGGCGCGTGCTCCTTGCGGGTCCGGGCGAGGGCGGCCTTCGGGTCGCGGGCGAGGGCATCCTTGATCCCCGGAGAATCCCCCTCGAGGCCACGCAGGCCGTAGTCGCGGGCCCGTATGTAGAGCCGCCGGGCGCGGTCGCGCTGCTCCGTCGCGCGGGCGAGGTCCTGGTCCTCGAGGAAGTCCGCCCTCATCTGCACCCAGCCGTAGGAGTACTGCACAAAGCCGCTGGTCGCGGCGAAGAGCAAGCCCTCGTGCTTCGGGGCCTCCTGGAGCAGTGCCTCGATGGTCTTGAGGCCGAAGGGGACGGCATCCCCGACCAGCTCGGGGTCGTCGTCGGTGGCGTAGGTCGAGCCCCCCTCGGCGAGGGCGCTGCCGAGCGCGTTGACGGCCATCGAGCGGACGGAGCAGCCGGCGAGCGCCGCCGTCAGCGAGCCGAGTACGGCCAGGTGCGCGATTCGGAGAGGGGGTTCCATCGGATGATGCGACAACCCAGCGATTCTACACCGGCCCGGCCGGGCAGAGCCTCAGGCGGGGCTCGCCGCCGGCTGCGCGCGCGCCTCCGCCCCGCGCGCGAGGCGGCGGCCCCGCTCGACGTCGACGCGCGAGAGCAGGAACGCGCCCATCGCGAAGAAGACGACGAGGGTGAGGATGGCCGGGCGGCTCGACCCCGTGAGGCTGAGCATGACCGCGAACACGAACGAGCCGATGGCGCCCCCGAAGCGGTCGAAGACCCCGAAGAAGCCGAACATCTCGCCCGCCTTGTGCCTAGGGACGAGCGTCGCGAAGAGCGAGCGGGCCAGGGCCTGGGCGCCCCCCTGGACCGTGCCCACGAGGAAGCCCAGCACGAGGAACTGCGTCGCCGTTCGGAGGGCAAAGGCGTAGACGGAGATTGCCGCGTACACGGCGAGCGCGATGAGAATCGCCCGCTTCGCTCCTATCCGGTCGGCGAGGAAGCCGAAGGCGAACGCGAACGGCACCCCCACCAGTTGGACCACGACCAGCGTCGCCATCATGTGGGCGAGCGGTATCCCGATCTCCCCCCCGAAGATCGTCCCCATGCGGATGATCGTGTTGATGGCGTCGTTGTAGATCAGGAAAGCGAGGAGCAGGAGGCCCGCGTCACGGTGCGCGCGCAGCTCCCGGAAGGTCTCGCCGAGCCGCCGCACCGCCACGCGGGCGACGCCCTCGGCGGCGGATTCGCCGGCCTCGAGGCGCGGGAGAGGCTCCCGCACCCGGCGGAAGAGGGGGATCGAGAACAGGGCCCACCAGACGGCAACGCTCAGGAAGGAGAGGCGGACGGCGGCGCCCGGGTCGGGGAGAAGGAAGCGCTCGGGGGCGGCGATCATCGCGAGGTTGACCGCGAGAAGCAGCCCGCCGCCCAGGTACCCCAGCGCGAATCCGGCGGTCGAGACGCGGTCGACCTCGTCGGGGCGGGCGACCGCCGGCAGCAGCGCGTTGTAGAACGCGAGGCTGGACGTCACCGCCACGTTCCCGACCACGAAGGTCGTGAGGGCGAAGGCCCAGTGGCCGGAGGAGATGAAGGACATGGCGGCGGTGGCGACCACGCCCACGGCGACGAAAGCCGCCAGGAACGTCTTCTTGCTCCCGCGGAGGTCGGCGATCGCGCCCATCACCGGCCCGCTCAGGCCGACCAGGACCACGGAGAACGAGCTCGCGAAGGCGAAGCGCGCCCGCGCGACGGGATCGCTGAGACCGGCCCCGGTCGCGAGCGCGACGAAGAAGGGCGGGAAGACCGCGGTCATGACCGTGGTCATCCACGCGGAGTTGGCCACGTCGTAGAGAGCCCAGGCCCGTAGCTCGGGGCGGTGGAGCCCCAGCCGGTCGAGAAGCGATCGCCGGTTCATGGAGCGGCAAGCCTAGCAGAACTCTGTCCGTCTCCGCCGCCCGTCGGGCGCGTGCTAGTCTTCGGTGATGGACGAGCAGAGGCGGGCGTCGCACCTGCCCTGGGCCCTGGCCCTGGCGTCGGTGGCGATCGTCGCCATCCTGGCCGGCACCGCGGTCTACCTGCTCAACACACTGCGCCGGCTGCCGGCGGATGTGGCCGAGGGCGGTCGGCAGGCGCTGCGGGGGCTGCGCGATGTCGCGGCCGCCTTCCGCACCGGCACCGTGACGACGTCCTTCCGCGCCTACGCGACCGAGGTCACGGGTACGACGCGGCTGCAGTTCGCGCAACTCCGCCAGGTCGAGGTCTTCGAGCGCCGGGACGCGGAGGCGATCCTCTGGGGGAGCTTCGCCCTCCCCGACGTCGTGGTCGAGGCCCGCGCCCCCATCGAGTACACCTACTTCCTCGACCTCGAGAAGGAATGGCGTTTCCGTCAGGAGGGCCGGGAGGTGCTCGTGGTCGTCCCCCGGATCGAGTTCAACACCCCCGCCGTGGACGTCTCCGCCCTCCAGTTCGAGGTCCGCGAGAAGAGCCTCTTCCGCGACGAGGACGTAGCCCTCGACCGGCTGCGGGCGGAGCTGACCGCCCTCGCCCGCCGGCGAGCCGTCGAGCACATCCCGTTCGTCCGGGAGACGGGGAGGCGGAAGGTGGAGGCCTTCGTCGAGACCTGGCTCGTCGAGCGCTTCTCGGACGGGGCGGACCACCGCGTGCGGGTGGTCTTCACGGACGAGACGCCGACCCCCCTTCCGACGCCGGTGCTCGCGCCCGCGGGCTAGGCGGCGGGTCTGGAAGACCGCTCTTTCTGCGGGCGAGGGGGTCGCGCGGGAGCGCGATCGTCGTCGATGAATGCCGATTCCGTCCGGGTCGGTCAGGCCCGATCGCGCGAGCGCGATCCCTGAGCCCCCCGGGCGGCGGCGGCGCGGATGTTGCGGCGGAGCAACACCTTCGCCGTCTGCGAGATCAGCTTGAGCTTCAGCGTCTGCAGCGGGAAGCGCCGGTCGGAGAGCGACCGGGCCTCGTCCGGAAGCAGGACGAGGCTCACGTGGATGTTGGGCGCAGCGCCGATCGGGAGGCCCTTCTCCATGCAGGCCTCGTAGAGGCGACGGAAGACGGGGATGAGCGGCTCCGTCTGCGGCGGCGGCACGTCCGCGTAGTCCGTTCCCGCGAGGGGGCGGAACACGCACACGGTCGGTATCGCGCCCACGGAGGTGATCCAGTCGATCGCCTTGATCGAGGACTCCGGCGGCTCGAGACCGGCGATGATCTCGCCGTTCGAGACCCAGGGCTCGTGGGGAGGACCCTGCCTCCCGAGGGCGGCGCAGTAGGCCACGGCTTCGAGGTAGCGGTCGAGGCCGTATTCGCGGTCCTTGCCCGGGCACACGTCCTTGAAAAGGCAGGGGTCGAAGATCTCGAAGCAGAACGAGACCCGGTTGACCCCCATCGCCCGTAGCGCGTCGTAGCGGCGGAGGTCGGAGTGAGGCGGGGTCTGGACGCCGACGAGGATGCCCACCTCTCTCTTGATGCGCAGGATGTAGGGCTCGAGGATGTCGAGGTAGGTCTCCCCGTAGTAGTGGCCGGTGTTGAAGTCCACGTAGGTGATGCCGGACTCCGCCCGGGCGGCCTTGATGACCTCCAGTACCTCACCCACGGACTTCTCGTCCGCGTCGTCGACGCCGAGGTTCAGGCCCACCGAGCAGAACTTGCAGTTGACCTTCTGAGGCTTCTCCGTCCAGTACTCGCAGACCTTGGCCGGGTAGACGCCGAGGTAGGTGCCCTGGAGGGTGCCGATGCGGGTCATGGGCTTTCCGGTCGAGGTCTTGGCGTCGTACCAGGTGGGACGCGGCGAGAGCCGCACCGGGGTCACCGTCTCCCCGTCACGCCGGATCACGTAGCCCCCGTTCTGACGGTGGAGCACGTAGGGGGAGGCCTGCGCGAAACGCTCGGTGACGGGCACGTTCGTCCACAGCTCGCCGGGGAGAATCACCTCTAGCCCGCTGCCGAGGCCGGCCCGTGTGCGGAGGATCCTCCGCCCCCCGTCCTCCTCGACGAGGCAGCTGTCGTCGATCTGCATGCCCTTGCAGTAGAGGTCGAGCTTCAGCAGCGCCGGGTTCCGCCGGACATCGAGGTTCATATGTCGACCCCCCACCCTACACCTCCCCACGGAGGGGAGGAAACCGCCGTGGCGGGGACTGCTCCGACTACAGTATCCACCCTGCGGCCACGACCGCAGTCATGGCCGCCGCCGACGAGTGCCTCAGGCTACGAGCACGGGGCACGGCGCGTGCCGCACCACCCTCTCCGTGGTGCTGCCCAAGACGCGGTCGGCGAGGCTGTCGTGCCCCCGGGTGCCCATCACCACCAGGTCCGCCTTCTCGACCCGAGCCGTGTGCACGATCCGGTCCCAGGCGGGGCCGGTGTGGACCTGGGCCGTGATCGGGACGTCCGGGAAGTCGGTGCGGAAGAACTCCCAGAGCGAGGACTCGTTGACCGGCTCGCGCCCCCGCGGCGCCGCCCCCGTGAGCGTGGCGAGGGTGGGCGACGCCGCCACGTGCACACCGATGATCTCCGCTCCGAAGGTGCGTGCGAGGAGCGCCGCCATCGGGAAGGCCAGGCGCGAGGCGAGCGACAGGTCCGTCGGCACGAGGATGCGGCGACAGGGGAGCGTGGGGCCGTTCTCGCCCTCGCGCACGCACAGGACGGGGCGGAAGGCGTGCTGCACGACCTTTTCGGTGACGCTGCCCAGGAGGAGGTGGCTCAATCCCTCCCGCCCGTGCGTCGCCATGACGATGAGGTCGGGCTGCGTCGCCCGGATGAGCTCGATGAGCGCGCGGTGGATCGACACCCGGCGCTCGACCACGACGCGATGAGGCACCTCCAGCGCCTCCGCCTTGCGCTCGAGGCACTCGCGGGCCTGGCGCTCCGCGCGCTCCCAGATCTCGTGGTCCTGGGCGAAGGCCCAGTGGGCGAAGCGGTGGTCGGGGACCTGGATCACGTGGCACAGGGTGATCGAGGCTCGGAAGGACTCCGCGAGGAGACGGGCGGCCTCGAGGGCGCGCTCGGACTGGGGCGAGAGGTCGGTGGGGAAGAGGATCTCCCGGATCGCGAGCAAGGCCCTGGCCTCCGTCCCGAGCGTCTCAGCGGTTCTGGAGGTTGAACAGCACGGTCACGGTCAGGATGAACTCGGTGGGCTCGCCGTTGAGCAGCAGCGGCTGGTAGCGCCACTGCTTGACCGCAGCCAGCGCCGCGTCGTCGAACAACGGGTGCCCCTTGAGCACCGTGACCGTCTTGACGTGGCCGCGGGTGTCCACCCGCGCCTCGAGGATGACCACTGCGGACACGCGCGACTGGACCGCGAGATCGGGATAGACGGGCTGCACGTCCCGCACCTTCCGGGGCGCTACGAGTTGCCCGCCGATGCGGACGACACGCGCCGGGGGCGGAGGGGCCTGCGGCAAGCCGCCGACGACGCCGCCCACGACACCTCCGGGCACTCCGCCTTCGACCCCGCCCGGCGCGCCTTCGATCCCGAGGTCGAGGGCCTCCTCGGGCACGATCTCGGTCGGCACCTCGATCGGGGCCACGAACCCCTGCGGCTGCACCTCGACTTTGGGCGGTGCCTTGGGGGCCAGCTTGGCGCCGGCGGGTGGCGGCGGCGGAGGTGGCGGTGGCGGCTGGACCTCGAGCGGCGCCACGAAGAAGGCCTTGAGCGCTTCCTGGGCGGGCAACACGTCGTAGAAGAGGAGCGGCAGGATCGTGACCGCCACGACCAGGCCGGTGTGGAGGAGAAGCGAGGCGAGGTAGGTCACGCCCGTGCGGCCCGCATGCCCCTCCGGTCTCGTCAAGACTAGGCTCTGGAAGAGCAGCGGCGCGCGGCGACCGGGCTCGGACCGTGCCACGACGTCCTCGATCACAGTGCTGGCGTGGCCCATTCCTTCCTCCCGCTTGCGTATAGAACAAACGGCGTGCCAGCCCGGGGAGCGCCCGAAGCCAGCGAACCCGTGTGTCGACGCCTGTCGCGGGTGCGGGAGCAGGCAGGAATTGCGGGCGATAGGCCCTCGGGCGCTCGATTTTCGTCGCATTCTTCACAGCCTAGCCGCAGCATTCCAACGCCACGAAAGTACCCCCGGTCCCTCTCCGGAATGGTCCTTTTGCATTAGGGCTTTGCGTCACTCGCCGTCGAGCGGTCGGCGACCGCAAGCCCCTGCGGGAACGCGATCGCCGGCACGGGGCTTGCTGCCGCTCCAGGGCAGGAGAATCGGAATCATGAACGTACGGCTCATAGAAAACCGTAAGTGGGGCGCCGAGCCCAACACCGAGGTCCTCGATGTTCTCGCGAGGAGCGACACCCCGGCCTTGGCCACGGACGTCACCGGACACATCGTCTTCTGGAACCGAGCCGCGGAGCGGCTTCTGGGGCGGCCGACCAGCCAGGTCCTCGGGCGGCGCTGCTATGACGTGCTTGGCGGGAGGGATGTCTACGGCAACCGCTACTGCCACGAGAACTGCTCGGTCCTGTCGATGAGTCGCAAGGGGGAGCCCGTCCAGGGATTCGAGCTCGTCCTGGGATCCTCCCCCAAGCAGGAGCAGTCGGTGAACGTCACCGTGCTCAAGGTCGGCGGCTCGCGGCCGGAGCTGTTCACGCTCGTGCACGTGCTCCAACCGATCGACGGCGTCGGCCGGCTCACTCGGGCCCTCGAACGCCTGGGAGCCACCCGACCCGGGAACAACCACGACTCCTGGGAACCCGTGGCGAACCCTCGCCCGGTGGCGCTCCCCAAGGCGCCGCCTCTGACCGAGCGCGAGAACGAGATCCTGCGCTGGGTCGCGGGGGGGCTGCAGAACAAAGAGATCGCGCAGAAGCTCGGCATCAGCCTGGCCACGGTCCGGAACCACATCCACAACATCCTGGAGAAGCTCGAGGTCCATTCGAAGCTGGAGGCGGTGTCGCTGGCGTTCCGGCAGGGGTGGGTGTTGGCGCCCAACGGCGAGCCGGGCACGGCTTCCGAGCCGATGGCGCGGCTCTAGCCGGGCCGGTCCCCCTTGCGGGCCGATCGCCGCCGAGCCACGACCGTGCTCGATCAACCGACGGCGCGACAAATGGCCCCGGAGTCCTCGGCGTCTCGCTCCCCGATGCGTGCGGTCGACTTCTCGGTGGCGCCCTTCCTCGTGATCTGGGAGACGACCCAGGCCTGCGCCCTGGCGTGCCGGCACTGCCGCGCCTCGGCGCGGCCGGAACGGGATCCGTGGGAGCTGACGACGGAGGAGGGAATGGGTGTCGTGGACCAGGTCGCGGAGATGGGGACGCCACTCCTGGTCTTCAGCGGCGGCGACCCCGTCAACCGTCCCGACCTGCTCCAGCTCATCCGCTACGCCAAGACGCGCGGGCTGCGCACGGCCACGATCCCCGCCGCAACCGACGGCCTGACGCGCGGCCTCGTCCAGGAGCTGAAGGCCACGGGCCTCGATCAGATGGCGGTCAGCCTCGACTTCCCGCGGGCCCAGCTCCACGACGGCTTCCGCGGCGTGCCGGGGGCGTTTGCCAAGACGCTGGAAGCGGTGGAGTGGGCGCACGAGACCTCTCTCCCGCTGCAGATCAACACCACCCTCTGCGGCGACACCGCTCCCTACCTCGAGGAGATGGCGGAGTTCGTCCGGAGGCTCGGGATCGTGTTCTGGGAGGTGTTCTTCCTCGTACCCATGGGGAGGGGCAGCCTGCTGCAGGGCCTCACCCCCACCGCCTGCGAGCGGCTGTTCGAGGTCATCTACCGGGTTCAGAAGACGGCTGGGTTCATCGTCAAGGTGACCGAGGCCCCGCACTATCGCCGCCACGTGGCGCAGCGCGAGCGGCGCGCGGCGGGCCTCGACGCACGGCCGAGCGGGCAGGCCCGGATGCCGGACCGGCTCACCCGCTCGGAGGGTCCCGGCCACACCGTGGGCCTCGCCCCCCGCGGTGTCAACTCCGGCAACGGCTTCTTGTTCGTCTCCCACGTCGGGGAGATCTTTCCGAGCGGATTCCTGCCCCTCCCCGTCGGGAGCGTCCGCGAGATGACCCTCGCCCTTGCCTACCGGGAGACGGAGCTGTTCCGGCGGCTCCGGGCCCCCGAGCTCTTCAAGGGCCGGTGCGGTCGCTGCGAGTTCCGCGACATCTGCGGTGGCTCCCGCGCTCGCGCCCTCGCCCTCACCGGCGATCCCTTCGAGACCGACCCCTGGTGTTCCTACGAGCCGGCGGCACCGGCCTGAGCGCGTCCACTGCGCTGCTCCCGCGCCCATCGAAGCCGGGATGCGGGCTGAGCAAGGGCACCCTTCGCGCGGGCCGCTCGGGCGCCGCACAAGAAGGAAGGCGTGTCTTCAACCGCTTCTGTCGCACCTACAATGAGGTTCGGCCGCACGAGGCTCTCAAAGACGAGACGCCCGCCTCACGTTGGTCCGCCTCACCACGCGCCTATCCCGACCGCATCGCGCCACCTGCGATCCCGCCCACGTCGAGGTCCGACGCGTGAGCAACGCCGGCTGCTTCCGACTCCACTCCGGCCAGCAGTTCCTTTCCCAGGCCCTCAACGGTGAACACATCGGTCTCGAGGAAGCCCAGGACGGCATCTGGAACATCGTCTACTACGAACCCTCGCTAGGGCGATTCGACCAACGAAACAAGACCATCACCGGGGCTCCAGCTCTCCGCGGAAAGTGTTAACTATGTCCCCGGTAACTATGTCCCCGGCTGTTCACTCACTTGAGCGCGGCCTGGAGGAGCGTGACCACACGCCCGACGACCATGCGGTGCGCGCCTGTCGTGAGCTGGCCCACCCGACGCACGACCATGGACTCGCTGGCAGTGAAGAGCTTCCCGGGCCGCACGAAGCTCTCTCGCGGAAGGCCGCCTTCGGAGAAGGAGGCTGGCTTGAGGGCCACCGCCGTTTGGTCGCTGTACGGATTGCTGGTGATCTGACACAGCACCCAGTCTGCGCCTCCGGCAGACGCGACGACAAGCGCCGGCCGCAGCTTTGAAGACGAGAGGTCTGAGAAAGGAAAGCGGACGAGAACGACTACGCCGGCTCTAAGCCCGCCCACGCTGCATCTTCCTCTGGACGGTTCCAGTCGGCCGCGAGAGACGCCTCGCTCAACAGGGCCGTTTCAGAAGCAGCAGGGCCGCCGAGCACAGTTATGAGCAACTGCGAACCCGGGGGTAGGGAAACGGGCTCCTTTGGCCGAATGTTGCCCTTCTCGTCCACCTCGGCTTCGATGGTCGGCCTCATGCTACCTACTCTACCCCCGCTCCCCTCGGTCCGTCCAACACCGGGTTGAGCTGCGAAGCTCCATCGCTTGTGCCGGCTTCAGCTGCATCCGCTTGTTCGGCAGCACGCTCCTCACTCGGAGTTCCTCGCCGGTGCGATCTCCTCTTCGAGCCAGGAGTGCTGGCATGCGGCGCACTGGTACCGCCACACACGGCTCGGCCACTCTTCGACCGGAGGTGGGGGCACCTCCGGGATCTCCGCCCTCTGACTCACCTCGGCGGAGCCACACCTCGGGCACGGCGGCTCCGCAAGGTCATCCGGCAGCACCGAGGCAGGGGCAGGCTCTGCCTGGAGCACTGCAAAGGCAGCACTCTCATCCGCCGCGCGTACCTGCAGCCTCGCCCCGATCGCCACGCCGTACATGCTCCCCGCGGTCTCATCAAGGACGCAGGCGTCAATGCCGGCCTCCTGGAGCGCAAGGCGATGCGCGTGTGCCTCCGCCGGGTTGAAGTAGCGCCCCAGCGTGACCAGTCGGTCATCCTGTGAGTTCGCGTTCATCTCCCACCTACACCCGAGCGGCTCGACATGGCTATGTCCGCCCAACACTGGCGCTAAGCTGCGGGGCTCCGCAGCCGGTCGTGATCGAAACCGTGCCCCGTCAGCTTCAGCGCCTTGTTGGGCTGCCCTACTTCCACTCAACGATTCCTTGCCAATCCGCGACAACGACTTCGTGTAGCCGCTCGCGAACTGGCGCGATTTCAGCGCCGAACCGGCCCGCCTGACCTCAATCTGCGCTGCGACGCCTCGAACGCCCTGGCGGTGATCGCGGCACGATACTCGGCGAGCCTCCGCCCGATTTCGATCGTCTTGCCGATCGGCGCAAGCTCAACACCATGCAGCGTAAACAGACCGGCCTTGATGCGTTGGTCCATACGAATCAGTTTCGGATCTTGCACCGCAATCTGCGCCTCGTAGTAGACGTCGTCGTGGATCCCGTTGCGCCAGTCAGCCCGCCGCTCCTGCGGCTCCCCGGGTGGCGGAGTCTTGTCGATCTGCACAACACCCAGTGTCTTCAAGAAGTCATAGCTCCACTGGTCCTCAAAATAGTACTCCCGCAGGTAGTGCACGCGGGCCCGCTCAGTCGACCATCGGCGGTTCAGAGTGTCGGCCACCCTCTCCATGCCGCTCTGATTGCCGCCGCTGTCGCCGATCAGGACGATGTCGATGAATCCGTGCGCCCTGTAGCTGCGGCAAATGTCGGTGAGTAAAGCCTCAAACGTCGCTGACTCGACGCTGATGGTTCCCGGGTATTGCATGTGTCCGGAGGTTGTCGGCTCGATGCTTCCCTCCGGGACAAACTTCACGATCGGAGCTATCAGAGCCTTGCCGATGGCTCCCGCGATGTACGGAAGAACTGTCTGTAGCACGTAGTTGTGCTTTCCACCAACGACATACGGCCCGTTCTGCTCAACGCCGCCCGTGCCGATTAGGATGGTCGTTGTTCCTGCTCTGATGGCATCGCGAATCTCCATCGAGGTGAGTTCTTCTGCCCATAGGCTGTCTCCAACCTCAATGGGTCGAGGGGCATCAGGCGGTAACCGATTCTGGCCGAGCGCCAGTGGTACTCCGGCACCGAACACACAACCAAAGGCAAGAAGTAGGGGGCGAAGGATGCTCATCTGGCCCTCCAACGGCAGTTCGTCTCGTTCGTCTCGGCGACAAACCGAGGTAGGAGTTTGGCTTGTGTCAGCCCAACACCGCGGATGAGCTGCGAGCGCGGCTCCATCTTGCCAGGTCGCGCTCGTCAGCTCCAACCGCTTGTTCGACGCCCTCTCCGCCCTACGCTGAGGCCCTCCATTCCATCGAGAGTCGCCGCCGTTGTGCCGCGCAGTCGCGAAGGTACAGGTTGATCAGGGTCTGGTACGGGATACCTGTGCTCGCCGCCGCAGCCTTGAAATACTGGATGGTCGGCAGATCCAGCCGGATGGTGATCTGTTTCTTCAGCCGCTTCGCGTAGGGATTCTTCCGAGCCTTCGAGAAGTCGTAGTGCTTCCTCATCGTTTCAGCCTCTCCCAGTACTGCCCCTGCTCCTGCTTGTCCGCCCGACGCGCGTTGATGATCCGCATGGTGTCGCCCCGGTCCCGGACGCAGTGGCACACAACCAGGACACGGGCCACGGCACTCAGGCCAAGTAGGAGGAAGCGCTCTTCGTCCCTCGTGGGATCAGGATCGTCGATCAAGAGGGCGTGCTCGTCGAGAAAACCGGTCTCTGCCTCCTCGAACGAGACCCCGTGCTTCCGCAGGTTGGCCTGCGCCTTGCGCGTGTCCCAGGAGAAGCGCAGGTCCCCCACGCACTACAGTGTAGCCACATCGTGGCTCCCGCTCAAGGGGCTTATCCCTCAAGGTGCGTCGAACACTGAGGATAAGACCGTATGGAAGGACCGGCTCCCGTTCGTATCATCGCGGGTTAGTGAAGCCTTTGAGAGCGGCACCAGAGCCGCATACGAAAGGAGCCGGTCATGGAAAAGGGTATCACCTTCGTGGGAATGGACGCGCACAAGGTCGCGATCAAGCTGGCGGTGTTGTTGCCGGGAGACAGCAAGCCGGTGGAGTGGCAACTCGCGAACGAGAAGGCGGCGGTGCGTCGGATGGTGAGGAAGGTCCAGCGGCTAGCGCCGGGCGAGGTGCGCTTGTGCTACGAGGCGGGTCCGTGCGGCTACGCGCTGCAGCGATGGATACAGGAGGCGGGGGCTGTGTGCGTGGTGATCGCACCGTCTCTGATCCCGCGCAAGCCGGGGGATCGGATCAAGACGGATCGTCGCGACGCACGCAAGCTGGCTGAACTGTATCGGGCGGGACTTTTGACCGAGGTCCATCCGCCGACGCCTGAGGACGAAGCGGTGCGCGACCTGTGCCGGGCTCGCGAGGACGCTCACGAAGACCTCGTCCGCTGCCGCCATCGGCTGAGCAAGATGTTGCTGCGCAGGGGCTGGATCTGGAACGGCAGCAAGAGAGCCTGGAGCCAGGGTCACCGGCTCTGGTTGCGTAGCCTCCGCTTCGAGCAGGTGGCCGACCAGGTGGTCCTCGACGATTACCTCCTGGCGATCGAGCAAGTCGAGCAGCGGCTACGCTGGCTCGAGCAGCGGATCGAAGAAGCGAGCCACGAGCCCGCCTACGCCGAGGCGGTCTCTGCCCTGCGTTGCTTCCGCGGCATCGACACCCTCACCGCCATGGGCCTGGTTGCGGAGCTGCACGACTTCATGCGCTTCGACTCTCCCCGGGGACTGATGGCCTTCCTCGGCCTCGTCCCCAGCGAATTCTCTTCCGCCGAGAGCCAGCGGCGCGGGGCGATCACCAAGGCCGGCAACCGACATGCCCGGCGCCTGCTGATCGAGGCGGCTTGGCACTATCGCCATCGTCCGAACGCTTCAAGCTTGAAGCGCCGGCGTCAGGGCCAGCCACCAGAGGTCGTGGCGATCGCCGACACGGCGATGCACCGCCTGCACCGTCGCTTCAACCGCCTGCTCGCCAAGGGCAAGCCTCGACCCAAGGCCGTCGTCGCTGTCGCCCGCGAGCTCGCCGGCTTCGTCTGGGCCGCTCTCCATTCGAAAGCCGCATAGACAGGAACACCAACTCTCTTCATCTCTTCTCTAATGGGCTTTGGGGGTCGCAGTCGACGGATGAAAGCAGGCACGATCCGGAGGACACGCGCCGCAGCTTTGCGACAGGGAAGCTCAGCTTCCTGGACTCGCGCGATAAGACAGCGTTGCCTCTCGACGGAGAACGGTCATGCGGCTCTGCGCCACGCGCAACCCGCGTATATGAGAATGACTCGTCGTCGAAGCGTCCTGCCTCGTCCGTCGACTGCGGCTCCCAAGGAGGACAACGACTAACAACCCGCTTGGAGAGGCTTGACACGGGGTCCTTCCATATGAGCTGCGAAGCTTCGAAGTTCACCGGGCTTCGTCAGCTTCATCCCCTTGTTGGGCCGCGCCGCCCCTACTCCAGCTTGCCCCGAACAATCGCGTACTCGACCTGCGGAGGCGCGTCGAGCACGTGCCAGCCGAGCAGCTCGGCCTCAATCGCGTCCACATACTGCCAGGACTCAGCCCTGGGTGCGATGTGCTGGTCGTGCGCAATGCGGTTCCGCAGAGCGTGCCCGGCCTCAACGGCGGCGAAGTCCTTCCACGGGAGCCTGCTCTTGCACGCCTTCAGCAGCTTCTGCAGGCTCGGACCCGTCGTCGCGATCTGCTGCTCGTCCTGAATGATGCGAAGGCAGTCTTCAAGTACGGCATAGGCGAAGATCAGCACCAGGCTATGGGCGGCGTCCCCGAATTTCCAGGACTGCAGGCCATCCATGCCCCCTGCAATGTTGGCCTTGACCATGGCCTGGAACCGGCGGACGCTGTGCCACGCGGCCTGGGTCTGCTTGAGGCTATCGGTATCTCTGATCACTCAGCCTCCCCGCTCCACTCCACGTCGGCCCAACACTGCGGATCAGCTGCGAAGCGGTGCCCCCGTCCATCTGAACGGCGGGGGCACAGGGCG
>Ga0209342_10001407_pt1 | contig 27029 bp, 28 predicted proteins | sample RifCSP16_2_FD_184023 | JGI IMG/M metagenome (GOLD analysis project Ga0209342, IMG submission 184023) | Soil microbial communities from Rifle, Colorado - Rifle CSP2_sed 16_2 (SPAdes) (version 2) | ecosystem: Environmental > Terrestrial > Deep subsurface > Rock core/Sediment | place: Rifle... | reverse complement strand
CCTTGCCCGTGCGGTCCGGCGCCAGAATGGACACCAGGGCGCCACCGAAGTTCGTGATCGCAACCGCGGGGGCACCTGGACGCCGGAGCGTGAAGAGCTCCACCGCCTCTCCGCCGGGCGTCCGTCCGAACGGCGCCCTCTCGATGCGGGTCCCCAAGTCGCTGGTCATGGCAATGGCAATCCCCAGGATGAGGGTGGCGGCGACGCCGGCGCCGGTCCCCCAGGGAGTGGGGTGGGTCATGGTCGCCTCCTCCGAGGCGGCGAGTGTAGCAGAGGGGAGCGGCCGGGATCTGGACCCCGGCGCGGGCGGTGAGATGATGGCCTCGTGTCCGTCCTCACGTACGAGATGCATCCCGGCGGCGCGCGGTTCGTCGGCCAGCACGGCGGCTTCGCCGAGGCCTCGGCCGCGCTGCCCCCGGGGTCCTACACCACACTGCGCACGTACGGCGGGCGCCGCGTGGTGCGCCTCCGAGAGCACCTCCGGCGACTGGAGCGCTCGGCGATCCTCCAGGGACGCCCCGGCGGGCTCGACGAAGCGGGTGCACGGCGGGCGGTGGCGGCGGCCCTCGACGCGACGGGCCATCCCGAATCGCGGGTGCGGCTGACGTTCTCGCCCCCCCGGCTCTTCGTCTCCGTCGAGCCCTTCACGCCCCTGCGGCCGGAGGTCTACACCCAGGGCGTCGCCTGCGTGACCGTCGACGTTCGACGCGACAATCCGGAGGCCAAGGACACTCGCTTCATCGCCGCCGCCACCGACGCCTACGCCCACCTCCCCGCCGGCGTCGAGGAAGGGCTGCTCTTAGGCGAGGAGGGCGAGGTGCTCGAGGGCCTGTCCAGCAACTTTCTTGCCGTCCTCGACGGGGTGCTCCGCACCGAGGACGCGCGCGCGCTCCCGGGCGTCACTCGTGCGCTCGTGCTGGAGCTGGCGGCGATGCGGCTGCCCGTGGTGAGACGGGCCGTGCGGCGGGACGAGCTTCCCCGGCTCTCGGAGGCCTTCATCACCAGCGTGTCGCGCGAGGTGCTTCCCGTCGTGCGCATCGACGGGCGGCCGGTCGGCGACGGACGGGTGGGCCCCTGGACTCGGCGGATCATGGACGGCTTCGCAGAGGCCGTGCGGCGGGAAGCGGAACCGCTCTAGAGTCAGTCGGCCGCGCCAATGATGGACGGGCGCGCGGCGCCCAACCCGAGGACTTCAGAGCCGGGGAACGGTGAGCCCGCCGTCGACGACGATCACCGCCCCCGTGGAGTAGCCGAACTCGCCCCGGGCCAGCGCCGCCACCGCCCGCCCGACGTCCTCTGGCAGCCCCCACCGGGGCTGCAAGAGGAGGCCCACGCCGATGCGCCGGTCGTATTTCGCCGTCACGGCTGCGGTCATGTCGGTCCGGATGATTCCAGGCCGGACCTCGTAGACGGGAATGCCGACCTCGCCGAGGCGCGTTGCGAAGAGCCGTGAGGCCATCGCCTGGCCCGCCTTGCTCACGCAGTACTCGCCGCGGTCCGGAGAGGCTACGGTCGCCGAGATCGAGGTCACGTTGACGACACAGCCCGTGAAGCCGGGATCGGCCCCTTTCTGCTCGATCATCCAGCGGGCGACGGACTGCGTCAGGAAGTAAGGACCCTTGAGGTTGATGCGGAGGAGGCGGTCGAAGCTCGCCTCGCCCGCCTCCAGGAGGTCGGTGCGCACCTCGGGGGCGACCCCGGCGTTGTTCACCAGCACGTGCAGGCGGCCGAAGCGCTGGCGCACCGCGGCCGTCAGGCGATCACGATCGGTGGCCTCCCCCACGTCGGCGCGGACGTAGAGCACCGCCGCCCCCGCTCGGCCGAGCTCCTCGACCACAGCGGCGACCGCGCCTTCCTCGCGTCGGCCGCAGATCGCGACGTCGAACTCTCCCGCGAGCGCACTTGCGATGCCGAGGCCGATGCCCCGCGTCCCCCCTGTGACGAGCGCGACGCGTCGGCTCATGATCGCCCTTCTCCCGGGCCGAAGAAGGTGTAGTAGGGTCCCCCGTCGGCGAGGCGCCAGATGAGGAGGGCCAGCTCCCGCAGATGGTAGTCGCCCCACTGGCTCGACTCCCCACAGGGCACGCGGCGGCCCGGCGGCACGAAGTCCCACCCGGCCGGCCGGTGGTAGATCGAGTGCAGCAGAAGCCCCTGGTGGTCCGGATCCTCCGAGAGATAGGGCGCCTGGAGGAGCGTGCGCGCCACGGTCAGCCCCGCCTGGAAGAGCTGCTGCCCCTCGGTCTCGCCGCGCCGTGTCTGGTGGCGACCGAGCCGGATGAGCCCCTGGGCGGCGATGGCGGCGGCGGAGCTGTCGACCGGCTCCTGGTCGTTGAAGGGGTCCGCCGGGCGGTCGCGGTGCCCGAGCAGGTTGGAAAGCCCCGGCGCCCCGGTGTCCCAATAGGGAACGCCGTCCGTCGGCGTCGCGTCGAGGACGTGGTGGGCGACGGCCCGGGCCGCCTCGCGCATGAAGCCCTCCATTTCGGCCCGGCCCCCCAGGGGGGTGAGCTCCTGGTCGGCGATCGTCTCCAGTAGCTCCAGCTCCTCCGCGAAGCCGAGGAGGACCCAGGCCTGGCCACGGGTCCAGGTGCTGAAGGGCGAGTAGCCCTGCTGCGTCGCCGGGCAGCGGTAGCTGCCGTCCACGACGTCGAACAGGCTCTCGTGGGCGACGCGGCCCCGTTCGTCCCAGACGTCGCGTCCGGTGCCCTGGAAGACGGCGAAACGGGCCGTCGTCCGCGCGTGGAGCACGAGCCGCTCGAGGAGAGGCACCGCCCGGTCCCCTTCCTCGAGCAGCACGTGCCCGAGCCGGTGGGCAAGGGCGAGCGCGCGCAGGGTGCGCATGGTGTCCGCGAAGAGCGAGTGCGGTCCGTTGAAGGAGTGGATGAAGCCGCCCCCGTCCGCGGTGCGCGTCCAACGTCGCGCCTGGACCGCACCGCTCACCTTGAGCGCCAGCTCCACCAACTCGCGCTCGCGGCCCTCCGGCTCGTAGCGGCCCTCAAGGATGAGCCGCCGCAGCGCACCCCAGGTGCTGACGTTGTTGAAGCCGTGGTCGTGGACGCCCATGTGGGTCACGTGGGGGGCCATGCGGGAGAAGGTGCGCTCGCGGCCGAGATCGAGAAAGGACCGCTCGCCGGTGGCGTCGAACTGCAGCAGCGGGGAGCCGAACTGGAAGCCCTGGGTCCAGTCCGTCCATGCGCGCGCGGTGTAGCGGCCGCGCACGGTGAAGACTGGCGAGCCGTCGGCGGGGTTCCAGCTCGCCTCCAGATGGCGGATCTTCGCCGCCGAGAGCGCGAAGAGGCGCTCGATCGCGGGGCGCAGGTCCGAAGGCCGAAGGGTCTCGTCGATCCGGATCATGACTCCCAACCGGCCCGCGGACGCCCCCCTCTCACCCTCGACCACCGCGCGGCGTGGATGTCGTCTCCGCCCACTTGCCCTGCCCCTCGAATACGCGGAGGGTGAAGGGAAAGGCGAGGAGGGCACCGAGCTCCTCCGCGATGCGCTCACAGATGTTCTCGACCGTGGGGTACTCCAGGAAGTCGTTCCAGTGTCGATGGTCGTATCGGCCGAGGACGGAGCGGACCTGCGTCCGCAGATCCGCGAAGTCGAGCACCATGCCTCCGCTCGCCTCCCCCTCGACGATCACCTCCACCCGGTATGTATGGCCGTGAAGCTGTCCGCATTTGCTGTGACCGGGCAGCATGTGGGCGCAGTCGATGTGCTCGGTGACACCCAGACGCATGCCTGAGCCTACTCTCCCGGGCGGTCTGCCCTCAACGCGGGCGCCCCGGGATCTCGGCGCGGACCCTGGATTCGAGAGGCCCGAAGCGGAGCCGGAGTGGGATCCCTCCCGCTCGTGACGGCATCGGCGATCCACCCCGCGGCGGCGAAAGCGTGGCTCGCCGCGAGCGGGCCGAACCCGCAAGCCACGGCCACCCGCGGGTCCTCAAGCGGCCCGACGAGCGGCAGTCCGTCCAGCGTCGCCTCGTCGGGCTCGATCCACCGCTGGATGGTGCCCGGCGCGGCCGGGAGCCGCTCCGGCAGCACATCGAGCAAGTCCTCCGGCGACGCCGGGCCGGGACCGAGCCCGGCGAGCGTGAGCGTCCCCCGGCTCGTCTGCCAGGCAAGGCGACCGTCCGCGGTGCGCGCGGACGCGGGCAGGACGGCCCCCTTTTGCAGGGCGAAGCGGACGCGGGTGCCGCCCCCCGGCTGGAGGCGGTCGAGCAGCGGCGGCAGGAGAGTGGCCGCTCCCCGGTCGGTCGCGAGAACCAGCCGTTCGGCCCGCAGCGCCGATCTCTCGGTGTGCACCACGGCACCGCCCGCTCCGAGCTCCAGCGCGCGCAGGGGCCCGGGCAGGGCCTGCGCCCCCTGCTCGCGCGCGGCTCGGTGGACGAGGCGGACGAGTTGTCGAAGATCGACGTCGCCGTCGTCGGCCGACCAGTACCCGGCGGTGAATCCGGAGACGTCGAAGCGAGTCTCGAGCATGTAATGGTCGAGGAACTCACCAGGGAAGCCGTCCTCGCGCAGCATGTCCTCGCCCTCCGCCAACGACTCCGCCTCCTGCCTGTCCATCGCCAGCAGAAAGCCGCCCCTCGCGTGGTGCCCGCAGTCGCGACGGCTCTCCTCGAGAATGGTCCGCAGACGTTGGTGGTTCTCACGGCCGACGGCCCAAAGGAGCCGCGCCGCCTCGCGGCCCTGCTCCGCCACCACGTGCGGGTACGGCCGAGGCGGGCCGAGGACGACGAGACCGAGGCCCGCCACCTCGCCGGCGTCGGCTTGCGTCTCCACGACGGCCACCGCGATTCCGCGCCGCGCGAGCTCGAGGGCGGCCGCGGCCGCGGGGAGACCGGAGCCCACGACCGCAACCGCGGTCTCGCGAGGGGAACGGCCTCCGAAGCCGAGGAACCTCACGCCGGACGGACGGCGAAGGTCAAGGCCTCGTCCAGCGGGACGAGGGCGCGACCGAGGAGGGCGACAAGGGGAGAGGCGTCCGACACCTCGTCGCAGAGCAGGCAGTCGAGCTCGTCGGGGCCCATGCCCTGAAACCCGCCCTCGCGCGCGAGTCGCTCCGCTTCGCCCAGTGGGACCTCGCGCACGCGCAGCTCGGCGGGGCGGCCGATGGCGCGGGCCGCGCTCGCGAGGCGCTCAAGGAAGACCGTATAGCTCAAGGCCTCGGGACCGACGAGGTCGAAGACGAGGGGGAAGGCGCCCGGCGGGCGGTCGACGGCGGCCAGGACCGCCGCCACGGCGTCGGAGACGGCGATGGGCTGCAGGCGGTAGGCGCCGTCGCCCGGCCGCTCGACCTGCCCTCTCCCCATTGCGTCCAGCAGCGCGGCGACGAGCCCGTTGCCTTGGCCCACTAGGTACGAAGGCCGGAAGACAATCGCCTCGAGATCCGAGCGCAGCAGCAGCGCCTCCGCCGCCAGCTTGGAAAGGAAGTAGCGGTTCGTGCAGCGACGGCTCATCCCGTACCGCGCGACACCGAGGCCGGAAAAGGCGACGACCCGCGGCACGCCGGCGCGGCGGGCGGCCTCGAGGACCCGTCCGGTCAGGCCGATGTTGACCGCTTCGTAGCTCTCACCCCCGCGCTCGGCCCCGATCTGCGCGAGATGCACGACGGCGCGGGAGCCCTCGAGCGCTCGAGCGAGGGTCTCGTCGCGCTCCAGCCCTCGCACCGGCCGACCCCCGGCTCGCGCAACCGCCTCCTCCCCGCTCGCGGAGCGAACGAGGCCCACGACATCGCGGCCGCCCGACGAGGCCAGGCGCACGAGGTGACGCCCGACGAAACCGCTCGCCCCCGTGACCGCAATCCCGTCGCCCACCGGCTGCGCATGCTAGCACGCGGCCCGGATACGACACCCGCGCGGAGGACGAGGAAGCCCCTGCCCGACGGAGCAGACAGGGGCCGGCGCGCGGTAAGCTCGCCCGAGCCGAGAGCTACGGGTTGCAGCCGGACTGGTAGAAGGTGCTGCTCTGGATGGCGTTCTGGCAGGCCGCGACCTGTGCTTCGCTGAGCCCGTCCTGGAAGGCGATGAGGCCGATGTCGCCGTCCACGGCCAGGCACTGCCCGTTGACCGAGTCCACCGCGAGGTAGAGCCGCTGCAGCGCCTGGTTGTTCCCGAACATGCAGTACTTCGAGATCTCGCTCGTGGAGCACACGTAGCTCGCGGTCCCGCCCGCGGGACACGCCGCGCCCCAGGGGTACGACTCGACGTCCTGCGCCGCGAAGCACGGGCAGGTCGCCGGCGGCGCGGTGCAGAAGGACTCGGGCTTGTCGCCGTGCCCCATGTGGGCGGGGTAAGCGCTCATCGCGATGTTGATCAGCGCGTACGTGCCGTTTCCGGTCCGGTGGCACACGTTCACCTTCGATGCCGAGGACGCGCTCACCGTCGCCGAGGCCTCCGCGGTGAGGTCGGTCGACGCACCGGCACTCACCACCGGGTCATCGGGAAGCGTCGGCGAGTCGATCAGGCCTCCCCCGCAGGAGAGAGCGGCGAAAGCTGAAGTGACGACACCGAGGACGAGCAGCGTCGATTTCAGGTACGACCGGCGCGGCAACATGGGAGGCCTCCCAGCCCGCTCGCGAAGGACGGGTCCGGACGGTCGGGACCCGGCGGCTGGTCCCGAGCGCGGAGGGAGACCCGGCGCGTCATGCGGATATTAGGCGCCAAGCCACGTGTCTCCGGGCGTGCGGTGAGTCACGCCGATCTCCGAAGGTGATCCATCTCACCGGCACAAGGTATGCGAAAGACGCTTCGCGGCGAGACGAGACCTGTTCCGCTGGCGAACGTGATTCGGCTACGGCGACGCGATGCCCAGGGTCTGGCGCGCGAGCTGGCCCAGCAGATCGGCGCCCGACGCCGGGAGCGGCCGATCGATGCGCTCGCCAGGGCCGATCGGCCGGCCGGCCCCATCGAAGCGGATCCTCAGCCCCCACAATCCGTGGCGGGGACGGCCGGGCAGCCCGTAACGCAGGTCGTCGATCTCGACGATCGTGCCCTCGGACGACGCCGTGACCTTGGCCGAGGTCTCACCCATCGCGAACCACTCCAGCACCCGGCCCTCGGAAGTCGCGCGGGCGGCGCCCGCGAGCGGATGGGGATCGTCTTCGAAGCGTTCCCAGACGACGGGTCGCGGGGCGAGCACGCTGAGCCAGCCCACGCGTACCTCAAGATCACGTCGCGCGACCAGGCGCCGGAGCGGCAGCTGCAGCAGCGTCGGGTAGGCGTGGACGCGTGCCCCGCGCACGCCCTCCCCCTCGAGCTGCTTCCGGGCGACCGCCTCCGCGCGGTGGTTGAGGGCGAGGCCCAGAAAGATGTAGCCGGTCGAGAGCGCGAGGGCCGTCGCCGCCGCGCGCCGGGCGACTGGAGTCGCCACCCCGCGCCACAGACCGATCGCGAGCGCGGCGGCGAGGAGCAGGCTGTAGGCGGGGTCGATGATGGCCACCGCGTCGAGCGCGAAGCGCTTCCGCGAAAAGGGCGCGAGGAGCTGCGTGCCGTAGCTCGTGAAGAGGTCCAGCAGGGGGTGGCTGAAGAGCGCCACCATGGCGAGGACGGTCCAAGGGCGGAGCGCGCCTCCCTTCCACCGCTGGAGGCCGAGGCCCACGGGCGGCCCGACGACGGGACCAAACAACAGCGCGTGCGTGGCCCCGCGGTGCCACAGCCACTCCCCCGTCGGCCCTGTGGCGTTCATCACCACGTCGAGGTCGGGCGCCATCCCCAGGATTGCGCCCCACACGAGCGCACGACGGCCGAGGGCACGGCCGCAGAGGGCCTGGCCGAAGGACGCCCCGAGCAGCCCGTGGGTGAGCGGGTCCATCGTCAGTTCCCCGCCCGCGCCGTCCGCCACTCGCGCCGGAACGGCAGGGCGAGGAGGTGGAAGAGGACGAGGGCCACCGCCGCCCCCGAGAGGATGTAGACCGGCCAGGGACCCATCCAGTCGAGGGGCGTCGGCGCGGCCGGTTTGCGGCGGAGGTACATGAAGTTCGTCCCTAGCGCGCCGTTCACGGCCGCGACGAAGGCGGCCCAGCCGGCGGTCAGCAGGAATGCCCGCCGCGGCGCCCCCGGTAGCGGATGCAAACCGAGCCCGAAGACGAGCAGGGCGGCAGCGGCGAGGACAAGGCCGTGCAGGCCGAGGAAGACGACGAACTCCCAGCGGGGAAAGCCCCAGGGCAGCTCGGGCGTCACGATGGCGAGCAGCGTGCCCGAGCCAGCCCAGAAGTAGAGGAGCTCGGCCGTCGCCGCTCGGGGGTGAGCGAGCGTCGCCACCGCGAGAAGCATGGCCGCGTCGCACAGCTCGAGGGGTAGGAAGGTCTTCACCGTGAGCCACCCCTCGCGGGCAGCGACGGCGAGCTCGAACGCCACGAGGACGGCGATCCCCGCGATGAGCCCCGCGCGAACGAGCGGGGCGAGGTGGGGCCGCACGCGCACCGTCCAAACGAGGACGACCGAGACGAGGGCAACGATCGCCATCGCCACGACGTGGGCGGCGCCGAAGAGGACGAACGGGGGCGGATGGTCCTGGGCCACCGTCATTGCGCCGGGGCCGCCTCCTGCCACGCTGCGTCGCGGACGGTCCACACCCCACCCTCCTCGGCCACCTCGAGCTCGAAGCGGTACGCGGCCGAGGGCGGGAGCAGCCCCTCGAGGCCGGCGAGCTTGCGCGCCTCGCCTGACAGCTCGACCACGCAGCGGACACGGGCGGCACCGTCCTCGCGGTCGATCTCCACCCCATACACCTCGACCGCGATGGACTCGTACGCGGCGAAGTAGCGCCGCAGGGTGGCCACCGCCGCCGCGCGGTCCATCGGATGCGGGCCGCGGAATCCCGCGGACAGGAGCGCGCCGAAGCGATCGGCGTCGCGGGCCTCGGCGGCCGCCACCAGCCCGTCGAGCAGCCTACGAACCGGGTGCGCGGGCGCCCGGGAGCAGGCGACGGCAAGGCCGACCACGCTCAGCGCCACGGCAATCACCCCGACCTTCGGCTCCCGCTTCATGTCCGACCCCCGCCCCTGGATTATGACCGCAAGGCCGCGCGCAAGCGGCTGTCCTGGCGGCCGCTTCGCCGCTGATATCATCGTCCGGTGAACGATCGCTTCCTGCGGGCCTGCCGGCGCGAGACCGTGGACCGCACGCCCGTCTGGTTCATGCGCCAGGCGGGCCGCTACATGGCCGAGTACCGCGCGCTGCGGGAGAGGCACGGTCTTCTGGATCTGTGCCGCACCCCAGAGCTGGCGGTCGAGGTGACGCTCCAGCCGGTTCGCGCCTTCGACGTCGACGCCGCCATCATCTTCAGCGACCTGTTGCTCCCCTTGGCGCCCCTCGGGATCCCCTTCGAGTTCCAGAGCGGCGAGGGACCGGTCATCGAAAAGCCGGTGCGGTCGCGGACGGACGTCGAGTCCCTGCGCCGCTTCGAGCCGCGCGAGGAGCTGGGGATGGTTCTCGAGGCCATCCGCCTCCTGCGGCGCGAGCTCAGGGTCCCCCTCATCGGCTTCGCCGGCGCACCCTTCACGCTCGCCTCGTACGCGATCGAGGGCGGCCACTCCCGCCACTTCGCCCTCACCAAAGGGATGATGTACGGCGACCCGGGGGCATGGCACCGTCTGGCCGCCCTTCTCGCCGATCTGATCGCCGACTACCTGCGGGCGCAGGTGGAGGCGGGGGCGGAGGCGGTGCAGCTCTTCGACTCCTGGGTGGGCGCGCTCGACGAGGCGGACTACCGCGAGCTGGTCCTCCCCCACGTCCGACGCATCTTCGACGGGATCGCCGACCTCGACGTGCCGAAGATCCACTTCGGCACCGGCACCGGCCATCTCCTCGAGGCGATGCGGGAGGCGGGAGGCAGCGTGATCGGCGTCGACTGGCGCACCCCGCTCGACCGGGCACGCGCGCACGTGGGCCCGGCGGTGGCCCTCCAGGGCAATCTCGACCCGACGCTGCTCCTCGCCCCACGCGAGCGCCTGCTGGCTCGCGTCGACGACGTGCTGCGCCGGGCGGCCAGAGGCCCAGGCCACGTGTTCAACCTCGGCCATGGGATCCTGCCTGGCACCCCGGTCGAGAACGTCAAAGCCGTCGTCGATCACGTCCACCAGGCGACCGCTCGGTAGTCATAGCGCTCGCCCGGATCGCCGTTTTCGCTCTCATCGCATCTCTCCGCGACTCGGGCGCCGCGGCGGCCATGACAGCGTCGCTCAGATCGTCAGCTTGCGGTACTTGATTCGGTGCGGCTGGTCGGCCTCCGCCCCCAGCCGCCGTCTACGGTCCGCCTCGTAGTCCTCGTAGTTGCCCTCGAACCACACGACGCGGCTGTCGCCCTCGAAGGCGAGGATGTGGGTGGCGATGCGGTCGAGGAACCAGCGGTCGTGGCTGATGACGACTGCGCAGCCGGCGAATGCCAGCAGCGCCTCCTCCAGCGCGCGCAGGGTGTCGACGTCGAGGTCGTTCGTGGGCTCGTCCAGGAGGAGCAGGTTGCCGCCGCTCTTGAGGAGGGTGGCGAGGTGGAGGCGGTTCCTCTCGCCGCCCGAGAGGTCCTTGACCTTCTTCTGCTGGTCGGGTCCGCGGAAGCCGAACGAGGCGGCGTAGGCGCGGGAGTTGACCTCGCGCCGGCCGACCATCACGAGGTCCTTGCCGCCGTCCGAGATCTCCTCCCAGGCGTTGCACTCGCCGCGGAGCCGCTCGCGGGACTGGTCCACGTAGGAGAGAGCGACGGTCTCCCCGATCTTCAGCTCGCCGGCGTCGGGCTTCTCCTCGCCCACGACCATGCGGAAGAGGGTCGTCTTGCCGGCGCCGTTCGGGCCGATGACGCCCACGATACCGCCCCGGGGCAGCATGAAGTTGGCGTCGTCCATCAGCAGCTTGTCGCCGTAGCCCTTGCGGAGGGCCTTCGCCTCGATGACCACGTCGCCGAGGCGGGGCCCGGGCGGGATCGTGATCTCGCGCCTCTCGTCGCGCTTCTCGGCCGCCTGCTCCTCGGCAAGCAGTTCCTCGTAGCGGCTGATGCGGGCCTTGCCCTTGGCCTGCCGCGCGCGGGGGGCCATGCGGATCCACTCCAGCTCCCGCTCCAGCGTCCGCCGCCGCGCCGAGGCCTCCTTCTCCTCCTCCGTGAGCCGTCGGTCCTTCTGCTCCAGCCAGGACGAGTAGTTGCCCTGCCAGGGGATCCCCTCGCCGCGGTCGAGCTCGAGGATCCAGCCCGCCACGTTGTCGAGGAAGTACCGGTCGTGGGTCACGGCCACGACGCAGCCCTTGTGTTCCTTGAGGAAGCGCTCGAGCCAGGCCACCGACTCCGCGTCGAGGTGGTTCGTGGGCTCGTCGAGGAGGAGCATGTCCGTCGGCTGGAGGAGCAGCCGGCAGAGGGCCACGCGGCGGCGCTCGCCGCCCGAGAGCGTGGTCACGTCCGCGTCGCCGGGGGGCAGGCGAAGGGCGTCCATCGCGACCTCGACCAGGCGGTCCACCTCCCACGCGTTCGCGGCGTCGATCTGGTCCTGAACCCGCGCCTGCTCGTCGATGACCTTGGTCATCTGGGCCTCGGGGAGGTCCTCCCCGAGCTTCATCGACAGCTCCTCGAACCGGGTGAGGAGCGCCTTGAGCGGCGCCACCGCCTCCTCGACGTGCTGCTGGACGTTCTTCGAGGGATCGAGGACCGGCTCCTGCGGCAGGAAGCCGACGCGCGTGCCCTCCGCGGCGAAGGCATCGCCGGCGAAGTCCTTGTCGATGCCGGCCATGATGCGCAGGAGCGTCGACTTGCCGGAACCGTTCGCGCCCAGGACACCGATCTTGGCGTCCGGATAGAACGAGAGCCAGATGCCCTTCAGGATCTCCTTGCCCTGGGGCGTGATCTTGCGCAGGTCCTTCATCGTGAAGATGAACTGGGGCGGCATGGGCCGCCCATTCTGCCACAACGGCGTCGGATCGCAGCCGTACCGCCCGCCGTCGAGGGATGAGAGCCTCAGAGCAAACCCGGGGCAACCCGGGGACGCAGAGCCACGGGGCCGCCATCGGCGCGGTCAGCCGAGCCGCCGGGAGACAAGCGGAGCCTGGAGGTTTTCGATGACTTCGTGTCGACGTGTCGGTTCGTTCTTCTTCGCCGCCGCTTTCCCCCTCCTCGCCGCCGCATGCGGCGGGGGTTCGACGGCAGTGATGGGGCCGGAGACCGGGCCCGCCCAGGCCTCGTCCGGCGGGGCGACGATCCAGGGCACGGTCCAGACGGGCGCGGTCGCCGCGTCAAGCCGCGGCGCGGTGCGCGCGCTCGACAGCAGCTCCGGCATCCGCGTCAGCGTCGTAGGCGCGGGCCTCTCGACGGTGACCGACGGGTCGGGACGCTTCACGCTCAGCGGCGTCCCCTCGGGCCGCGCCGAGCTGCGCTTCGAGGCCCCCGGCATCGACGCCCGCCTCGAGATCGAGGGGCTCGTCGCCGGCCAGACCCTGACGATCACGGTGCGGCTCGAGGGCTCGGGGGCCGTGCTCGTGAGACCTGTACGACGAGAACGAGGACGAGGAGGAGTTTGAGATCGAGGGTTCGATCACAAGCCTGAGCCCGGTCGTCGTCGCCGGGCGGACGATCCTCACCCACGAACGCACTCGCGTTCTCGACCGGCAGAACAACCCGATGTCCTTCTCGATGCTCCAGGTCGGCGACCGGGTCGAGGTCGAGGGGCGCCGGCTCGCCGGCGGCGACCTCCTGGCCGAGAAGATCAAGCTCGAGGACTGAGGTCCGGCTCACCACGAGGCCCCGGGGCCGGCTCTCTCCTCGGGCGGTTGGCACGGTCGAGGGAACCCCGGGGGGCGCGCGCGCGTAAACACGTGTGAAACGAGCGAGGGACGCATGGAAGTCCTGGTGGGTCTGATCGTGCTGGGCGCCCTGATCGCGCTGCCCTTGCTCGTCCTCGCCGCGGTCGCCAAGCTACTCCTGGCGCTGGTCCTGCTGCCCTTCAAGATCCTGGGCGCCCTCTTCAAAGCGGCTTTTGGCCTCCTCGCCGGGCTGCTCGGCCTTGCGTTCGGGGCGGCAGGGCTCGTCGTGGGAGTGCTGGTCGTGGTGGGCGTCTTCGTCCTCCTGCCACTGCTCCCCTTCCTGATCCTGGGGGGCATCGTCTGGCTGGCCCTGAAGGCCGCCCACCCGGTGGCCCGGGTCGCCTGAACGCCCGTTAGCCCAGGTATTACGAAACTCTGACAACGCCGTCCGTCCGTTCTTGCTAGCCTGAACCTTCGGTGCGGCCCTCGGCCCCGCCGGAGGAGGCTTCTTGGCCCTGACCTGGAACGGCAGGCGGTTCAACTGGGTGAACGTCGCCTACTTCGGCGGGCTCCACGCGGCGGCGCTGCTCGCGCCGTGGACCTTCACGTGGACCGGGCTCTGGGTGGCCCTCTTCCTGCACTGGGCGACGGGCTCGATCGGCATCTGCCTCACCTACCACCGCCTCCTGACGCACCGGGGCTTCCATGTCCCGAAGCCGCTCGAGTACCTCGGGACGATACTGGGGACGATGACAAGCGAGGGCGGGGCCATCAACTGGGTGGCCATACACCGCATCCACCACGCACAGTCCGACCGCCCCGGGCGCGACCCGCACACACCCAAGGACGGGTTCTGGTGGAGCCACCTCGGCTGGATCTTGTGCGATCTCGGCGTGGATTATCAGGAGATGCGGCAGCGCTACGCCCCCGAGCTCGTCGCCGACCCCGTCCACCGCATGCTCAACCGCCTCCACCTCCTCCCGAACATCCTCCTCGGCCTCGGCCTCTGGGCCTGGGGCGGCTGGCCTCTCGTCGTGTGGGGCGTCTTCCTCCGCGTGGTGGTGGGTGTGCACGTCACGTGGCTCGTCAACTCGGCCACCCACGTGTGGGGCTACCGAACCTGGCGCACAAACGAGGGCTCCCGCAACCTCTGGTGGGTGGGGCTCCTCGCCTGGGGCGAGGGCTGGCACAACAACCACCACGCCTTCCAGCGCTCGGCCCGCCATGGGCTCGCCTGGTGGGAGTTCGATGCGACCTGGCTCGCCATCCGGGCCCTGGCCGCCCTCGGCCTTGTGAAGGACGTCCAGCTCCTGCCTCGCAACGCCGAGCGCTTCCGGATCGACCGCGAGCCGGAGCCCGCCGCCGCCTAAGCGGGCTCGGGGGTTGCGCTCGCGCGCTCGGGCCTGACCGACGCGGACGGATTCGGCATTCATCGACCCGAGCTGAGCCCGAAGGGCGAAGCGAGCGAAGGCGCGAGTCGGAGGGACTCCGACGAGCGCCAACGACGAGCGCGCTCCCGCGCAACCCCCTCGCCCGGAGAGAGGTTGTCGCTGAGACACGCTGCTGCTTAGGCGGTCTCGACGCGGATGCGCCGCGCGGGCGGCGTCCGCACGTACTCACTCGCCGCCTCTCGCTTGCGCGTCCAGAAAGGCGAGGAGCTGCGGATCCACGGCGGCTTTCGGGTTCAGCAGCCGCGCCCACTCGAGGGCCTCCCGCGCCTCCCCCCACCGCCGCTGCCGGGCCAGCACCGCCGCCAGGCGCATCCAGGCGTCGACGTTGCCGGGCTCACGCCGCAGCACCGCGCGGTGTGCCTGCTCCGCCCGTGCGTAGTCTCGCCGGTCGATCGCGATCGCTCCCAGCAGCTCCCAGGCGCGGGCGAGGGAGGGGTCGAGGCGGACCGCCGTCTCCAGCCGCGCGTGCGCCTCCGCCGTGCGCCCGCGCCCCAGCAGCAGCTGCCCCGCCATCGCGTGCGCCTCGGCGGAGCCGGGGTCCGCGGCGACGGCCGCGTCGAGGGCGGCGAGTGCGCGGCCGGGAGCGGCCGCCTCGACGTGGCGCTCCGCCAGCTCGCGGAAGAAGGCGGCGGCGGCGGCCCCCCCCGCCTCGAGGTCCGGGTGCCCGTCGAGCGGGGGGCGGGTCCCTCCGGCGAGGCCGATCGCCTCGTACTGCTCCGCCGCTGCCCGCGCGGCGGCGGCCGGCGTCACCGCGTTGCGACGCGGGGCGGCGAGCTCGATCAGCGGGTGGTCGTCGGTGTTCAAGGGGGTTCCGCCCGGGAAGAGAGTCCGGTCCTCCGCCCAGCGCTCTAGCTCGGGCCGGTCCATCGTCCACGCGGCGACGAGCGCCATCTCGTCGCTGATGACGCGTGTCGAGCGCAGGTCGTCTCCGGCCGGGGTTTCACCGACGAGCCGCCGCAGTCGATCCCAGCGCAACCTCTGCCGCTCGCGGGTCCCTACGAGGAGGAGATCGGCGCCGAGGGCCCTGGAGCCGTCGGCCCGTGTCACGGGTGGGACGAGCCACAGCGAAGCCTGCGGGAAGACGGAGAGAAAGGTCTTCGCCTCCACCTTCACGTCCGCGGGGGCGAGGCTGTAGTAGTGGAACCATTGACCGAAGACCCCATCCGGGGCCAGCCGCGCCCGCACCGCCTCGAAGAACTCGCGCGTGAAGAGATTCGACACCCCTGAGATCCAGGGGTTCGAGGGCTCGGACACGATCACGTCCCACCCCCGCCTCGATCGCAGGAGGTGGTTGCGTCCATCGCGGAAGACGAGGCGGAATCGGGGGTCGAGTGCGAGTCGGCCCGAAAGCTCCTCGAAGAAGGGAGAGGCCTCGAACGTCGCCGGCTCGATCTCCACGCACTCCAGTTCCTCGAGCGGATGGAGGGCGGCGGAGGCGGCGGTCGCGCCCGCTCCCCAGCCAATGACGAGGGCGCGGCGGGGCGCGGGGTGCAGCGCCAGCGGCACATGGGCGATGAACTTCTGGGTCACAACGTCCTCCGCCCCGCTGCCGGCATCGGTCTTCCCGTTGACGGAGAGGAACCGTCGACGACCGCCCCTGGGCTCCGAGACCGCCACCACCGCCTCCCGTCCCTCGCGGTAGAAGAGCAGCGCGCGCTCGTCCCGCAGATGCGCCCCGAGCCCGAGCGGCGAGATCAGCCGCTCCCGCCACTCCAGGCCGTACCGGTAGACGCCGGAGGTCACCAGCACCGGATCCCACGGCCGCCAGCGCGGCGCGAGCGCCACAAGCAGGATGGCGAGGCCGAGGGCGGGCGCCGTCTTCAACGCCGGACGGCGAGCCACGTCGTCGACGAGCGCCCGCGCTCCCCCGACGAGGAGCGGCGCGGCGAGGAGGAGGTACGAGGGCTGCAGCCCCGTCCGCGGGACCAGCAGGAGGGCGGCGACGAGCGCACCCGCGATCGCCCCCGCCGTGTTCCAGGCGTACAGCCGGCCCGCGGCCGCCTGCGCCGGCCGGCCCTCGACGTCAAGGAGGTGCAGCAGAAGCGGGAAGGTCAGGCCGAGGAGGGCGGTGACCGGGAGCATCGTCAGGAGGCACAGGCCGAACCCCGCGATCTGGTGGGCGGCGAAGGAGACGGGCAGCGCGCGCAGCGTGCCGAGGTACGCGATGGGCAGGACCCCGATGGCCGCCTGACCCGCGAGCACGGCAAGCCCGGCGACGATGAACAGCCACCCCACCACCCGGGTCGGACGGCGGATGCGCCCGCGCACACGCCCGTAGAGCGCCGTCCCGACGGCGATGCCGAGGAGGACGGCCAGGAGCATGAGGTTGAAGGCGTAGACCGAGGAGCCGATGACGAGCACATAGGACCGGGTCCAGAGCACCTCGATGCCGAAGGTCGAAGCCCCCGACGCGACCGCGAGCGCGGCAGCCAGCGCGGGCCGTGGTGCGGCGATGGCGACGGACGAGGCGGGCGCAATCCTCTCGCGCCGCGGCGCGCGCAGCGGCCCGGCCTCGCGCCGCAGGCGCCACGCCAGAGCACCGACCAGGAGGCTCGCTCCGGCCGCGGTCGCGAGCGAGCCCCGCACACCCAGGGCGGGGAGCAGGACGAAGGGCCCCAGGGCCACCCCGGCCGCGCCGCCGACTGTATTGGCGAGGTAGAGACGCCCAAAGGCGCTGTGGACGGGGCGACCGGCGCGGACGAGGACCTCGACGGCGAGGGGCACCGTCGCGCCGAGGAGCACGGTTGGCGGCAGGAGGACGATGGCGGCGAGCGTCACACGCCCCAGAAGCTCCGCCGCCCCCTCGAGCCCCAAGCGGGCGGTGAGCACCCCGTACGCCCAGGGCAGCGCCCGGAGCGCGGGCAGGGTGAGGATGGCGGTGACCCCTATCCCGAGCTCAACAAGGACGTAGGTCCGCAGGGGATCGCGGCTCGGCATGCGGCCAGCGGCGAGGCTGCCGAGCGCGAGTCCGCCCATGAACACGGCGAGCACCATCGCCACCGCATCCGTGGTGCTCCCGAAGATGAGGCCGAACGACCTCATCCACAGAGACTCGTAGACGAGGGCGGAGGCGCCGGATACGGCAACGAGGACGGGGACGGCGCGCGCTACGCGGTCGAGGGACGTCCCGGTCGTCGCGGCCGGCATCGATCACGCGCGACTCTATCACCAGATCGTCTAGAATCCGGCGGCCGTGTCGCTAGTCGAGGCCCTTGAGCGCCACCATCCGGCCGGCGAGTCCGAGGCCGCCGACCTGCGCCGGATCGTCGACTTCGTCCGCCGGCACCCGGACCCCTTCGACCGGCGGATCGCGGAAGGTCACCTCACCGGGAGCGCCCTCGTCGTCTCCGCCGCCGGGGACCGTGTCCTCCTTCTCCACCATCGGCGGCTCGATCGCTGGCTGCAGCCCGGCGGCCACGCCGAGCCCGGCGAGACCTCCGGCGAGCAGGTGGCGCTGCGTGAGGCCTTCGAGGAGACGGGCATCGCCGATCTCGCCCTGCACCCCTCGGCCCCGCGTCCGCTCGATGTCGACGTCCACGACATCCCCGCACGCGGCGATGAGCCCGCGCACGAGCACCTCGACCTGCGCTACCTCGTCGTCGCCCCGGACGGGGCGACCATCACCCCCGACCTCGCCGAGCTCCACGCCGTGCGGTGGGTGGCCTGGGACGAGGTGAGCGCGCTCGGCCCGGACCCGGGGCTGCGCCGGGCGCTCGCCAAGGCCCGCCGCTTCTTCGATGAGATAGGCCGATAGGTTCAGGACCGCAGCCCGCGCTCGCGGGAGACGAAAGTGTCGAGGAGCCGGCGCGACGACTCGTCCATCTCAAGAAAGCGCAGGGCCACCCCTCGCGGGTGATCGGGCGACTCGTCCGCGGCCTGGCTCACCCTCACCGTCTCGCAGGCGAGGCGCAGCTCGACACGCTGGGGCAGGATCAGGATCCGGAGATGGAGCGTGAGGCCGATGGGGACCGGAGTGCGGGTTGTCACGTAGGCGCCGGTCACGCTCAGGTCGACGAGGCCGACGATGTGGGCGCGGCCGCCGATCTCCAGCACCGCCCCGCGTCCGAAGGGCAGTCTCCGGCGGTGGGCCCGCCGGCGCTCGCTGTCTCTGTCCGAGATGTCGGCCACCGCCGTCCGTTCCTCCGTGTCGATAGCGGGCGTTGTTCCCCCGGGAGGCCCTGGTTCTACCGGCGCCGGGCGAGCGCGATGAGCGAGAGGGCGTCCTCGCTGAGGTACTTGAACATGAGGTTGTGGCGCGCCTGCCGCAGCCCCTCGAGATAGCCGTTGAGCGACACCCGGAGGGAGGAGTCGTCCTTGCGCACCCCCATTGCCGCGGAAGCGCTGGGGCCGACAAAGGGGCCCGCCGCAAGCTCCGGGTCCCGCTTCTGAGCGAGGGCGTAGTCGAGAAGCGCCATCACGACCGCGTCGACTTTCCCCGCCCGCAGCCCGGCGAGGAGCGCCGTCGCGTCACCGAACGGCACCTGCTTCCCCGGAGGCACCCCGGCCGTCGCCGCCGCCTCGGCCCAGCTCGTGCCCGGGATCACGCCCACGCGCAGCGTCCGGAGCTCTTCCGGCCGGCCGAGGGCCGGGCGGGGACGCCGGGTCACCGCCAGGTGGCGCACCGGGAAGACCTCGTTCGTGAATGCGATCCGCTGCCGCCGCGTCTCGGTGTCGACGATGCCCGAGATCACGTCCCCCTCTCCCCGCAGGAGCATGGGGATGATCTTCTCGAAATCGCGCACGGGCACGACCGCCAGCTCCAGCCCATGGATCCGGCAGAACCCCTCGAGGAGCTCCCGCTCGAAGCCCGGGGGACCGGAGGGGGCGAAAGAGAACATCTCTGGCATCTCGTCCGCCGCGACCAGGACCTTGAGCACGGGCGGCAGGCCCGGTGTCGGCTCGGCCACCGCCGCTGGTCGCGCCACCATCAGCACCGCCGCCACCATCACAGCCAGCAATCCCAGACGTTGAGGCACGGCACGCCTCCCTTGTCCACCGGACGCTTCGCAAGGCCCATGCCAGCGCAGGCTCGCAGCCGCCGATCTGGTCGCGGTTGAAGTGGTTGCGCGGGCGGCGTCCTGGAGCCAGCGGCATTCGGTCCGAAAAACGGACAGACATCCGCCTTTCAGCCCGACCGTGATCGGCCGAGTGCCTCGATCCCGTCCCGCCTCGGCGCCGAGGGCTGGGCCCCGAGTCTCATGACCGAAAGCGCAGCCGCCGCGTTTGCGAAGGCGACGGCTTCGAGAGGCGAGCGGCCCTCCAGGAGCGCCACCGCGAGCGCTCCGCAGTGGACGTCGCCGGCGGCGGTGGTGTCGACGGCCTCGACGGCGAAGGCGGGAAGGAGTGCCCGCACGCCCTCGCCCGCGAGATATGCCCCCCGCGGCCCGAGGGTGAGGACGACCGTGCGCGGACCTCGGGCCAGGAGAGAGTGCGCTGCGGCCTCGATCTCGGCGTCGGTCGAGACCGCATGCCCGGTCAGGAACTCGGCCTCGGCCTCGTTGACGGTAAGGCAGGCGAGCCGCGCCAACGAAGCGCCATCCACCGCTCGCGCGGGAGCGAGGTTGAGGATCACCGGCTTGTCGAGATGCGACGCGAGGCCCAGCACGTGATCGAGCGTGGGCGAGGTGATCTCGCATTGCGTGAGAACAATCGCCGCCCCCTCGATGGCCTCGCGCGCGAGGTCGACGCGGGCAGGGGTGAGGCAGTGATTGGCGCCGGGGGCGACGGCGATCAGGTTCTGGCCCTCGCCGCCCACCATGACGAGGGCGGTACCGGTCGAAACCCCCGTCTCCCGGAAGACGAAGCGCGTGTCGATCCCGTCCCTCCTCAAGCCCTCGATGATCTGTTCGCCGTAGCCGTCGTCGCCCACACAACCCACGAAGACGACGCCGGCCCCGGCGCGGGCGGCGGCCACCGCCTGGTTGGCCCCCTTGCCCCCGAAGACCTGCGCGAAGCTGGCGTCGGTGACCGTCTCTCCCGCCTTCGGGAGACGGGCCATCTTCATGACGAGATCCACATTGGCGCTGCCGACGACGACGATCTCACCCGGCATCCCCGCTCCGCCCAGCCTTGCTCACCAGTGCAACTCGACGATGTCCCGATCGCGGACCGGGTGGTCCCCGCTCACCTGCTGCCCCTCGAACTCCGCGCTCGGTCCCCAGACCCGTGCAAACTTGAGCTCCCCCGCCCGTCCTCGGTGGACGAGCCGGGCCACGTCGCGCACGGTCTCGCCGCGTCGCACGGTGAAGGGCCGGCCGGTGTCGGGGGGGTGCCCGGGCACCTTCGAGTAGACGCGGACGACACCGAGTACATCGAAGAGAAGAGGACCGATCGCCGCCATACTGCGCCCGGTCTCGGCGGAGACGGCCATCGAGGGGAAGCGCACCCCCGCCAGGTCTCGGAAGGTCTGAAGCTCGCCCTCGGGGTCCGGGAGGAGGTCGGCCTTGTTCGCGACGAGCACCGCCGGAAGGCGGACGTGGAAGGGATCGGCCGCGCCCTCGTCGGGGCTCACTCCCCGCCCGCCCGGCGCTGGCACTCCCACTCCCTCGACGAGAGTCACCCTCCTCTCTCCCAGCCGGCGCCGGATCGCCTGAAACTGCTCGAGGCACCCGGGGTCGGAGAGGTCCAGAACCACGAGGGCGGCGTCGGCACCCTGCAGCGTGGCGCCCACCCACGGCTCCATGTAGTCATCCGTCACGGGCGGCAGGTCCACGAGCTGGAACTGCACGTCCTCGTGGAAGAGCATGCCGGGGAGGGGGAGCTTGGTCGAGAAGGGGTACGGCCCCACAACCGCGTGCGACCCGGTGAGCCGCCCGTGCAGGCTCGACTTGCCCGAGTTGGGCGGACCGAGCAGAACGGCCTGCGCCGCCCCCTCGGGGCGGACCGTGAAGTCGGGTCCCCCCCGCGCCCCGCCGCGCTTCGGCCCCTGCAGCTCCTCCGTGAGCTCCTTCATCCGGGTCTTGATCTCGGCCTGAAGGTGCTCCGTCCCCTTGTGCTTGGGGATCGTCCGCAGCATCTCGCGCAGCCGCTCGAGCCTCTCCTGGGGATCGCGCGCGCGGCGGAAGGCCTCCTGGGCGTCCTTGAACTCCGGCGAGAGGTTGGCCGGCATCGCGCACCACCGTCGTCCGAATCCTCCCCCTCCCCGGCGGCGGCGGTCAACTGACGAGGCTTGCGCCGGGGGCGCGACGTGCGCCAGACTGCGCTAGGCTCGGTGGGCCGACGCCAGCTCGGTCTGCCGACTCGGACACCGGACCTTCCGAACGATGGAAAAGACGCAGCGGCCGGGCTGGGACGAGTACTACATGAGCATCGCGCGGGCGGTCTCCACCCGGTCGAACTGCATACGGCGGAGGGTGGGGGCCGTGATCGTCGTGCAGAACGCGATCATCGGCGCCGGGTACAACGGGGCGCCGATCGGGGTGAGGAACTGCTCCGACGGCGGCTGCCCGCGCTGTCTCTCCGACGCCGCCCCCGGCGAGGGCTACGACGCCTGCATCTGCGTGCATGCGGAGCAGAACGCGATCGTGCTCGCCGCCCGGCACGGCAGCGCCACGAACGGCGGCACGCTTTACACGACGCTGCGCCCCTGCTTCTCCTGCGCGAAGGAATCGATCCAGGCCGGGATCCGTGAGATCGTGTTCGCGGAGCCCTACGAGTACGAGGCGGAACTGGAGGAGGTGTACCGCCGACTCATCGCGGAGTCCGGCCTCCGCCTCCGCCGGCACGAGGTCGGCTGAGGCTCACCGTTCGGGCGCTGCGAGGGCGGGGGAAGCCAGCGGCGCGTCGCGCCGGCGGCGGAAGAGCGCGAACTTTCCCGAGTGCTCGACCAGCTCCCAGCCGTTCGCCTCCGGCCGGCTCCCGAAGAAAGGCCGGAAGATCTCGGGCCAGTCGCACAGCCAGCCGACGCCGCGCTCGTCCAGGTAGCGCCAGATGTCGTCCCTCCTGCGCAGCGCCTCCGGGTTGACCTTCCCGTCGAGGTTCAAGACGCGGTCGCGGAAGTAGCCGAGGGTCCCCGTCTGCAGCGCCGCCACCCACGCCCCGGAGGGGACGCGGGCCTCGACCATGGAGACCTGGCGGATCACAAAGATGTTGCGGCCGCCGATCGACACGAAGTGCGCGCGCACGCACTCGATGGGCACGGTGAGGCCCCAGGCGAGCGCGAGGCACGCCGCGAGACGGGGGCGGTGCCGGCCCAGCTCGAGCAGAGCGCGCGCGAGCAGCAGGCAGACCAGGAGGAGCAGGGGCGCGAGGTAGCGCGAGTAGAAGTGCACGGCCCAGGAAGACGCCGCGTACCAGGCGAACAGGAGAAGGAGGGAGGCGACGAGGCACGCCGTCACCGCGAAAAGGCGGCCGCCACGGCCGGCCTCCTCGGCCCAGCGACGGACCTCCCCCCGCTTCGCCCACAGGATCGCCAGGAGCAGCGCGAGCGCCGCCGCCCGGACGAGATGGCCGATGAGCCACTCGTCCCAGGCGAAGAGATAGAGGGGCGCGAGGTTGACGAGGAGGGCGGCGAGCATGTTGCCGAGGCGCGCCGGCTCGAGAGCCCAGCGCTGCTCGGCGAGACCGCTCGACGGCATGAGCGAGCCGAAGCCGAGGAAGTTGTAGAGCCACCACGGGGCCGAGACGAGGAAGGCGGCGGCCGCGAGCGCGGCCGCACGCCGGAGACGCTTCCCCCCCGGCGGCGCACCGGGCTCGAGGAGCAGGAACGCTGTCAGCAGGATGACGAAGAAGACGACGTCGATCCGCGCAAGGACGACGAGGCCGAGGAGGGCCCCGAGGGTGGCCGCGGCACGGGCGGATGGGAGGGGGTCGGTCTGGACGCGGCGAAGGACGACCGCGTAGAGGAACAGCAAGCACCCGGTCTCCAGGCCGTTGAAGTGGTGGCCCATGGCGGGGAGGGTCGCGAGGTAGACGGCGGCCGCCGCCCAGGGCGCGAGGGCTCGCGCCTGACGGTCCCCGGGCTCGAAGGCGTGACGCAGCAGCCGGCCGAGGACGAAGGCGGTGGCGAGGAAGAAGGCCCAGTGCACGGCGAGCACGAGCCGCGCGCCGAGGAGCCGGTCCTCCCCCGCCGCGGCGAAGAGGGGCACGGTGAGGAACGTGAAGAGCGGCTGGAAGCCGTTCGTGGGCACCAGGCCGTCCACCGTGATGCCCCGACCCCGCGCGATGTTCCGCGCGATCGTCATCGGATAGTAGCCGTCCTCGGTGAGCGGCGGATGGACGACGAGAGCGGCGGGCCGGAACACGAGGGCGAGGGTCAGCGCCGCGGACGCGACCACGACCGCCACGAGGGCGGCGCGAAAGAGGCGGTCGCCGGGGCTTGATCCTTCCATCCGCCTACGTTCGGTCGTCGCGCCGCGCCGCCATCCGCCGAGCGAAGTCCCTCAAGGCAGCCTCCTGCCGCTTCGCCTCCATCGCTTTCGCGCGCGTTCGTGGATCCTCGATCATGCTAACGAGCCGTTGGGCGAGCTGCGGGTTGTGGACGGCGAGGCCCTTCGCCCTCTCCTTCCACCCGGGGTGAAGGTTGACGAGGATGGCGACGTCGAAGAGATCCGCCGGTGATTCGGCCTTCAGCTTGAGGCGGATGAGCGTCTCCAGGTCGACCACCCGCAACCGCTGACCCCGGACGACCAGATCGAGGGCCTTCTCTGGCTCGATCGGGACGAGCTGAGGAAGGATGTCGAAGGCCACACCCTGGATCGGGCCCCGGCCCTGCGTCTCCACCCCGACGACGCCCTTGAGGCAGGGGAAGTCTCCCTCGAAGGGATCGCCCTTGAAGAGCCGTGTTTCGATCCCGTGAGCCTTTAGCCGGCGGCGTGCTTCCTCGAGTGGAATGGACACGATGATGTCCACGTCGCGGGTGCCCCGGAGGTACCCGTGGGCGTTGACCGCCATCCCACCCGCCACGGCGCAGTCCTGCTCGCCGAGCGCCGCGAGTAGCTTCGCCGCCGCTCGGACGAACTTCCCTGCCGCCATCCTCAGCCCCTGCGGCTCTTGGACACGCCCGCATGCAGCTCCTCACCGATCGCGGCGAGGTCCTCGGCCTCCGCGAGGCGTCGCGCCATCCGGGCAAGCTCGGCCTTCGGGGGCGACGGCGACGCCCGGGCGACGAGGGCCCGCAGGACACTCCTCTCGGCGCTCGAGGCCTCGACTCCCCGGACCGTGAGGTCGTAATAGGTCCTCATCCGCGCCCCCCGACGCCCCCCCGGTGTCACCCGGGATGTCCGGACGAGGCTGGCCGCCCGGAGCGACCTGAGAACCGGGTACACGCGCGCGTCCGACAGACGCAGCCGGCCCTGCGTGAGGCGCGCGACGCGCTCGATCAGCTCGCGGCCATAGCCCGGCCCGTCCCGCAGGGCCTGCAGCAGCGCGGCGCGGGTTGTGAGCGGCGTCTCCATCGCGAGGATTTTACTCTGAAACGGAGAGTAATTCTATTCACGGGCACGGGCTCGTTGGCGCCGTCCGTCCCTCAGCGCAGGCCGACGCTCCCCCGAACGGAGTCGATGAGCTTGTCGGGGTCGTAGCCGATCCCGTCCTTGAACACGACCACGACGTTCTCGATGGCGGCGATATCGGCGGAGGGGTCGCCCTTGACGACGACGATGTCGGCCCGCTTGCCGGCGGCGAGGGTGCCCACGCGCTCGCCCTCGCCGAGAAACTCCGCCCCGTTGGCGGTTGCGATGCGAATCGCCTCCACCGGGGTGAAGCCAGCCTCGACTAGGAGCTCCACCGCGCGCTGGCTGCCAAAGCCCGCGACCACTCCGCCGTAACCGGTGGGGTCGAGGCCGGTCAGGAGCCGCCCGCCCGCGGCCACGAAGGCCCGCTCGAACTCCATCTCCTTCTTGAAGAGGCTCGGCCAGGGCGAGCTCTCCGTCTGACCGATCCGCGCGCGACGCTCGAGGTAGGAGGCGCGGGCCTCGGGCGTCATGACCTCGAGCACGCGGTCGCGCAGCGGAGGGCGGTTGGGGACGAGCGTCTCGAAGACGGGCAGGGTCGAGGTCACGGCCACGTGGCCCGCGACGAGGGTGCGAATCGTCTCCCGCACCTCGGGGCCGGCGACGTCGAGGGCGAGGAGGGAGCCTATCTGGTCCTCGCGCGCCGGGCAATCGTCGGGCTTCCTGCCGGCAACGAACTCGGTGTCGACCACCAGCCCGTGCTCGAGGTCGTCGATGCCCAGCCCCGCCGCCTCCCTGAAGCCGATCGAGCACAGGTGGCCGGTCACCTTGAGCCCGCGGGCATGCGCGGCCTCGACCGCGGCCGCGAGCTGGGCGCGGGTGATGTGGGTGTAGGCCTTGAAGGACGTGACGCCCCGCTCCGCCCAGTACTCGACCGTGCGCCGCGCGTCCTCCGGCCCCGTGAGCTCGTACATCTGCGGCGTGAAGGCGCCCTCCCCCTCGAGGTAGGGCCCGGTGACGTGCATCCGCGGCCCCGCCATCTTCCCGGCGTCGATCGCCTTCTTGAGCTGGAGATCGGTGTAGGGCTCGACGCTGCCCGTCGTGCGGATCGTGGTCACGCCGCCGGCGAGGTAAAGCCGGGGAAAGCTGAAGGCGTGCTGCGGGTAGAGCCGCAGGCCGTCCTTCCCCGGCGCCGGGTAGTACATGTGATCGTGCATCCCGACGAGCCCGGGCAGCGCGGTGTGGCCGGCGAGGTCCAGCACCTGCGCACCCTCGGGTACCGGGGTCGAGGCGGCACTTCCGATGGCGCGGATCGTCCCTTCTGCGATCAGGACCGTCTGGTCGTCGCGCGGCGGGGCTCCGGTGCCGTCGACCACGCGGACGTGGCGGAGGGCCACGACGGGCGCGTCCACCGCGACGAAGGCGCGGACCTCGGGCGAGAGGGCGGCGGTCTCGGCGGCCAGGGTGACCGGACCAAGAAACAGCAGCACGACGCCGGCGTGTCTCATGAAGGGACAGGACGGGAGGGGCCGGCCCCCGGTTCAACAGGCGAGCCGGCTCCACCCTTTTCCCAGCGACCTACGGCTTCTTGGGAAGCTCGTACTCGCCTTCGACGTCGTAGGTGAACGTCCCGTCCGGGTTGGCCTTTCCCTTGTACGTGCCCTTGCCCTTGATGCCCGTGACCTTGCCGGTGCCGGCGATGAACATCCACGTTCCCTCCGCCGTCTGGACGGTGTTCTCCTTCAGGCTGGAGGAACCCTGGTAGCGGACGTGGAACTCGTCCCCGCTGGCGAGCTTGCTCACGTGCAGGCCGTGACCTTTTGCGATTGCGCCCGCGATGTCATCGAAGCCCGCGTTGGTCCCGTCCTTGGTCGGCGTACCGGCGATCATCAGGGGCTTCGTCCAGGTGCAGGCGACCTTGGAGACGCCGTAAAGGTGGTTGGGTTGGTCCCCCACCGGGATCGCGTGCTGGGCCTCCGGCTTGCTGCATTGTGCCGTGCCCGAGATCTTGGTGGGCTGGGCCGCCGCCACCGTGGCCCACAGCAGGACCACGAGGCACGATGCGATCGTCCTGAATCTCATGGGAACCTCCCTCGATTGGACTCGATGAGCCTGCACCCGCCCGAGACACGAGTCAAGGACCGACGACTCACAGGAACGCCCCCAGGAAGGCCAGGATCTCGCGCCGACCTTCTGCCGTCTCCTCGTGGCCGGCGTCGTAGCGGAGGAGCCTCCACCGCTCGGGGTGCCCTGCCTCCGCGTAAACCCGTTGCAGCTCGCGGTCGACGATGTTCAGCCCCTCGACCGGCGTCAGCGCGTCGCGCGTCCCCGCGAGGCCGAGATGGGCGCGGGGGGCGATGAGCGTATTGATGTCCGCGGTCGTGAAGTGCTTGAGGAGCCCCGGGACGTAGTAGTAGATGCCGTGTCCCTTCAGGCCGCGCACCTTGAGCAACGTGTGGAACTCGGTG
>Ga0209342_10001405_pt1 | contig 27046 bp, 25 predicted proteins | sample RifCSP16_2_FD_184023 | JGI IMG/M metagenome (GOLD analysis project Ga0209342, IMG submission 184023) | Soil microbial communities from Rifle, Colorado - Rifle CSP2_sed 16_2 (SPAdes) (version 2) | ecosystem: Environmental > Terrestrial > Deep subsurface > Rock core/Sediment | place: Rifle... | reverse complement strand
CCGATGCCATAGCGCGCGATGATCCGGCACTTCGGCATCTTCGCCATGACCGCGGCGTCGATCGGCGCGAGGTAGGTGTTGAGCATCGCGTCGCAGTCCGCGAGCTCGGGCAGGACCTCGTCCATGCTCTTCGCCTTGAACGGCACCAGCTCGGCGAGCCCTTCGAGGGTCCGCTTCTCGACGTCGAGCGATTCCCAGACGTAGTCGGTGAGGACCACTTTTGCTTTGGCGGCCATCGGGGTTCCTTTCCGCGCTATTGCGCGGCCGTAGATTTCCTGGTCATGGCAGTCAGCGCATCCAGCGCACCACGCCGGCGACGCCGTCCACCGCCACCTGCACGCCGTCCGGAATGCGCCGGGTAGCGTCGAGCACGCCGAGCACCATCGGAATGCCGCGCTCGCGCGCGAGCGACGCGAGATGCGACGTGCTGCCGCCGAGCTCGGCGACCACGCCCGCGACGTGCGGCAGCACCTGACTCAGCGCCGGCCCGGCGACACGCGTGATGAGCACGTCGCCCGGTCCGACGAGCGAGAGCTCGCATTCGCACGTCACCACGCGCGCCCGCCCCGAGCCCCAGCCGATCCCGGCCGGATGGCCGTTCAACCCCGGATGGCGCAGCCAGATCTCGTCCGGAACCGGCGCCGGCTGCACGTGGAGCGGCCGCGCCTGGAGCAGCTTGAAACCCGAATCGTCGAGCGCCCACTCGATCTCGGCCGGACCGCCGACGACGTCTTCCGTGCTGCGCAGCATCCGCCCGAGCGCCACCGCCTGATCCGGGTCGAGACAGCGCCTGGCGCCGAGCACGCGCGAGATCGCGCGCGCGCCGCGCTCGCGGCCGTGGGTGCAACCCACGAAGTGGTACTTGCGGCCCGTTTCGGCCTCTTTCAGTTCCCCGTCGGCGCTCAGCATGTAGCGGTCCGGAACCACCTCGCCCTGCGCGATCGGCGAGCCGAGCCCCCAGGTCGCGCTGAGGAGCATCCCGCCGTCCGCCGTGCGGCTCAACCCGCCGCCGGAAGCGCGCGCCGCGACCAGCGGCTGGATGAGGACCGCCATCGCCGTCTCGGCGGGGTTGACGTCGTGCGTCGCCATGTAGCGCAGTGCGCGCGGCGACCACAGCGCCGCCCAGCACGAGCGCACGGCGAGGAGGAAGTCGGCCTCGCTCGCCAGGTCGAGGTAGCTCTCGAACTGGCCGGCGAAGCTGGAGCCGAACCGGTCCTCGACGAGCGCCGACGAGCGCACCACGCCGCGCACACCGGGCTCGCCGACGAGCGTCCGCCATACGCTGCGCAGCACCTCGAGGATCTCCGGGACCAGCGGCCCTTCGAGCAGCCCGAGCCTCATCCGCAGCGCCTGCCGGCGCGCCTCGACGGGCTCGGCCGCGCCCGACACGAACGCCGAGATGTCGAGCCCGAGCGCGGCCACCTGCATCCGATACACCTCGGCGTCGAGGCAAAAGCCGCCGGGAATCGGCAACCCGGCGCGCCCGAGGGCGGCGAGATTCGCGGCCTTCGGCCCGAAGCGCCCGGCGTCGGTCGCCGTGGGCGAGGAGAGCGGGATGACGAGCTCGCGCATCGCTCAAGCGCCGTCGGACGCGATCACGATCCGCAGGATGCGCCCGGGGTTGCGCTCGTACTCCTCGAAGGCCTCGGGCGTGCGGTCGTGCGGATAGGTCGCGGTGACGAACCCGCTGACGTCGACCCGGCCCGAGGCGACGAGCTCGATCGACGGACCCATGTCCTCGGGCAGCAGCGCCCGCGAGCCGATGAGACTGACCTCCTTGTAGTACAGCGGGAAGGTCGTGAAGCTCGGGACGCACGCGTGGCTCACCGCGAACGCGGAGAACCGCCCGCCGGGACGCAGCATGTCGATGCCGGCCATGACGGTCTCCTCAGCGCCGACGGTGTCCACCGCCACGTCGGCGCCGAGCCCGCCCGTCAGCCGCAGCACTTCGGGCACCGCGTCCTTCGCGCCGGCATCGATCGCGTGATGCGCGCCCATGTCGATCGCCACGTCCAGCTTCCAGCGGCTGCGCGAGACCGCGATGACCGGGTTCGCGCCGGCCAGCACGGCGAGGCGCGTGTGGAGGAGGCCGGTCGTGCCCTGTCCCAGCACCACGACCGATTCACCCTCCCCGAGGGCGAGCCGCCGCTGCGCGTGGCGCACGGTCGCCAGCGTTTCGATGAGCGTCGCATCGGCGAGCGGCAGGCCGCGGGGCAGCGGGTACACGAAGCGCGAAGCGAGGCTGACGAGCTGGCCGAGCGAGCCGTCGATCTCGCGCCCGAAGAGGCCGGCGTTGCGGCACAGGTTCTCCGCGCCGCGCAGGCAGGAGTCGCAGTAGCCGCAGGCGATGATCGGGTTGATCAGGACGGGCTGGCCCGCCTTCAGGCCGGAGACGATGGACCCGGTCGCCTCGACGACGCCGGTGGCCTCGTGGCCCATCACCACCGGATAGCGCACGCCCGGGTGGCTGCCGGTGTAGATCCCGAGGTCGGTGTGGCAGATCGCGGTCGCCGCCACCCGCACCACGACGTCGTCCGGCCCCGCGGCCGGCTCCGGCCGGCCGACGAGTCGGAACTGCCGCGGCGCCTCGAGCACCGCGGCTCGCGCGCCCGCCATCGCTCGCCCCCGCTCGCCGGCTAGAGCAGCCGGGAGTACCCCGGCAGCGGATCGACCACCGTGATCTGCTCGACCGGGAAGTTGGAGATGAGCTCGGTGCGGTCCTTGTGCACGATCAGCATCTCCTCGATGCGCACGCCCCATTCGAAGCGCTTGCCGTGCTGGGTCTCGAGCGCGAACACCATGCCTTCCTTGATCTCGATCGGGTGGTCGAGCGACCAGATGCGCGAGATCACCGGCTGGTCGTACTGCGCGAGCCCGAGCCCGTGACCCCAGAGGTTGGCGGCGGCCTGGTCCTCCTCCTCGTAGCCCCAGGCTTCCTTGGCCGAGGGCCACTTCGACGCGATCTCGCGCGTCGTGGTGCCGACCTTGACCGCCTTGATCGAGTCGTACAGCCACTCGAGGGCGGTGGCGTAGATCTGCTTCTGCTCCTTGCTCGGCTCGCGCCCCACGCAGTAGGTGCGGTAGTAGCAGGACTTGTAGCCGTTCCAGGTCAGCGCCGCGAGGTCCATGAAGACGATCTCGCCGGGCTGGATGATGCGGTCGGAGAAGTTGCGCCAGTTCGGCCAGGTGTTCGGGCCCGACGAGACGATGACGTCCTCCACGTCCTCCATCCCGGGGATCGAGTAGAGGAACTCCATGATGTGCGCGGTCACCTGGTTCTCGGTGAGGCCGGGCTTGAGGAACTTCATGCACTCCCAGTGCGCCGCGTCGCCGATCGCGCCGACCATGCGCAGGCACTCCTGCTCGTCCTCGTTCTTGACCGCGCGCGCCTCCATCATCGGCGTCATGCCGTCGGTCCAGTCGATCTTCTCGTCCTTGAACACCTGCAGCATGTTGATGTCGATGAAGTCGACGCCGAGCTTGCCGCCCGCGATGTTCGCCTTCTTCATTTCCTGCTTGATGGCGTTGGTGAACTTCCTGACCTGCTGGGTCGACGCCGGCCCCGCCGCGCCCTTGATCCAGGCGTAGGACCAGCGCACGTTCTCCTTCGGGATCCACGGCGCGTGGCGCTGGATCTGGAAGCCGATGTCGCCCTGCTCGAAGAGCACCGGCGGGTCGTCGCCGCACAGCAGCGCGTAGCGCAGGCCCGGCTTCAGCCGGTTCCAGCCCGGCGTGAGCGTGCCGGTCACGTAGCGGACGTTCTCGTCGTACATGAGGAGCATTGCGCTCAAGCCGTGGGCCTTCATCCGCTCCCGGGCGCGCTCGGTGCGGTACTTCCGCAGCCGGTCCCAGTTGACGCGCTGCTGCCAGTCCAGGCCGACCATGCCGAAATTCGCCATTGGCTCTCTCCAGGTTACGGAAGGTCAGAGAAACGTCGGGCCGGCCGCGGGGAAACGCGAACGACGTGCGCGCGGCTCGCGGTCGAGCGAGATTTAACCCCGCCCGCCGGGCCGGCGCAAGCGCGCCCCGCGGATGTTGCTTTGCCGCATGGCGGCGCACGCATTACGATCGCTCCTCCCGCCCGGTCCCGTGCCGCGATCGCTTTGCGCTACCATCGCCGCGGCGCCTCCGGCAATCTTAAGCAATTGATCAGTTGATCACAAGCGATGCCGATGGCGGAGGAAGTCATGCCGCGGGTGAACGCGGCGATCGGAGCGAGGGCACATGGCTGAGCGTTTCACGCTGCGGGTGAACGGTCGCGCGCAAGAGGTCGCGGCGGAGCCGAACACGCCGCTTCTCTACATCCTGAGGAACGACCTCGGGCTGAAGGGCACGCGGTTCGGCTGCGGCGCCGGCCACTGCGGCGCCTGCACCGTGCTCGTCGACGGCAACGCGGTGCAGTCCTGCGACACGCCGCTCTGGTCGGCTTCCGGGCGCGAGATCACGACGATCGAGGGCCTCGGCTCGGCCGAGCGGCCGCATCCGCTGCAGCAGGCGTTCCTCGGCGAGCAGGCCGCGCAGTGCGGCTACTGCATCAACGGCATCATCATGGCCGCGGCGGCGCTGCTGAAGACGACGCCGCAGCCGACCGACGCGGAGATCGCTGCCGCGCTCGACCGCAACCTGTGCCGGTGCGGCACTCACGTGCGGATCCTGCGCGCGATCCGCCGCGCCGCGGAGGCCGGATCATGAGCCAGCTTCCCGCCAACCTCAAGGCGAACCCGCGCCTCGACCGCTGGGTGCGGTTCAACCCCGACCGCACGGTGACGGTGTTCTCCGGCAAGGTCGAGCTGGGGCAGGGGATCGAGACCGCGATGGCGCAGATCGCGGCGGAGGAGCTGGACGTCCCGCTCGAGCGCGTCGCGCTCGTGGCGGGCGATACCGCGGCCGGCCCGAACGAGGGCTTCACCGCCGGCAGCCAGTCGATCGAGCAGGGCGGCACCGCGATGCGCGCCGCCTGCGCGGAGGTGCGGAAACTCTTCGTCGAGGCGGCGGCGCGCCGGCTCGAGGTGGGCGCCTCCGAGCTCGCGGTGCGCGACGGGACCATCGAGGTCCCGGGCACCGACCACCGCACGAGCTACTGGGATCTCGCGTCCGAAGTGAGCCTCGCGCGCGAAGCGACCGGCGAGGCAGCACCCAAGCCCGCTGCAAGCTACTCGATCCGCGGCAAGAGCGTGCCGCGGCGCGATCTCCCGGCGAAGCTCACCGGGGCAGCGTACATCCACGACATGGTGCTGCCCGGGTTGGTGCACGCGCGGGTGCTGCGGCCGCCCACGTACTCGGCGCGATTGGTCGCGTTCGACACCGACGCCGTGCGCCGCCTGCCGGGCGTCGTCTCGGTTGTGGTCAACGGCAACTTCGTCGGCGTCTGCGCGGAGCGGGAGGAGCAAGCCGTCAAGGCGCTCGAGGCCGCACGGACCACCGCCCGCTGGGACGACCCGCCCGCGATGCCCGAGCCGGTGGAGATCCGCGAGCTGCTGCCGCGGCTGCCGACCGAGACGAAGACCGTATTCACGAAGGGCACCGCCGGAGCCGCGGCGGCGAAGCGGCTGGAAGCGACGTACTCGCGGCCGTACCTCGCGCACGCGTCGATCGGCCTCTCGTGCGCCGCGGCCGTGTTCGAGAACGGGAAGCTCACCGTCTGGACGCATGCGCAGGGCAGCTTCCCGCTGCGCGGACAGATTGCACGAGTGCTGGGCATGAAGGACGAGGACGTCACGGTGATCCACCGCGACGGCGCGGGGTGCTACGGCCACAACGGCGCGGACGATGCGGCGCTCGACGCCGCGCTGGTCGCGCGCGCTTGCGGCCGGCCGGTGCTCCTGCAGTGGACGCGCGAGGACGAGCTCGCGTGGGCGCCGTTCGGCTCGGCGATGGTCGTGAAGCTCACGGCGGGGCTCGACGCGGAAGGCAAGGTCGTCGACTGGCGCCACGAGCTGTGGAGCCACTCGCACGTGCGGCGTCCGAGCGCGGGGGAGGGCGTGAATCTCCTCGCCGCGTGGCACGTCGATCCGCCGTTTGCCGCCTCGACGCCGCGCGACGCGCCGTATCCACCGGGGACCGGTGATCGCAACTCGGTGCCGCTCTACGACTTCCCGGCGCAGGAGGTGCTCTATCACTTCGTGGCGGAGATGCCGCTGCGCGTGTCGGCGCTGCGCTCGCTCGGCGCGTACGCGAACGTGTTCGCGATCGAGTCGTTCATGGACGAGCTCGCGGCGGCGGCCGGAGCGGATCCGGTCGCGTTCCGGCTGAAGCATCTCGCCGATCCGCGCGCGCGGGCGGTCGTCGAGGCCGCAGCCAAGGCCGCGAACTGGAAGCCGAACGCGGCGAGCGACGGCGTTCGCGGCCGCGGCATCGCGTTCGCGCGCTACAAGAACTCGAGCGCGTACTTCGCCGTCGTCGCGGAGGTCGAAGTCGCCGAGAAGATCTGGTTGAGGCGCGCCGTGGCCGCGGTCGACGCCGGCGGCGTCATCAACCCCGACGGCCTGAAGAACCAGGTCGAGGGCGGCATCGTGCAGGCGGCGAGCTGGACGCTGAAGGAAGCGGTGCGCTGGGATCGCAGCCGGGTGCTCACGCGTTCGTGGGAGGACTATCCGATCCTCAAGTTCGACGAGACGCCCGCGATCGAGGTCGTCGTGCTCGACCAGGCCGGCTTGCCGGGCCTCGGGGCGGGCGAATGCGCCGCAGGACCCACCGCCGCCGCGATCGCCAACGCGCTCCACCACGCGCTCGGCGTCCGCGCCCGGGATCTGCCGCTCACGCCGGAGCGCGTCGCCGCAGCGATGAGCTAGTTGCCCTCCGGCGTCTTCGGCGCGGCGTCCGGATTCCACTGCCCGCGGCGCATGCGCGTGATCTTCACGCTCTTGAAGAGCCCGGCCTTGCGGAACGGCTCCTCCGCCGAGAACCGCTCGGCGGCAGCGCGCTCCGGCACGTTGACGATGAGCACACTGCCGATACGGGTGACGCCGTCGTCCGCGAGCATCGCGCCGCCGAGCACGACGATGCCGGCATGCCGCTCGAGGTACGCGAGGTGCTCGGCCCGGGTCGCCGCGCGGATGGCGGCGCCGTCGGGCCGATCTTCCTGGTAGATGATGTAGAGCATCAGGCGCTCACGTGCGCCGGGCGCACCGGCAGCTCCACGCCGTTTTCCTTTTCCCAGTGGCGCAGCGCGACCGAGTGGTCGACGCTCCCGCCCATCGCCGTCGCCGCCTCCGCCCACAGCTCGCGCAATAGCTGACACACCGGCGCCTCGGCCCCGATCGCCTCGACGAGGTCCGCGGCAATGGCGACATCCTTGGCGAGCAGCCCCAGCGCGAAGCCGGTGGCGAACTTCCGCGGCAGGACGTGCTCCTTCATCGTGTACTCGGTGCTGAAGTTGCGCCCGGTCGAGGCATTGAGGATCTCGACCATCACCGCCGGGTCGAGCCCGAACTTGCAGCCGACGATGAGGGCCTCGGCCGCCGCCGTGAAGCCCGCCGCGGCCACGTAGTTGTTGAGCGCCTTCATCGCGTGACCGGAGCCGAGCGGCCCGGTCAGGAAGAGCTTCTTGCCCATGGTGTCCAGCAGCGGGCGCGCGCGCTCGATCGCGGCCGGGTCGTCGCCGCCGATCATGATCGCGAGCGTCCCTGCATCGGCCTTGGGGACGCCGCCCGACACCGGCGCATCGACGAGCGCGACGCCGTTCGCGGCGAGCGCCTTGCCGAGCTCGCGGGTTCCGGTGGGATCCGAGGAGCTCATGTCGATGACGATCGCGCCGCGTGGCAGCGCCTGGCCGAGCCCGCCCTGCCATTCGAGCAGGACTTCGCGGACGATGCGTCCGGTCGGGAGCATCGTGACCACCGCGTCGACCTCGCGGAACGCGGCCGGCGCGTCGGCCGCGCGGGCCTCGTGCTCGGCCGCGAACCGCTGCTGCCGCGCGCCGTCGGCGTCGCGCACCGTCAGACGATGGCCCGCGCGCGCGAGATTCCGCGCCATCGGCCAGCCCATGTTCCCCAAACCGACGAACCCGACGTTCAGCGCGTTGGCCACGGATAGCCTCCTAGTCCGACTCCGCCACGCCGAGCTCCGCGAAGACCTCGCGCGCGCACCGGAACCCGTCCACCGCCGCCGGCACCCCGGCGTACATCATGGCGTGCAGGAGGATCTCGCGGATCTCGCTCTTGCTGACGCCGTTCGTGAGCGCCGCCCGCACGTGGACCTTCACCTCGTTCGACTTGCCCATCGCAACCAGCATCGACAGGGTGATGATGCTGCGGATCTTCCGCGGCACCGCGTCGGTGCCCCAGACCTCGGCGAAGAGATACCGCGTCACGAGATCCTGGAACCGGCGCGTGAAGTCGGTCGCCTCCTTGATGTGCTTCTCGCCCAGCTCGGCGCCGAACAGCTCGCGCCGGACCCGGACGCCCTTCTCGAACAGCGCGTCGCTCATGGCAGCTCTCCTCTCAGCGGGATCGATTCCTCAATGGCGATTCCGACGCCGGCGCGCGGCCGGCGCTCCGACGGGGTGCTCGGAACGGCGAGACGCAGCCCTACGGCGGGCCTTCGCTAAGGCCGCGCCAATCCCGCCGCGACTTCTCCGACGTGGCCGTAATGCGCGACGCTCAACGCGCGGATGTCCTTCTCGGGGAGCTTGCCCTTGAGCAACCCGGAAGACGTCGCGACGACGGCAGGATCGGTGCTCGTTCTGAACGTCACCTTGTAGTGGAGCGGCTTGTCGAGCTTGCGGGGATCGTTGAGCACCACGGAATAGGCGAGGTTCCTGGATTCGTTGGGCAGCAGCGCCTCGACCCGATAGGTCTTGACCGTGTAGTCCTCGCCCGGGGCGAGCTGGCCGTCGATGGGGCCGGAGTCGGCGATCGGCTTCGCCGCGAGCACGATCTCAGGGGCATCCACGCTCGCCGCGTGGGCGCCGAGGTTTCGCATCTGAAACGTCAGCTCGAGGACGCCCGGCTTCGTCGGCACGATCCTGAGCAGCCCGAAGGACACGTTGGGGCGCAGTCCCTGGATGAGCGTGTTGAGATCCACCGTGACGTGCGCGCGACGGCTCAGGTTGCCCAGCTCGTCCTCGAGCCGCGCGGTCGTGCTCTCCAGCCGTCTCAGCTCGGCCTGCGACAGCCGCCGCCCGACGTCGTCGTCAGGGCGCGCCTGCGCCCGGTTGGCGATGACATCGAGCTGCGCGGTCATCTTCTGCACGTGCGTCTCCAGCGTCGCAAGCCGCGCTTCCACGGAACGAGCGAGCGCGTCGCTGTCCGCGGCGGATGCGGGCACCGGCGTCTCGCCCTGCCGTTCGAACGCGTGAGACACGACGAAGTAGAACGCCACCCAGCCGATCAAGTTGAGAAGGAGGAGCCCGAACGGGTTGATCCAACGAGCGTGCTTCTGATCCATGCCGTCCTGCTCCTGTCCATAGGTTGCCCTTCCCCCTTCATCCTAACCCTCTCCCCCGGTGGGGGAGAGGGAAGGCCGCCCCTCGAGCCTTCCCGCAGCGTCGAACAGCGCAACGACCGCCTCCTCGGGGATGTTGCGAGTGATGAAAACGAGCCGCGAGCGCCGGTCCTCGGTCGGCCAGGCGGCGAGGGTGACCGGCGGGTGGAAGACGTGCTGCACCCCTTGGACGACGACCGGGCCGCTTTCGCCCGCGATGTTCACGAGACCCTTCACGCGCAGCAGATCCGGACCGCGCAGACCGGTGAGCAGCTCCATCGCGGCGCTGAACGTCCGCCAGCTGAACGGCTGGTCGAACCGCAGCGTGAACGTGAGGATCGCGCGGTCGTGGCGCGGCGCAACCGCGCCGAGATACGCGCCGCCGCCTTCCTTCCCGATGCCGAGCCAGCGGCCGATCTGCGCGGCGCCCGCGCGCGTGCTGGCAAGACCGATGCCGGTGAGGAACGCGGGGTCGATCTCGCCCTGGACGACGTCGGCGAGCTCCGCGTGCGGGTTGACCCCCCGCAGCCGCTCGCGGAGCGCGGCGGCGACTGCGGCGCTCGCGAGGTCGGTCTTCGTCACGAGCAGCCGGTCGGCGAGCGCGGCCTGCTTCACCGACTCGGCCTCGCGGTCGAGCTGGCCCGCGCCGTTCACGGCGTCGACGAGCGTGACGACGCCGTCGAGCCGGTACTGCGCGGCCAGCAGCGTGTCGGTCGCGAGCGTCTGGACCACCGGCGCGGGATCGGCGAGCCCGCTGGTCTCGACGAGCACCCGGTCGAAGTCGATGACCTCGCCGGCGCGGCGCTTCGCGAACAGCTCCCGCAGTGTCTCCTGGAGGTCGGTGCGCACGACGCAGCACAGGCAGCCGTTGCTGAGCAGCGTCACGCTTTCGGACGAGGCGGCGACGAGGTCGTGGTCGATCCCGACCTCGCCGAACTCGTTCACGATCACGGCCGCGCGGTTCATGCCCGGATGGGCGAGCAGCCGCCGGATGAGCGTCGTCTTGCCGCTGCCGAGAAAGCCGGTGATGACCGTTACCGGCAGGCGCCCCGCGAGCGGGTCGCGGCCGGCGGTGGGCGAAACCGCACTCATTGGACTACCCGCGCGCGTCCCGCGCGCGGGGTTCGCCCTTGGGGCGGCCCGGCGGGCTCACAGCTCGAGCTCCCAGGTCTGTCCCACGAGATCCTTGCCGAAGCTGTGGTGCGGCTCCTCCTTCACCAGCGCGAACCCGTACCGCTCGTAGATCCGCCGCGCCGCGTGCAGGATGCTGTTCGTCCACAACATGATCTTCCGGTAGCCCGTCTGCCGGGCGAAGCGGATGCACTCTTCCACGAGCCGCGTGCCGATGCCCGACCCGCGTGCGCCCGGCTCGACGAGCAGGAGTCGAAGCTGCGCCACGGTCTTCGATCGGCTCACGAGGAATACCGCGCCGACGGGCTCGCCGTCCTGTTCCGCGATCCAGCACCGCTCGCGCTTCGGATCGTAATCGCGAATGAACTTCGCGCCTACCTCCGCGACCAGCGCCTCGAACTCCTCGTTCCAGCCGTACTCCTGGGCGTACAGGGCGGCGTGGCGCTGCACGACCCAGCCGAGGTCCCCCGGCCGGTACGGCCGGAGCACGTACGCCGGGGCCTCGGCCCGCCGGGCACCGAGGAGGGTCTCGACGGTGCCCATCGCCTGCACGAGGCGTGTCTGATCCGCCTCGGAGAGCACGCCGAGCAGACCGCGGAGGTCCTCGGTCGAGCGCGCTTCCAGCGGACCGAGCGTCTTTGCGCCCCTCTCGGTGAGCTCGAGCAGGGTCTGGCGCGCGTCGGTGTCGGAGGGGGTGCGGCGGACGAGGCCGCGCCGCGCGAAGCGGCCGAGGATCCGGCTGAGGTACCCGGCGTCGAGGCCGAGGTCGCGGGCGAGCTCGGCGGCGGTCGGCCGCTCGCGATGGGCAAGTTCATAGAGCACGCGCGCCTCGGTGAGGGAGAACGCGCTCCTGAGCAGCCCCTCCTCGAGCGCGCCGATCCGCTGGGTGTAGAACCGGTTGAAGCGGCGGACCGACGCCACCCGCTGGTCGAGGGTGGACGCGGCGGCGACCATTCATTGACAGTGTCAACCAAAAGGTTGACTCCGTCAAGTTTCTACAGTGTCAGCTCGAGCACGTACAGCCCGCCGACGAACCGGTCGACGGTGAACACGATCCCCCGGTCGTCGACGTAGACGTCGTTCAGCTGGATCGCGCCGGCGGGCGCGAGCTTCGGCGCACCAGGGACGAAGTAGCCGACCTCCTCCGGCTGGTAGGGGTTCGACACGTCGAACGCCCGCACGCCGGCATTGAAGAAGCTGCCGACGACGATGGTGTCCGAGCGCCACGAGGTCGGCACCGGCAGGTTCTCGTGGAGGTTGTGCGCGCCGAACCGCCCGCCGCGCTCGGCGAACGCCTCGTGCGGCGGCATCGGCAGCGTCGCGACCGGGACGAGATTCGTCTCCACCCGCGCGTCGACCACCCAGACGAGCTTCGGCCAGTCGAAGCCGTCGTCGAACACGCACTCGTCGCTGACGATCAGGAGGTCGCGGCTGGGAATCGGCAGCACGGTGTGGGTGAAGCCGTTGAACGGCGGCGAATAGCGCCACCGCGAGACGAGCTTCGGGTGCGACCGGTCGGCGATGTCGAGGATCACCGCGCCGCCGTCGATGTAGCCGATGTACGCGCGGTCCGGCCGGTCGGGGAACACGTTCGTGTTGTGCGCGCGGAAACCCAGGTCGAACTTTCCCGGCAGGCGCTCCGGCGGCGGCGCGTCGTCGCCGTCGCGCGTGCCGGGCAGCCACCAGCGCCCGACCTCGGTGGGCTGCGAAGGCTTGCGGACGTCGACGATGCGGTAGAACTGGTCGTCCTTGGGATTGCGCGGCTTGAAGTCCGGCGCGCCGCTCGCCATGTGGATGGTCTCGCCGTCGACGAACCACAGCGCGTGCACGCCGCGCGAATGCGGGCCGGACGCGTCGAAGTGCGCGATCCGCTTCGGCGCCTCGGGCGTGGCGACGTCGAAGAGGTCGAAGCCGGCAGGCTGGATGTTCACCCCGCTCGTCTGGTACGCGACCGCCAGCACGTCGCCGACGACGTCGAGCGAGTTCGAGCGCATCTTCGCGTGCGGCAGGTCGGTCTGGACGACGACCTTCGGCGCCCGCGGGTCGGTGACGTCGACGGCGGTGAAGTTCTTCGGCGCCGACTCGTGCGCGAGCCACAGGATCCGCCGGCCGTCGCGGGTCTGCTGCATCCCCATGCCTTCGCCGAGCCCGCCGAAGCCCTGCAGCTCGTGGTGCGCGAGGAGCTTCATGTTCCAGGCGAGCGTCTGGTCGGCGCGGGCGCCGGGGACGAGCGTGCCGGTCGGCTTCATGGGCGCGGGATCCTCGTGGGCGATGCGTGCGGCGGCGCGCGAACCGCGTGCTGTCGGCGGCAAGGATATCGCGCTTCCTGAGCGGTTGCTCAGCTGAACTCGGCGAGCAGCTCGGCGAGCCGCTCCGGCGCTTCCTCGGGAACGAAGTGCCCGCAGCTCTGGATGACCTCGAACCGGAGGTCGGCGCAGACCGGTTCGATCGCGCGCTTCATCACCTCGCCGAGCCAGGCGCCGCCGCCCACGCCGAGCACCGGCTGTGCGAGCTTCGCGGCCGCCGTCGCGCGGTTCTGCGCCGCGGTGTCGAAGATGGCCCGGTAGTACATGAGCCCGTGCCGCCAGGCGTCCGTGCGCGAGTAGAGCCGTACGTACTCGTCGAGAGCTGCGGCGTCGATCGCCGCCCGGTTCGCCGACCGCGCCCGGAAGAGCCACCGGAGGAAGACCCGTTCGCGCCCGGCGATGAGTGCCTCGGGAAGATCCGGCACGGCGTTGAAGTAGAAGTGCCAGGTCTTCGGCACCTGCGCGGGCGTGAGCGCATACGCCTCGGGCGGCGAGATTCCGGGAATCGCCGCGTCGATGAGCGCCAGCCGCTCGACCGCCGCCGGATGACGCGCCGCGAGCGCATAGCCGATCCACGCGCCGATGTCGTAGCCGATGAAGGGCACCGGTGCCAGCGCGAGCGTCTCGATCAGCGCTGCAAACGAAGCCGCGATGCTCGCCGTGTCGCCGGCGGCAGGCGGATCCGATTCGCCGAGCCCCGGCGGATCCACGGCGATCACGCGGCGGCTCCCGGCGAGCAGCGGCATGACGTGACGCCAGCAATACCACGACTGCGGCCAGCCGCCGACGAGCATCACCGGGCGGCCCGCGCCGCCCTCGACCACGTGGAACCGGGCGCCGCGCGCGGTGACGAACCGGCGCGCGAAGCCGGCGGGTGGATGCGCGCTCACGGGGCCGCCGTCAGCCGCGCGCCGTTTTCTGCTTCTCCCAGTCCTCGCAGCGCGCCATCGCCGCCGGCGTGAACTCGGCCTGCGGCTCGTTGCCGCCGATCACGAACATGAGGACGTGCTCCCGGTCGGGCTCGTCGTGGGTGACGTTCATGAAGCGCCGCGCGACGCCGACCGGCAGCGAGATGACGTCGAGCGGGTCGAGGTCGACGTACTGCATGGCGTCGCCCTCGTTCCACTCGCAGCGCCAGCGCCCGGTCATCGCGATGAAGGTCTCGTTGGTGTCGTGGTTGTGCATGAGCGGACCCTGCCCGGGTCTTGCCCGGCAGTAGCCGAGGTTGAAGCCCTCCGAGATCGGGATCGCCGCCATGGCCGAAGCGTCGTTGCCCACAGGCGAGGTGGTCGCCTCGTTCCGCTTCTCCTGCGGGGGCTGGAACCCGATGACGTTGTAGAGCGTCCGCCGGGACTCGGGGACGTCGCTGTCCGGCAGGCCGCCGTCGGAGCCCCTCAGGTCCTTGAACCGCGCCACGCGCGTCATCATCTCGTCGCGCGTCCACACGCGGACTTCCCGCCAATCGCCCATGGTCCCTCCTGGTGCACGCCTCGGCCCCGTGTTTTAGGCCCGACAGCGCGCCGGCGTCAAGACGTGGGGAGGCCGCCCACCGCGCTCCCCCCGGGGGCGCGCCCGAGCATTGAGGAATCCCCGGCCGGCTGCTACTCTCGTGCCCGTCGGACGCACTCGCACCCGGCAGGGCTCGCCCGCGGGACCGGCAGTCGGGAAGAAGAACCGGCGCCGAGCCGGAGGCGGGAATCATTCGGACAAGGAGGAGGCACTATGGATCGTTCCAAGCGCAGGTGGCTGTCGCGAGCGGGCGCACTCGCGGTCACGGTGGGCCTCGGTGTCGCCGTCGCGCAGGCCCAGGACATCAAGATCGGCTGCGGCATGGCGCTGACCGGCGGCCTGGCCGCAAACGGCAAGGCGGCGCTGATCTCGATGGAGATCTGGGCCGACGACGTCAACAAGAAGGGCGGGCTGCTCGGCCGCCAGGTGAAGCTGATCTGCTACGACGACCAGACCAACCCGGCGACCATCCCGGGCATCTACACCAAGCTGCTCGAGGTCGACAAGGTCGATCTCGTGGTGTCCGGATACGGCACGAACCTGATCGCGCCGGCGATGCCGATCGTCATGCAGCGCGGCCTGATGTTCATGACGCTGTTCGGCCTCGACGTCAACGCGAAGTTCAAGTACGACCGTTACTTCCAGATCATGCCGGCCGGGCCGTCGCCGGCGTTCGACTGGAGCCGGGGCTTCTTCGACGCCGCGATGTCGCTCAGTCCGAAGCCGACGACCGTCGCGCTCGTGGGCGCGGACGCCGAGTACCCGTGGGCGGCGCTGGCGGGCGCGCGCGAGCACGCCAAGAAGCTCGGCCTCAAGGTCGTCTACGACAAGACCTACCCCCCCAACACGGTCGACTACTCGCCGATCGTGCGCGCCATCCAGGCGACCAACCCCGATCTCGTGTTCCTGGCCTCCTACCCGCCCGACACCGCCGGCATGGTGCGTGCGGCGAACGAGGTGGGCCTGAAGACGAAGATGTTCGGCGGCGGGCTGGTGGGAACCCAGTTCGCGGCGTTCAAGACCCAGCTCGGCCCGCTCCTGAACGGCGTCGTCAACTACGAGTTCTGGACTCCGGAGGTCGCGGGCAAGCTGCCTTTCGTGTCGACGTTCCTGGTCAAGTACCAGGCGCGCGCGGCCAAGGAGAAGGTCGACCCGCTCGGCTACTACCTCCCGCCGTACTCGTACGCGATGATGGAGGTGGTCGGACAGGCGGTTCAGGGAACCAAGAGCCTCGATCAGAAGAAGCTCGCCGAGTACATCCACGCCAGCGAGTTCGACACCGTCGTCGGCAAGGTCCGGTTCGCGAAGAACGGCGAATGGGCGAGGGGTCGGGTCATGTCCGTCCAGTACGGCGGGATCAAGAGCAACGATCTCTCCGAGTTCACGAAGCCGGGCGTCAACACGATCCTGTGGCCGGCCGAGTACAAGACCGGGGAGCTGAAGGCACCGTTCGACGCCTTCCGCAAGTAGCCTCAAGCGCTCGGGCGGGGGCGCGGCGCGCGCTCCCGCCCGTTCGCCCCCAGAGCGTCTAGAAGAAAGCAGGGATGGATTCGGCGTTGTTCCTCAACGCCGTGGTGGCCGGCTTGCTGCTCGCCGGCTTCTACGCGGCCGTGGCGGTGGGCATCTCGATCTCGTTCGGGATGCTCGACGTGGTCAACATCGCGCACCCGGGATTCATCATCCTCGGGTCGTACGTCGCGCTGATGGTCCACCAGTGGCTGGGCGTCGATCCGATCGCCATCTCGGTGGTGCTGTCGCCGCTGTTCTTCGTTCTCGGCATGGCCCTCTACCGGGTGTTCTACCTCGCGTTCGAGCGGCGCGGGCAGGAGTCGCTGCGCGGCCTCGCGTTCTTCTTCGGCATCCTGTTCATCACCGAGGTCGTTCTCATCCTGATCTACGGCGTCGACTATCAGCTGGTGAAGACCGCCTACAGCGAGACCGTGTGGCGTCTCGGCGAGGTCGGTTTCCCCCTGCGCCTGCTCGTGCCGTGCGTGGTGTCGGTGGTGATGGTGCTGGGGGTGCAGCTCTTCCTCAACCGGACCTTCTTCGGGCGCGCGGTGCTCGCCGTGTCGCAGGACCAGCTCGCGTTGCGGATCATGGGCGTGAACCCGGTGAAGGTGAAGGAGCTCGCGTTCGCGCTCTCGATCGCGACCGCGGGGGTCGCCGGCGCGTTTCTGATCGTCATCCAGCCGGTGCAGCCGTCGATCGGCCGCGAGTTCATCGGCCTCGCGTTCGCGATCTGCGTGCTCGGCGGCCTCGGCTCGCTCTACGGAACGCTCGTCGGCGCCGTGATCCTCGGCGTCGCGGAGAGCTTCACCGCGACCTATTTCGGCCCGTCCTGGGCGCCGGCGGTGTCGTTCGGGCTGCTGCTCCTCACGCTCGCCTTTCGGCCCGCGGGGCTCTTCGGGCGATGAGCAACCGCCGCTTCGCGATCACCGCGTTCGTCGTCGCGATCGCGCTCATCGGGGCGAGCCTCGCGATCGAGAACGCCTACTTCTTCACCGCCGCGTACGGGGTGCTGGTGTTCGTGATCCTCGCCACCGCCTGGAACATCCTCGGCGGCTACACCGGCTACGTGAACTTCGGGACCCCGGCGTTCTTCGCGATCGGCGCGTACACGACGGTGTTCCTGTACAACGCGTTCCAGGCCCCGCTCATCGTCGACATCGTGTGTGGCACGGCGGTGGCGGGGCTGGCCGGGCTCGCGGTGGGCTATCTCACGCTGCGCCTGCGGGGCGTGTTCTTCGCCATCGCGACACTCGCCCTGGCGGTGGTCATGCTCACCTTCGTGGTGAACTGGGAGTACGTCGGCGGCGCGCGCGGCGCCTACGTCATCACCCGCGGCGACGCCCCGTTCGGGTTCGCGTCCTGGAAGCACTATCTCTACGTCGTGATCGCCGTGCTCGCGACGGTCGCGATCGTGGTCGCGCGGCTGCTCGAGCGGTCGAAGATCGGGCGCGGGCTCGCCGCGATCCGCGACGACGAGCTCGCGGCCGAGTGCGCCGGCGTCCCGACCCTGCGCCTGAAGCTCCTCTCGGCGGCTACGAGCTGCGGGCTGATGGGGATGGCCGGCACCACCTATCCCTACTTCTACGCCTACACCGAGCCGCTCTCGATCTTCAGCCTGTCGTACGCGGTCAACAGCATCGCGATGCCGATGATCGGCGGGATGACGAGCTGGGTCGGCCCGCTGATCGGCGCGCTGCTGCTCGGCACGCTCCAGCAGCTCGTGCAGGTCACGATCGCCTCGGACCTCAACCTGCTGATCACCGGCCTCCTGCTGGTGCTGTTCGTCACGCTCGCGCCGAACGGGATCCTCGGCTGGTTCGACGCGTGGAAGCGGCGGAGGAAGCGCTGATGGCCGGGGTCCTGCTGCAGGCGAGCGGTGTCACCAAGCACTTCGGCGGGTTCTACGCGCTCGACAAGGTCGACCTCGAGGTCCGGGAAGGCGAGCGGCTCGGGCTGATCGGCCCGAACGGGTCGGGAAAGACCACGCTCGTGAACTGCATCACCGGCACGCTGCGCCACGACGAGGGCACGGTCCGCTTCAACGGGCACGACATCTCGCGCCTCGCCACGCATGGCCGGATCCGGCTGGGTCTCGCGCGCAGCTTCCAGATTCCCAAGCCCTTCGCCTCGATGAGCGTCGTCGACAACCTCCGCGTCCCGCTGCTCTACGCGGCGAGCGCGCATGCGGGCGCGGCGAAGGTGTCCGAGGCGCGATCGCGCGAGGAAGCGATGGTGATCCTCCGCGAGGTGGGGCTGGAGGAGAAGGCCGAGGAGCGCTCGGGCGGGCTCACCCAGGTCGACATGCGCAAGCTCGAGCTCGCGCGCGCGATGGCCTCCAGACCGAAGCTGCTGATCTCCGACGAGGCGATGGCCGGCCTCTCCTCGAGCGAGGTCGACGACATCATCACGCTGCTGCTCAAGATGAAGGATCGCGGCGTCGCCGTGATCATGATCGAGCACATCATGCGCGCGGTGATGAGGTTCTCCGAGCGGGTGGCGGTGCTCGACGCGGGGAAGAAGATCGCCGACGGCTCCCCGCAGGAAGTGGTCGCCAACCCCGACGTGCAGCGGGCCTACCTTGGCGAATAGCATCACCGTCGAGGGCGTGCGCGCCGGGTACGGCGCGGTCCAGGTGCTCGAGGGGATCTCGCTCCGCGTGAACGACGGCGAGACCGTCGCGCTGCTCGGCACGAACGGCAACGGCAAGAGCACGCTCCTGAAGGCGATCATGGGCATCGTGCGGCCGAGCGCCGGGCGGATCGTCGCCGAGGTCGACGGTCGGTCCCACGATCTCGTCGGCCTCGAGCCCGAGCAGGTCGTCAACCTCGGCATCGGGCTCGTGCCCGAGGGACGACGCCTGTTCCCGAAGCTCACCGTCCACGAGAACCTGCTGCTCGGCGCGTCGCGCGCAGCGGCGCGCGGGCGCATCGCCGAGAATTTGAAGTTCTGCCTCGACGTGTTCCCGGTGCTCGCCGAGCGCCGCAACCAGCTCGCCGGCAGCCTGTCGGGCGGCGAGCAGCAGATGCTCGCGCTCGCCCGCGCGATCATGACCGCGCCGAAGATCCTGCTGATCGACGAGCCGTCCGTCGGGCTCGCGCCGATCCTCGTCGCCCGGACGATCGAGAAGATTCAGGAGCTGAAAACGAAGTTCGGGCTGACGGTCCTGATGGCGGAGCAGAATTTCACCCAGGCGATCAAGATCGCCGACCGCGGCTACGTCATCGTGCACGGCCACATCGAGTTCGAGGGCGGCTCGCGCGAGGAGATGCGGGACAACGAGATGATCCGCAGGCTGTACCTCGGGGCGTAGCCGCCCCCTGTCGGGGCGTTCTCAGTACATCTACCGGCTCACCCCCCAGCCTCTACAAGGCTCAAATGGACAAACTCCGCGCGTGTCTCGCATTGCTCGGGTCGGTCGTCGCGTTCACCGCATCCGCGGCCGACGGCACCGGGAGTTTCTCCGTCCGTGGTGCCGGGCTGCTGACCTGCGACATCTTCGTGAAGGAGCGTGCGCAGCAATCAAGGGCTTACCTGATGATCGGCGGGTGGCTGGACGGCTACATCAACGGGCTGAATCAGTACGCTCCGGACACCTACGACATCGTGTCGTTCGAGTCCACCGAGCTGCTCGCGGTGATCATCGCCGAGCACTGCCAGGCGCACCCGAAGGACCGCTTGTTCTCCGTCGTCAACACGATCGTGATCAGGCTCGGCGACGATCGGATCCGCGAGCGCTCCCCTTTGACCGCCGTGAAGGTCGGCAAGTACGAGACTCGCCTGTACGAGGAGACGCTCCGGCGCGTGCAGCGGGCGCTGAGCGAGCGAGGCCACTTCAGCGGTCAGCTCACCGGGTCCTGGGACGACAAGACCGAACGCGCGCTCCGAGCGTTCCAGCGCGCGTCCGACCTGCAGGCTACCGGCTTTCCGGACCAAAAGACGCTGTGGCGCTTGCTCCGACGCGAGCGCGCGGCGAAGTAGCTCCGCCGGGCCCGAGGGCCGGGACCGCCACCGGGCCGGGAGGTCCCGTCAGCCCGCGCGGACGAGCCGCCTGCGGCGACGCTGCGCGACCCCGAGCGCGGCGAGACCGATCGCCAACAAGACGATCGAGGCGGGTTCGGGCACGTTCGCCGTGGTCAACAGGAAGGAGTTTGCGAGCACGGTGTTGAAGCCCTCCAGCTGATAGTCCCCGGCGAACAACGGCGGGCTGTTGAACAGGTTCTCCTGCTCGATGTGTTGGAAGAGCGGGCCGAGCGCGCCGACGTCGAAGCTCAGCCCGAACGCGGTCAGCGCGAGGCTCGCCTTCAGCACGTCGATCTGGAAGATCCCGTCGATTCCTAGCGACGTGTCGTTGCTGAACAAGCCGTGAACGAAGAACGTCGGGGTGACAAGCGTCTCGTCCGAGAGCAGCGCGATGTCGGGAAGCGCGTCCCAGAGACCGGTGAGCGAGGTCACCGGATTGGGGTTCCCCTCGACCATCACCGGGTGGTCGAATTGCAGGTCGACGAAGAGCGTCGGGGTCAGCTCGAAGTTCTGGATCACTTTCAGGATCGGACCCATGTCGATATCGACGAGGTCGGCGCTCATATCGAAGATGCCGACATCGACGCTCACCCCTCCGCCGGGCAATCCCAAGGGCGCCATGAGGAGCCCGTCGAGGTCGACCGTCAGTTTGATGAAATCGTCCTCCCCGCCCGCCGTCAGCTTGTTTCCGACGACGCCGCCGGACGCGTTGATATCCGGGATGTGGATCGTCACCCCACCGATGCTCCCCAGCGGGTTGGTCGGGCTCGGAATCGAGATCTCTTCGTCGAACTGGAACAGGGCGGGATCCAGCTGACCGAGGATCTTGATCTGGCCCGAGCTGTTCTCGTTGAACGAGATCAATTCGACCGTCTGGTCGGAAAATCCAAACTCGGTTGCGCCTTGGGCGCAGCCGGCCCCGATGAAGCATACCTGGCCAGCCAGGCTTCCCTGCACGCCGAGGACCGCCTCCATCTTGGCCGAAACCTCGGGGGAATTGGTATTGAGTGCGCCGCCTGCCAGCGCACTCTGGGGGTTCAGATTGAAGAATTCCCCCTTGGCGGGCGCGTCCGGCAAGGCCGCCTGCACGTCGAAGTGAACCGTGGCGTTGACCGAGCCGCTGTCGAACTTGGCGCCGAAGTTGAAGCCGGCCCTTCCCGACGTGCCGACGTCGGCCTGGGCGCCGGTGCGAGTGTCGAGATCACCGACGTCGACGTTGTGGATGTGGATGCCGCCGGGGTTATGGAAATGGCCCCCGGTGCACAAGAAGCCGTGACACTCCCAACCCGAGGGCAGATGAACGTGCGGAACCGGCACGATCACGTCGACGATTCCGCCGGTGAATCCTGGACCGACCGAGGTACTCTCCGACCAGGGCGTGCCGAGAAAGAACGATGGCTCGAGCTGAGTCGCTTGGCCCGGACCCCACATGCTTTGCCCGGCAGTGTTGAACACGAGCGGCCCCGGATCGTAGATGACGGGTGCGGCAAGCGCCGCAGCCGGGGCGAGCCCGGCGACCAGGCCGATCCCCAGCGCGCGTCGAAAACGGCCGGGACGAACGGATTCGCCCCTGTCCAGCACCTCCGAGATGCGACCTGAGCTCATCGCGGGCCTCCCCTCCAGTCAGCCGGGTCTTCCTGACATGCGGGTTTCGTGCCCGCCTTGAGTTTTCAATGAGTTATAGCAACCCGGCGCACCCGCCTGTCAAGTTCGGCGAGAATTTGTAAGATTTACCGACGCCGGGCTCGGGTCGGAGCCCTTCGCGTCTCCGCACCTCTAGGCGCGGTCCAGCCTGAACAGCCTGACCGCGTTCGTCCGCCCGATCTTGAGGCGATCGTTCTCGCTGATGCTGGCGGCGTCGAACCAGATCGCCGCGTGATCGATGTTCTCGAACGGCCAGTCGGTCGAGAAGAGAATGCGGTCGACGCCGATCTCCAGGATCGCGTCGATCAGCGTCTGGGTCCGGAAGTTCCCCGAGGTCGTCAGGTAGAAGTTTTGGGAGAAGTACTCCGCGATCTTCTTCTTGGCCGGGTACCGCGGCGGCGCCTTCACCCACGCGTTGCGGTTGTCGACGCGCCACATGCTGTAGGGAAGCCCCTCGCCCATGTGCCCGACGATGATCTGGATCCGCGGGTACTTGTCGAAGAGCCCCGAGCCCATCAGGCGCAGCGCGTGGACCGCCGTCTCCTGGCCGAACGCCCAGGTCGGCCCGAGCAGCCACGGGTGGCCCGCGTAGATCTGCGCCATGCTGGGCAGCGGATTGCGGGGATGGAGATAGAAGGGGATATCGAGCCGCTCGACCACTTCCCAGAACGGCCAGTATTGCGACAGGTCCAGATAGACTGCCGTGTCGGGGTCGCGGATCTGCGAGAAGCCGTTGACGAGCGCGCCCTTGAAGCCGAGCTCCTTGACGCAGCGCTCGAGCTCCCGGATCGCGAGATCGGGATCCTGCATCGGGAGCGCCGCAAGCGCCTGGAATCGCGTGGGGCGCTTGCGAACCTGCTCGGCGAGGAAGTCGTTCGCGCGCCGCGCGATCTCGTTCGCCCGCGCGGGGTCGGGGATCGCCTGAATCGCCGGCGCGTTCAGCGACAGCAGCGTCAGCTCGATGCCGTGCTCGTCCATGAGCCGCAGCCGCTTCTCGTGGATGTCGAGCAGGCGCCCGCTGAGCTCGCCCCAGACGCTGTCGGGAAAAAACCCGGCCGAGTCCTGCAGCGTCTCCGGGATCGCGAAATGCTCTTCGAGGGCGATCTTCCCTTGCATCGTTTCAGACCTTTCCCGACGTCTGCACCATCTGCTCCGGCGTGAACGGGTGCTCGAGCCCGGTGGGGCCGAGGCCCGTCAGTCGATCGCCTTGTAGAGCCGCTCGTCGTAGAGGCTACCGGTGAGCGGGTTGAACAGAAACAGCGCATCGGTGGGCATGCCGCTCCCGGGAGGGATGGCGAACAGACCGTCCCGGAAATTCTTGACGTCGCTGGTCACCTGGTGCGCTTCCTGGTCCTTGGCCGCGCTCCACATCTCGACGATCGTCATGTGGTTCGGACGGTTCGCCTGCGTGAGCGCATCGAAGCGCACGTTCCCGACGTGCTTGCGGCTCGCCGTGACGATTCGTTTCACCAGTTCGATGCCGCACGGCCCGCTCTCGCTCACCTGCCGTTTGCACGGGGGAAACTGCTCGGGCGGAATGATGTCCACGTGGGTGACGACGAATAGCGTGGCGGCCGTCGCTTTGCGCACCTTCGCCGGGTCGGCGGCATCGAGGCCGGCGTGCGGGCGCTCATCGTAGGGGTTGTACAGGTGCGGCTGAAGCGCCTTGCGAAACGCGACCGTATGGGCTGCCTTCGCATGGGCGTTTCTGGCATCTCCGTCGGCCCATGCTTCCAGGATCACGAAGTGATTCCGCTGGCCGATCCGCTGCAACGTCTCGAAGCGCAGATTGCCCGCCTCCTTCCTGCCGGTGGCGCTCTGCGCCTTGATCAAGGCGGCAGCCTTGTCGGTGGCGCCCGGCGCAACCTCGATGTAGGTGACGATGAAGTACGGCTTGTCCGACAGCATTGTTCCATCGCCCAGCTTCACGTCGGCCTGTACGGCCGGCATGAGACCGAACGACGCGAGCGCGAGCCACAGCGAAGCACGAAGTGCCGATTGCATTGGTTCCTCCCTTGGACGAAACGCCTAGCGAACCGCTACGGGCCGCCTCGCTCTCCGAGGCCGGTCTCTCTTTGCACTCAGACCTTCCGCAACGCCTGCAGGATCTTCTCCGGCGTGAACGGCTGCGACGTCACCCGCGCGCCGAACGGTGAGAGCGCGTCGTTGATCGCGTTCATCACCGCGCCCGGCGCGCCGGCCGTGCCGGCCTCGCCCGCGCCCTTCGCGCCGAGCTCCGACTGCTTCGTCGGCGTCTCGATGTGCGCGCAGATGATGTCCGGCATCTCGGCCGCCATCGGCACGAGGTAGTCGGCCATGTTGCCGTTGAGGAGCTGCCCCTCGGCGTCATAGAGGCACTCCTCGAACAGCGCCGCGCCGATGCCCTGCACGACGCCGCCGCGGATCTGCTCGTCGACGAGCATCGGGTTGATCACGGTGCCGCAGTCCTCCACGCACCAGTGCTTCAGCAGCTTCACGAAGCCGGTGTCCGGGTCGATCTCGACGTAGGACGCCTGGATGCCGTTGGTGAACGTGAACCCGTACTCGCGCGGCGTGTAGTGCCGCGTCACCGTCAGCTCCGACTGGAACTTCGGCGGCAGGGTGTCGGGGCGGAAGTACGCGACGCGCCCCAGCTCGACGAGCGGCAGTTTCGATTCGAGCGTGAGCTTGTTGACGACCTCGTTCCCGACGATGTCGAGCTCGGCCTTGTCCAGGTTCAGGACGACCGCCGCGATGTCGAGGATGTTCGAGCGCAGCGCCCGGCCCGCCTGCAGCACCGCCTCGCCGCCGATGCCGGCGCCGCGCGAGGCCCAGGTGCCGCCGCCGTAGGGCGTGACCCCGGTGTCCCCGGTGATCACGCGCACCTTCTCGATCGTGACGCCCACCGCGCTGGCCGCGATCTGCGCGAACACGCCCTCGGCGCCTTGCCCCTGCTCGGTCACGCTGCAGAGCACGGTGATCATCCCGGTCGGATCGAGCCGGATCGTGGCGCCGTCCTGCGCCGAGATGCGCGCGCCGCCGACGCCGTAGAAGGCGGGCGAGGGATTCGTCACCTCGATCATCGCCGCGAGGCCGATGCCGCGGTGCACGCCCTTCTTCCTCAGGCTCGCCTGCTCGGCGCGGAGCTCGCGGTAATTCATCAGCTCGAGCAGCCGGCCGAGCGTCTTGTGGTGCGAGAGCTTCTCGAACTTGATCCCGGAGGCGAAGGTGTAGGGATAGGCGTCGTCCGGAATCAGGTTCTGCCGGCGGAACTCGGCCGGATCCATCCCGAGCTTCGCGGCCGCGAGATCGACGATGCCCTCGGTGAGCGCGACCGCGATCGGGTGGCCCACGGCGCGGTACTGGCAGCAGACGTTCTTGTTCGTGAAGACGACTTGCATCCTCGCCCGGTACTGCTTGTGCTTGTACGGCCCGCCGGTGAGGTTCACCACCTGGTTGCCCTCGATGCCGCTCGTGCGCGGGTAGACCGAGTACGGGCCGATCGCGGTCAGGTCCCACAGGTCGAAGGCGAGGATCTCGCCCTGCTTGGTGCAGGCGAGCCGCACCTTGACCTTGTGCTCGCGCGCGTGGATGTCGCTCACGAACGATTCCAGCCGGTCGGCCACGAACTTCACCGGGCGGCGCAGCATCACCGAGAGCGCCGCGGTCGCCATCTCGTCGGCGTAGACGTGCACCTTGATCCCGTATGAGCCGCCGACGTCCTTCGCGATCACCCGGACGTTCCCCTCGGGGATGTTGAGGTGCCGCGAGAAGATGTCCTGCATCATGTGCGGCGCCTGCGTCGCGTGATACACGGTGAGCGTGTGCTCGGCGGCGTTGTAGTCGGCGAGGAGCGCGCGGCCCTCGAGGCAGACGCCGGTGTGGCGGCCGAACCCGTAGGTCTCCTCGACCACGACGTCGGCCTTCGCGAACGCCTCGTCGACGCCGCCGGTGTCGAGCTCGCGCTTGAAGCAGATGTTGTCGCCGAGGTCGGGGTGGATGACGCGCTTGCCCTCGAGCGCCTCATCCATGTCGATGACGGCCGGGAGCGGCTCCCACTGGGCCTCGATGAGCTGGAGCGCGTCCTCGGCCTGCGCACGGGTCTCGGCGACCACCGCGGCGACCGCCTCGCCCTGCCAGCAGGCGCGGTCGATCGCGATCGCGTACTGCGGCGGCGACTTGATGCCCTTGAGATGCGCGAGCACCCCGATCCAGGGCGAGCAGTACTCGGCGACCGCGCGGCCGTCGAACACGCCGATCACGCCCGGTGACTTCGCCGCCTTGGTGAGCTCGAGCCGCTTGATCTTCGCGTGCGCGTGCGGGCTGCGGAAGAACACGACGTGCGCGAGGCGCGGGAACCGCAGGTCGTCGGTGAAGGCGCCGCGACCCTGCAGCAGCCGCTTCGCCTGCGGCCGCGGGACGCTCTGCCCGATGTAGCCCTTGTCGACCTGGGTGCCGGGGGCGTGGAGCGGGAGCTCGGCGCGGGCGTTCATTTCTTCCCTCCGCGGCGGGAGATCAGGACTTCCTCGACGGCGTCGACGATGGCGTGGTAGCCGGTGCAGCGGCAGTAGTTGCCCGACAGGTGGTCGCGAATCTCGTCACGGGTCGCCTGCGGGCGGCTCGCGACGAGGTCCTGCGCCGCCATCAGCATTCCCGGCGTACAGAAGCCGCACTGCAGCGCGTTGTGCTCGTGGAACGCGCGCTGCAGGTCGGCGAGCTCGCCCGAGTCGGACAGGCCCTCGATCGTGTCGACCTTGCGGCCGTTCGCCTGCACCGCGAGCATCAGGCAGCCGCGCACGATCTTGCCGTCGACGCGGAGCGTGCACGCGCCGCACACGCCGTGCTCGCAGCCGACGTGGGAGCCGGTGAGCCCCATCTCCTCGCGGAGGAAGTCGACGAGATGCTGGCGCGCCGGAATGGGTCGCGTCACGCTGACGCCGTTGAGGATCAGCGCGGTCTGAATGTCTGAATGGTGTGCTCCATCTCAGCCCCCCAGCGCCGCCAGCGCACGGCCCGTCAGCACGCGCGCGAGATGCAGCTTGGTCGCCGACGAGTGGTAGAGATCCGCCGGCGGGGCGAGATCCTTCGCGAGCGCATCCTGCGCCGCCTTGACGACCTCGGGGCCATAGGCCTTGCCGTCGACTGCCGCCGCCGCATTCCCGGCCAGCATCGGCCGATCGCCGGCGCCAAGGAACGCCAGCCGCACGTCCGCGAGCTTCCCTCCGCCGACCTTCGCGTGCGCGGCGACGCCGACGATGGCGTAATCGCCGACCCGGCGCGCGAGCTCGAGGAACGCCGACCGATATCCGGTGCCGGCCACCTTGACCTCGCCGGCGACGAGGACCTCCCCCGGCCGGAGATCGGTCGCGTAGATCCCCTTGAAGAACTGCCGCGCGGGCACGCGCCGCTCGCCGTTGCGGCTCGCGAGCACGAACGTCGCGTCGAGCGCGACGCAACAGGCCGGGTACTCGGCGGCAGGATCGGCGAGCGCGATGCTGCCGCCGAACGTGCCGACGTTGCGGATC
>Ga0209342_10001403_pt1 | contig 27070 bp, 28 predicted proteins | sample RifCSP16_2_FD_184023 | JGI IMG/M metagenome (GOLD analysis project Ga0209342, IMG submission 184023) | Soil microbial communities from Rifle, Colorado - Rifle CSP2_sed 16_2 (SPAdes) (version 2) | ecosystem: Environmental > Terrestrial > Deep subsurface > Rock core/Sediment | place: Rifle... | reverse complement strand
CCCGCCGCAAGCGTCGCGCCCCGGACCCGATCACGGCCTGGGTCAAGCGACTCGATCGCACCCGGCCGGACCTCGTCCGCGACGTCCTCGACGCGCTGGCATCGATCCACGGCCGACCGACCTGGGAGCGCCGGCTCGACCCGACGAGCGAGCTGATCCTCACGATCCTCACCCAGAATAGCGCCGACATCAACGCCGAGAAGGCGTTCGAGGCTCTCCGGGCGGCCTACCCCTCCGGCCTGCCGGCGGAGCGCCACAACCCCGGGCGAGGCTGGGGCGGGGCGGGCCTGCCGGATGGCGCTCCGCCCGACTGGGACGCGGTGGAGCGGGCGCCGCTCGAGGAGCTGGTCGAGGTCATCCGCCCGGGCGGCCTGCCCAATCAGAAGGCGAAGGGCATCCTGGCCACGCTCCGAGCGATTCGCGAGCGGCGGGGCGACCACTCCCTCGAGTTCCTCGCTGACCTCCCGGCCCTCGAGGCCCGTGACTGGCTCACGAGCATCTCGGGGATCGGCAAGAAGACGGCCTCGGTCCTCCTGATGTTCTCGTTCGGGATGCCCCTCATGGCCGTCGACCGCCACGTGGATCGGGTCGCCCATCGGGTCGGTCTGCTGCCGAAGAAGGCGTCGGCCGACGATGCCCACGACTACTTCCTGGCGATGCTCCAGCCGGACGAGATGTACGAGGCCCACGTCAACCTCATCCACCACGGGCGGGTCATCTGCCAGGCACGCAGCCCGAAACACGACCTGTGCCCGCTCCGGGACCGCTGCCGCTTCGTCGACCCGGCGGCGTCGTAAGGCAACGCCGAGGGCCCCATCGCCATCCGCCGCACCGCTGCGCCGCGTTACCCGCCCGATCCGGGTGCCCATGAATGTGGCTCATCGACTGACACGCGAACGAGCGTGGCCGGCGTCCTTCGCGGGTCGATCTCGTAGTTCTCGAGGACGGCGGAGCGTGGATGAAGCCATTCGATGAGTCGGCCTCATCGCGTCCGCCGTCGAGGGTCGCCGAGAGCCCGCAGGAAGTCGGCATAGTCGGCGTACGGCGCCGGGCTCCGTCGGCCGTCGATCCAGAGAGGGCGACACCAGGCGCGCCGGCGAGAGGCCGGATCGATCATGGCGATCGCCCGGGTCCGGGGCGGGATCAACCCACCGGCGATGATGTCGCCGAGCTCACGCGCTCGGATCCTGAACCCATCATCGATCGATGCGCGGTTCGAGGCCACCCGATCGTCATTCGCCCGCGACGCGAGGAGCAGGAGACAGCCCGTTGCACGCTTCGGGCGCCAGCCGAGACGCCGCGCAGCGGCAAATGCCTCGCGCTTGTACCGGCCGAGGCTCCTCTCGATCTGACCGAGATCATGGATCTCGGTCTTGAGCTCGATGACGAGCAGCGTGCCGGTCTCGGGGTGGAAGGCGAGGACATCGATCCAGCCTCGCGAACGGTCGCCGCCGACTTCGACCTCGCTGGCGGTCGCCGAGTCGCTCGATCGCAGGCGACGTACGGCGTGTGCGGACATCCGCGCGTGTGCCGGTTCGCGTTGTCGCGCCCGATCGCCGATGTACGGCGCCTCGACCCGAACGACGAGGCGTCCGCCAAGATCGTCCTCGGAGCGACGGATTCGATGCCTCGGTGAGCTCGGACTCCACGTGGGCGATGAGTGAGGCTCATTGCTCGCAGCTCGCGAGGAACGATCGGGCCGCTGCCTATACTCGGCCCATGCTGGGCGGCGGCGGTCGGTGGAACGAGCCGGGGGCGCCTCGGATCCTCCTCGTCGACGACGACCCCAACCTGCTCGTCCTGCTCGCCGATCAGCTTCGAGCCGACGGCTTCGAGGTCCAGACCTCGCGCGACGGCGACGAGGCGCTGCGGCGGCTGCGGAGCGGCTGGCCGGACCTCCTGATTGTCGACATGATGATGCCCCGCATGGACGGGCTGACCCTGGCGCGCGAGATCAAGGCCCAGGCCGACCTGCCGATCATCGTCCTCTCGGCGATCGATGTCGCCGATTCGAAGGCCGACCTCCTCGAGGAGGTCGCCGAGGACTACGTCACCAAGCCGTACCACTATCCCGAGCTGCGGGCCCGGATCGGGCGAGTCCTGCGCCGGCTCGGCGACAAGGTGCCCCGCCGCGAGCTGGTCCTCGGGCCGGACCTGGTCCTCGAGCTCCACCGGCGGACGGCGACCGTCAGGGGCGAGTCCGTCCAGCTGACGCCGACGGAGTCGCGCCTGCTCTACGGCCTGGCCGCGAACCTCGGCCAGACCGTGACGACCGAGACCCTCCTCGATCGAGGCTGGGCCGACACCGAGGACGCCGACCCGTCGTACGTCTGGGTCACGATGCGGCGGCTGCGCCAGAAGATCGAGCCGGATCCCAACCACCCGGTCCACCTCGTGACCGTCCGCGGGATCGGCTACCGGCTCGTCCGGCTGGATGGCCCCACGGGCGAGGCTGGGGCATGACCGACGACGGGCGATCGGGGACCGGGCCCGACCCGCAACGGATCGGACCCGGCTACTCCTTCCGGGCCCGCCTGACCGCCGGCCTCATCGCCGGCGCGGTCGTGCCCCTGGCCGGGTTCGGCGTCGTCCTCGTCGCCGCCGAGCTGGTCCGGACCGGTGGCTTCGATTCGACCCTCAGCGGCCTCGTCGTCTTCGCCCTGGCGGCGGCCATCATCGTCGCGGTCGTCTTCGCCTACTTCCTCGCCGGCAACCTGACCCAGCCGCTCCGTGCGATCGCCCGGGCCGTCGAGCGCGTCTCGGCCGGTGACCTCTCGGCCCGGGTCGAGGTCGCCGGCGAGGACGAGCTGGCCCGCCTCGTCGAGAGCCACAATCGCCTGGCTGGCGACCTCGCCCGCCGCAACGCCGAGCTCGGCCGAATCCTCCTGGCCATCGGCGAGACGTCGCCCCGCGATGGGCTCGAACGGCTCGTCGCCCACGCCACCCAGAGCGCCCGGGCGGCGTTCGAGATGATCGACGCCTCGATCCACCTGGGCGACCCCGCCGACGTCGAGGTCGAGGAGGTCATCCCCGGCGAGGCCCGCCCGATCCGGGCCGTTCTCGCCCTGCCCGATGAGCGAGTCGGTGTTCTGACGGGGCACCTGCCGGCGACTCGATCATGGGACGCGGCCGACCAGGACCTCCTCGAGCTCTACGCGAGCGAGATCGCCGTCGCCATCAGGAACGCCGAGCTCTTCGAGCAGGTCGAGCAGCAGACCGAGCGCCTCGTGGAGCTGGACGCGGCCAAGGACGACTTCCTGCGCGGCATCAGCCACAACCTGCAGACCCCGCTCACGAGCATTCGGGCCTACGCCGAGCAGCTCGAGGGGGAACGGCCGGACCGGCGCCTCGAAATCATCACGGAGCAGGCGGAGCGTCTGTCGCGGATGGTCCGCCAGCTCCTCGCCGTCTCCCGTCTTGAGGCCGGCACGCTCCGGCCACGCGCCGAGGTGCTCGCCCTTGGGCCGCGGATCCGCCACGCCTGGGATGCGCTCGGCGCGGCCGAGGTCCCCTTCCGGCTGGATGATGACGCGCCGGGCTGGCTGGCGATCGCCGATCGTGACCAGCTCGACCAGGTCCTCTGGGCGGTCTTCGACAACGCCGTCAAGTACGGCGCCGGGGCCCCGGTCCGAGCCCACCTGCGACCCGAGCCGGCGACCGGCCAGCTCCTGGTGACGATCTCTGACGAAGGACCCGGCGTCCACGCCGAGGCGCGAGGCGGGATCTTCGAGCGCTACGCTCGGGCGACCGGACCGGACCACCCGGAGGGCACCGGGATCGGCCTCTACGTTTCGCGCGAGCTGTGCCGGGCGATGGGCGGCTCGATGTCGCTCGAACCGCCGCGCGAGGGCGCGGGCGCAGCCTTCACGATCACGCTGCCGGCGGAATCGCCAGCAGCGGCGGAGGCATGAGGCGGCCGGACGGGCGGCGCTGGGTCAGGCCGCGTTCGGCGCGGTCGCGCTCGACGCGGGCGGGCGGGCCCAGATGAGCCGCCGGGGATCGACGCCGACGATGAATCCGGCCGCGAGGCCGAGGATCGGGCCGAGAAGGTCCGGGACCCGGACCAGGAACGCAGTCATCGAGCCGAGGGCCCAGAACGCGTAGAGCCAGAGGCCCGCCACGACGAGACGCTTCACGTTGACTCCTTCCAATGGACCGGCGAATCGATCGGCCGAGCGTGCCCATGGCTTGACACGCGCAGAGGACTCCCGAACCATCATCTCCAGCCACTCCCGGCGACCCCGGGCGGCGACCAAACCGATGGCTACGGCGAGAGCCGCCGGGGCCGCCGCCGGGAACCCGTACGCCAGGACCATGACCGAGCCGAGGACCCAGCCGACCACGGCCCAGAGCGGAGCAGCCACCATTCGCTTCGACATGGCTCCAGAGATTGCCGGGATCCATCGCCGGCTCCAAGCCGTACCTTCGTACCCGAGAGTCATGCTCGGGGTGCTTGCCGGCGAGGTCGAACCACCGCGCAAGGCGGTGTGCAAGGTCGAGTCTGTACCATTCAGCCTGACGCCGGGGGGCATCGAGGGTCGTTTGATGCTTCGAGTCCGGCCAGGTCAATCAGATCAGCGCTCCGGCCAGTCGCTCGCCGAGTTCGCCATCGTGTTCCCCGTGCTCTTCCTCGTCATCGCTGCGATCATCCAGTTCGGGCTCATCTTCTGGTCTCAGAACACGCTGACGCAGGTCGCACGCGACACGGGTCGCTGGGCGGCCACGCAGCAGGTGTGCAGCACGACGGTCGCCACGGACGCGGTCGTGGATACGGCCAATGACCTTGCCGCGACTGCCAGCCTGTTCGGCTACACAACAGGGTCCTGGACGAGCCCGACGAACGTCATCGTCGGCTGGACCACCGACTCCGGCGTGTGCCCGCCAGTTGGGAATCAGCAGGTCTCGTTCGTCAAGATCACCCTCATCCACCAGGTGCCGGTCTTCTTTCCCTTCCTGCCAGTCAGCAACAACCTGACAACGAGCGCGGAGTTCCGCATGGAGCCGGTGTCGAAATGAACGGCTGGGGTGATGAAAGCTCCGATCAGCGCCACCAGCGCGGTCAGGTCCTTCCTCTCTTCGCGCTCTTCCTGATCGTCCTGCTCGGCTTCAGCGCACTTGCGATCGACGTCAGCGGCGTGCTGTCGGCGAAGCGGTTCTACCGGAGCGCGGCCGATGCCGCCTCGCTGGCCGGCGCCCAGGATCTCCAGCAAGGAACGACGCGCACGGTGACGAACACCGAGCGCACACGGGCGCGAACGGACGCGATGGCGCGATTGGTTTCCCTGATGGGAGCTTCGTCGGACCCGTCGAAGGATCCGCCGGTATCGTGCTCGCCGGCGGCCGACATCATCGACTGCACGCTGCCCGGAACCGGCTTCTTGGTATCGATCAAGACGCCTTCACCCTCATGCGTAACCTGTGATCCCAACCGGTCGGTGCAGGTGACGGTCCGTAACCCGGCATATGGGCTCAGCTTTGCCCGGATCTTCGGACAGGCCACCTGGAACGTCGGCTCGACCTCAGTGGCCGGCCTGACCTATGGGAAGTCCTACACCATCGTCACGCTGCGGCCGCCGAAGAAGATCGGGTCGACGTTTGATGTCAAGGACATCACGCTGGATGGTGGGACGGTGGTCACCGTCAACATCGGCGACGTCGGAAGCAACTCCAACATGAACTACTCGGGGACAGGTTCGTTGCTTGTCCTGGACCCGGATTACGGGATGTTCTACTTCGACCCCCTGTCGGGGCCCTTGTGGTCCCCTTCGCCGCCGGGCAACAAGCTCACCGAGCTGATCACTGACCCGAACTACCAGTACCCGTCGATGGTTGGGGCGCCGACATATGCCGACGCAAGGGAATCCCAGGCGGACGCCGCAGGATCGCCGGTCACGACGGCGGCCGTGAGTTCTGCGTGCCAAGCGGAGTGGGACAAGGTGGACAAGGCCCGCTACTCGGCCGTCGCAGCGACGCCGGCCACGAATGTGTACTGCTACGAGCCGGGCATCTACGATTCCGGCAACAACCGGGCACAGATGGTCGCCAGCACCGGCAATGTCGCGCTCCTCAAACCGGGCGCGTACTACCTGAAGAAGGGCCTCGACGTCGGCGGCTCGCTGATCGGAGGGTACGAACCCGGATCGCCCGGCGTGGCCCTCATGTTCGACGAGTGCCAGAACACCTGCATCTTTAGCGGGAACAATGCGCTGGTCATCGCGCTCAACGCGGGAACCAGATTCCCTGCAACATATTCCGGAGGGACGGCGGCGACGGCCGCGATCGACTGGCAGGGCCAGTTAGTCCAGACGAGTGGCCCAAGCTCGCCGACTCCGCCCCTGCTGATGAGCGTCCTCGTCCTGAAGGATCCGACCTGCTTCGTCCCGGCATCGGCTCCTTTCATTGAGCCGTCGGGCTGCGACGCCCTGAAGAACAAGTCGATCAACATTGCGGGCACGGGCAGCCTGGTCCTGCAGGGCGTCCAGTACATGCCGACGGACAACGTCGAAATCAGCGGCAGCTCAACGAGCAACGGCCGTTTGGGACAGATCATCTCGTGGACGCTCAAGTACAGTGGTGGCGTGGCCATCAACCAGGAGGGGGTCGATCAGGGCGGCCCCGGCGTGCTCCGGCTCGACGCGGCCTGCACCACCCCGACCACGGTCTGCAACAGCCCATAGCAACCGGCATCGATCGAGGAGCCCGGCGAGCCCCCGGCATCGGTCCCGGTTCCGGGTAGCCCAGAAGTCCCACTCCTCGGTGATCCAGCGCACCAATGCAAGGTTCGCCGCAAGGTCTGCGGCGCACAGTGCCCTGGCACTCATATCGCCTTCGCCGGGGGTCCCAGATGCTCCGATTCGTCGGGCCTGGGCGGCGCACTGTGACCGGGGGGTCCAGCGAAATCCGAGGCCCGTTTCGTCGTGGGCGGAAGGGCCAGAGTCTTGCTGAATTCGCCCTCGTCCTGCCCGTCCTGTTGCTCACCGTCCTGCTCGGTCTCGACCTCGGTCGAGCGTTCTTCAGCTGGGTAACGCTGAACAACGCGGCCCGCGTCGCCGCCAACTATGCCGGCCTGAACCCGGATGGGAGCTTTGTTGCCGGAAGCCCGTACGACACGCTCGTGCGTACCGACGCGAGCAACGCCGCCTGTGCGATCGGTGCGGGCGCTCCGCCCCAGCCAGTCTTTACGGACTCCGCGATCGACGCCAACGCGACGACCAAGGACCTCGGCGACAACGCCGCGGTCACGATCAGCTGCTCGTTCCGGCTTCTGACGCCGATCGTCGGCGGGATGATCGGCAACCCGCTCACGATCTCGGCCAGCTCGACGTTCCCGATTCGCAGCGGAGCGTTCATCCCGTGAGCACGGTGCTCCGGCGATCGCCGGGACAATCGCTCGTCGAGTTCGCGCTGCTGCTGCCGGTCCTGATCGTGATCCTGCTGGGGCTGCTAGATCTCGGCAGAGCGGTCTACGCCTACAACGCCGTTTCCGAGGCGGCACGGAACGGCGCGCGGGTGGCAATCGTGAACCAGACGCCCGCCGACATCTGTCTCGTCGCGGCTGGGCGGGCCGTTGCCCTGGGCCTCCCGACATCATGCGCACCGAATGGCAATCCCGGGACGCAGGGGGTCTGGGTGACGACCAGCGGGCCGGCCATCTGCACGCCGGTGCCCGTTATCAACTGCCTCGAGAACGTGAAGGTCACGTACCAGTTCCGGGCGCTCACGCCGATCATCGGCTCGATCATCGGCCCCATCAACATCAGCTCCACCTCGACCGTGCCGGTCGAGAGCCCGTGCCTGAACAACAGCTGCCCGCAGCCATGAAAGGACCAGCCATGAGCCACGAGAGTTCTTCTCGTCAGCGCGAGAGCGGTCAAACCCTCGTCATCGTCGCCCTGGCCATGGTGGCCCTGCTCGGGATGTCGGCGCTCATCGTCGACGGTGGCAATGCCTTCGCCCAACAGCGCGAATCGCAGAACGCTTCCGACGCCGCCAGCGAGGCCGGTGCGACGGTCCTTGCCCACGGGCTTCTGTCGCAGGCATCAGGAGGCGCCGCCAGGACCGACGCCGACGTTCTCGCAGCGCTCAACGCATCGGCGGCGATCAACCGGATCCAGGCGTTCACCCCCGGCGTGGCCGGCAATTCGCGCGCCTGGTACACCGACGTCTCCGGCGACCTGCTGACCGCGGCGGGAGCCACCACCACCGATCCGCTTCTGGCTGTCCAGGTTGGAACGGCCGCCGGCAATGCCATCCCGCCGTGTCTCGCCAACTGCGTCGGGACGCGAGCTTCGGGCGTTCGCGCCGAGGGCTCCAAGCCGTTCGAGCCCTTCGTCGCGGGCGTGCTCGGATTCACCGGCTGGACGGCGACCACAGTCGCCACGGCGACGGCGGGCTACGGGCCGTCGATCTGCGACGCCGCCCAGGGCTGCGCCCTTCTCCCGATCACGTTCAGCGTTCAGCCGAACACGTGTGACGGCAGCGGCGACGCTGTCTACTCCGGCACGACATGGTTGCCGACCGAACCGACCGGCCCGCCGTACGCGTCGAGCAACGAGGTCATCCTCTCGATCTGCAAGAAGGGCGAGGGGGCCTTCGGCTGGCTGGACTACGGCTGTGGGAACACCGCAGCGCAGATCTCCAGCCCCTGCAACATCCAGGTCTACTTCCCGACGTGGCTGCAGGGCCAGCCAGGCAATCCGAACAACGTCGAGGACGAGCTGAATGCGTACGCCGGAAACGTGGTCGGGACCTATGAACCCGGTTTGGACCAGGAGGTTCTGATCCCGTTCTTCGACGGTATCTGCAACGAGGATCGCCCCGGCGTGGAGCCGCCGAACCCGCCGGGCGACGAACCTCCCGTCTTCGGGACGCCTCCATTCCCCGGCGTATGCGCCTCGAATCCAGGTGGCGGCGGCGCCAACCGCCACTACCACGTGCCGTTCTTCATCGGCTTCATCCTTGATCGAGCCTACGTCCAGGGCAACAACTTTCCGGCCTGCAATGCCGCGCCCGGCGCCCCGCTCCCGGGCGGCAACGGCAGCGGTGGCTGCTTCAAGGGCTGGTTCGCCCGCGTCGTCCAGGCGCCCGGCCCGGTCAGCGCCAATCCTGGCGGAGCGGGTGACGCGACGCCGCTCTCGGTTCAGCTCATCAAGTGACCCGGGCCTGACGGCCCGGCCTTCCTCCGACCCCGACGGGGGGAGGGGCTCGGGGACAGGCATGGGTGCCCGCCCACGGGGGGACGGGCAGCCCGGGAGCCGCGCCCCGCGAGGGGCGCGGCTCTTCGATTCCGGGCCTCCCGGAGGCCGGCTCAACGCTCGGACGGAGCCGGGGAGCGGCGGCCCATAGGACCATCGACTGGCCCTGGCGGGTCGCTCGGGCTATGCACACGCGCACCGTTTCAAGCCATCGTGCAAGGCATGGACGCCAGCCTTCCCAGCGTCCACTCCGGCAGCCGAGGCTGAACGATCACGATGCACATTCGCGCACTCCTGCGCCGCTACCGCGAGCGACCGCTCGGCCAGAGCCTGACCGAGTTCGCGCTGCTCTTGCCGGTCTTCCTCGTGGTCCTGTCGGCCGCGATCGACCTCGGCCGGCTCGCCTATGCCCGGGTCACGATCGCCAACGTCGCCCGTGAGGCGTCGTTCCAGGCGGCGCTCACCCCGACCTCCTACCAGGCCGGCCTGCCCTGCACGAGCGGCAACGAGGACGCGAACCTCGTCATCTGCCGGGCGATCCTCGAGTCCACCGGCTCGGTCGTCACCGTCACCCCGGCCGACATCGCCCTCAGCTGCGATCCGAGCTGCAACGACGCGATGGGCAACACCGTGACCGTGACCGCGACGGGCCGGTTCAACCTGCTGACGCCGGTCATGGGCCTCTTCTTCGGCGGCCAGACGATCACGTTCAGCTCCACCGCGACGAACCAGATCTCGGCCTTCCCGCCGCTGCCGAACGAGACGCCGGATCCGACCGCGGCGCCGACCGCGGCGCCGTCGGCGTCGGGCAGCGCGAGCCCGACCACCTCGCCGTCGCCGTCGCCGACCGCTCCGGGCTGCGACATCGTCAGCGCCGGCTTCAGCCATACGGTCTCGCCATCGTCGAACCAGTCGCCCGTCACCGTCACTGTGACCGACACGACCGTCTACAACAGCAGCTGCAGCACGGTCTGGGCCTGGGATTGGGGTGACGGCGTCGTCACCTTCGGACAAGTGCAGGCGCCGCACGTCTACCGCAACCAGACGGGCCCCAGCGGCAACGTCAAGAAGTTCTACCTGACCCTGACCGTCACCAGCGGAACGTTCACCGACACCAGCGGGTCGGTCGAGATCTCGGTGATCAAGTGAACGGCACCGTCATGCGCCTCACGGCACGTCAGCGCGGCAGCGCCAATGGTGGCCGGGAGGGCGGCCAGACCCTCGTCGAGTTCTCGCTCGCCCTGATTCCCTTCGTGTTCCTCCTCATGGGAGTCCTCGACCTCGGGCGCGGCATCTACACCAACAACGGCGTCGCCCAGGCGGCGCGCGAGATCGCCCGGGTCGCGAGCGTCCACCAGTGCACCGGGCCGTGCACGAGCGCCACCTGGTCGACCGAGATCCTCGAGGTCGTCGACACTCAGCAGAACCTCGTCCCCGGCCTCGCCGATTCGAGCATCACGATCGACTGCGTCGACATCGCCAACGATCCCGTCACGGTCACGAATATCTGCCCGCCGGGCGACTACATCCGGGTAACCACGACGGTCACGTTCCGGCTCGTCACGCCGTTCCTGCCGGTTCCCAACCCGTTCACCGTCAGCTCGACGGCCCACACCCAGGTCCAGGTTCCGTAGCCATGGAGTCGAATGCCATGCCTCGTCCCACGCTTCGCGGCCGGCGGCCGACGGCGCCGAACGACGGGCGCGAGCCGGAACGCGGCCAGATGCTCGTCATCTTTGCCCTGGCGATGGTCGCGCTCATCGGGATGGTCGGCCTGATCATCGATGGCGGCGACACCGCCCTTCAGCGACGCGACCAGCAGAACGTCGCCGACGCGGCCGCAATGGCAGCCGGCTACGCCTACGTCAACAGCATGAACGAGCGGGACGCCGCCGCGGCAGTCGCCGCCTCCAACGGCTACGTCGAAGGAGTGGACGGCACGACCGTCACGGTCAGGGTCAACTCCAACTCGATCACCGTCGAGGTGACCCGCCCTCACCAGAACTACTTTTCCGGCGTCCTCGGCTTCAACACGTGGGACGTCTCGGCGGAGGCGACGGTCATCGCCGGCTGGCCGAACGGCGCCTACGGCGCGATGCCGCTGATCTTCAACGAGGACGCCTTCAACAACCCGGACAACCGGGACTCGACGTCGCCGACCGGCTTCACCGAGCCCGGCTCCGGCACCGAGGACGTGCCGCAGGGCGACTCGCAGTTCAACTGGACGGTCTTCTGCACCGCCAGCGGCAGCGAGTGCAACGGCAACTCGGACACGGTCGACGATCTCATCAACAACGAGGGCACCTCGACCGTGGTTTACCTCGACGATGAGATCGGACCCCTCAACGCCGGCGCGCATACGACGCTCTTCGACTCCATGGCCGACCACGTCGGCGAGGCCTATCCCGTGGCGATCGTGAGCGACGCCGGCGAGCTCGTCGGCTGGGCCTACTTCCACATCACCGGCTCGGTCGGGGGCAGCACGAAGGAGATCAGCGGCTGGTTCGACGGCACCTTCAACGCGCCGCCGATGACGATCATCCAGGGACACGGAAACGCGAGCACGGATCTCCCACCGGTCGTCCACCTCATCGATTGACGGCCGGGCCTCGCGCCCGCCGCGTCCTCGCCGCAACGGAGCCGCGTCCGCCGGGTGCGGCTCCTTCGCAGCCGCGTCAGCCCAGGCGATAGGCCTCCGGCCGCCGGTTCGCGAGGACCGGGACCTGGCGCCGGACGGCGGCCACCCGATCGCTGTCGACAACCGCATGGACGATCGATTCGCGATCCGGCGCCTGGGCGACGACAAGCCCCCAGGGATCGATGACCATCGACCGCCCGAAGGCCGGCTGACCGGGCGGTCCACCGATCTGTGACGGCGCGATCACCCAGGCGGCGTTCTCGATCGCCCGGGCCCGCAGGAGGACCTCCCAGTGGTCGCGGCCGGTGCGCTCGGTGAAGTTCGAAGGGACGGCGAGGACCTCGGCACCGGCCAGCGCCAGCGTCCGGTAGAGCTCGGGGAAGCGGAGGTCATAGCAGATCGTGAGGCCCAGGCGAACCCCCTCGACGTCGGCCAGGACGGGCTCGTCGCCGGGGGCCACCCGGGCGCTCTCGAGGTCGACCGGTCCGGCGTCGACCGCGACGTCGAAGAGGTGGACCTTTCGATAGCGCGCCCGGATCGAACCGTCCGGGCCCAGGAGGACCGAGGTGTTGTGGGGGCGGGCGGGATCGCCCGAGGTCTCGGCCAGGCTCCCGGCCAGGATCCAGCAGCCATGCCGTCTCGCCACCGCCGCGAACGCGTCCGTGAAGGGTCCCGGGATCGGCCGGGCCGAGGACCGGAAGCCCTCGTCCGGGCCGCGGTACTGGAGGTACTCGGGCAGGGCTACCAGGCGTGCGCCGGCCGTCGCGGCGGTGTCCGCGAGCCGCACCGCGCGGGCGACATTCGCCTCCGGGTCCGGTCCGGCATCGGTCTGGACGAGGGCGACGGCGAGCTCCACGGGGCCATGGTAGCGGCCGCCGTATCGGTACCCGGGGCGCGGCTCGAGCTGCCCCGGCAAGGCTCGAGGCGAATCGACGTGGCTCGGCGCGGCGCGAGGCGGTTCGACGGCGCCCGCGGCCGGGGCCGATGATCACTCCGCGAGGCTGCCCTCCGGGACAGCGTCGCCCGATTCCTCGAGCAGCGTCACCTGGCCACTGGCCGTGACCTCGAACACCCACACGTGGCGATTGATGCAGCCGGCCGGACAGTCTCCCCAGCCGATCGTCAGGGTGATCCCGTAGGCGCCGCCGGCAAGCGCCTCCGCCTCCCACCATTTCGAGGCCCCGATGATGTCCGAGCTCAGGCTGATCGCCCCTTCGAAGCGGGGGTCGGTGGCGATGACGAGGGCGGCCGCATCCTCCGGACTGGCGACATCGGCCGCGATCGGCGTCGGCGTGGGTGGGGGCGTGGTCGGGGAGGGAGTCGGCGACGGCGCGGACGAACCAGGGAGTCGGCCACCGTCGACGGAGCAGGCGGCGGCGACCACGGACAGGACGGCGAGGGCAAGCGCGATTCGCGTCTTCATGGCGCCACGACGGTAGCGGGTCGGCGCGGGTTCCGTGGAGGAGTGACCGACGCGAGGCCGCGGATGGTCCGGGGCGGCGCGAGCCTGGACTGCGTCTCCCCTCGGCCGGATCAGCCCGCGACGGAGATCGGGGCGGGCACCCGTCGCACCTCGAAGTGGGCGATGTGGGCGAGGGCCTCGTCAACGGTCTTGTGGACGTCCACCGTGGCGTGCGGGTAGCCGGCACCGCGGAGGAGGAGCTGGAGGTGCGCGGCCGCGGTCGTCGAGTCGATGTCCACGGCGCCGCCACGGATCGTGTCCCAGGCGCGATCGACGGCCTCGCGGAAAGGGACGTCGTCCCAGTCGACGATCTTCAGCTCCACGCGGTGCTCCAGCACGGCGACACCTCCACGGTCACGGTACGCCACGCCGGAATCGATGGCGACGGCCCTCTTGCCCGACGGTGGGGGCCGACCGGCCCCCCTCCCGCGCCAGACGGCCCGGGCCACGGCGGGTCATCTCGGACGCGTCACGACCACGCATCGCGACCTCGCGCGACTGCGCGTCCCGACGCGGCGGCACTCTGCCCGCGCGCCGCACCGCACCGCCGGCCGGCCGGTCGGCGGCGGGTACGATGGCCTCGATGGCCCTGCCCGCTCCCCTGCCGGCCGCCCGGCGGGTCACCCGGCTCTCCGTGCCGCTCCTCGGTGCGTTCGTGGTCGGCGCCATCGCCTACGGCGGCCTCTACACGTTCCCGGCCCTGTCCGTCGCCTTCGCCGAGGAGTTCGGCATCAGCCGGACCGTGGCCGTGACACCCTGGACGATGTTCCTCATCGTCACCGCCGTCGCCAGCCCGCTCCTCGGCCGGGCCTACGACGAGCTCGCCGATCGCGACCTGCTGACGGCGTCGATGGTCCTCATCGCCGCCGGCTGGCTGGCCGTCTACCTCGCGCCCGACGTGTCCCTCGTCATCCTCGCCTTCGCCGCCTTCCATGCCGTCGGTCTCCAGCTTGCCTTCATCGGGACGTCGACGGCGATCGCCCGGCGCTACGCCGGCGTATCCGGCCTGGCCCTCGGGATCGCCTACGCCGGGCCGGGCATCGGGGTCGCCGTCGCCCTGCCGGTTGCGGCGGGCCTCATCGAGACCGCCGGCTGGCGCTCCGCGTCGCTGGCCTTCCTCGGCGCCTCGCTCGCGGGCGTGGTCTTCGTCTGGCTCATGACGAGCGGCCCGGCGATCATCGTGCCGGCGCGCGGCAGTGGTGGGCGAACGCGGGCCAAGGAGACCGAGCTGGCGGCCCGCGCCGCCGGGCTCCACGAGACATCGGCGCCGGGGGCGGTCTCGGCCGGGTTCGAGCCCCTGCCCGCCGGCAGCGTCGGCGCCACGGCCGGGCGGGCGGGCGTTCGCCGAACGATCCGGACGCGGCGCTTCTGGGTCCTCTTCGCCGGTGCCGCCGCGATCGGGGCGTTCGACGAGGGCGTCCTCCAGGCCTTCGTGCCCCACGCCGTCACCCAGGGCTACGGAGCCGACGTCGGGGCGAGTGCGCTGGGCGCCCAGGCCCTCGCCTATGTCGGCGGCCAGGTCGTCGGCGGCGCGCTCTCCGACCGCCTCGGGCGGCGGGTCGTGGGCATCGTCGCCGCGGCCGTCGTGGGGGGCGGCGTCCTCCTCGCCTTCGGCGCATCCTCCGCCATGCCGGCCGTGGCCGTCGCCGGGATCGTCCTCCACGGGATCGGCAGCGGGGCCACGATCGCGGTTCGTTCGGCGGCGTTCTCCGATGTCTTCGGCGGACCCAGCTTCGGGACGATCTTCGGCCTCCTCGCGGTCGCCTACCCGATCGGCGGAACGATCGCCGTGTACGCGGGAGCGCTCGCGTCCGACCGGCTCGGGTCGTACGCTCCGCTCGTGGCCCTCGTCGTCGTCGCGCTGGTCGGTTGGGCCGCGGCCCTCTGGCTGGCCGGGCCCCGCCGTCGTGACCTCGCCCGTCGGCGCCCGGCGGACGAGCCGGCAGCCGGCTGATGGCGACGGCGGTACCCCCGACCGCGGCAGTCGCCGACGCACTCGTGCGCCTCGGCCGGGTTCCCAGGGTCGGACCGAGCGCCGTGCACCGCCTCCTCGCCGGCCCGCCGATCGCCGGTCCGGCGATCCCGTGCCGCCACAGCGGCAGCGTCGACGTCTTCCTCGAGGCGATCGACCGAGCCGTGCCCGGCGGCATCCTCGTGATCGACAACGCGGGCCGCCTCGACGAGGGCTGCATCGGCGACCTGACGGTCGGTGAGGCGACCGCGGCCGGGATCGCCGGGATGATCGTCGACGGCTGCCACCGCGACAGCGCCGAGCTCCGGCGGATCGGCCTGCCGATCTGGAGCCGCGGCTCGGTGCCGGTCGGGCCGCTCGGGGGACGAGCCGGGCTGGCGGATCGGTTGTCCCGGGCTCGGATCGGCGACGTCGTCGTCACGCCCGATGACCTCGTCGTGGCCGACGACGACGGGGTCCTGTTCCTCGCCGCCGCCGAGGCCGACGAGGCATTCGGGATCGCGGCCGAGATCGTCGCCGCCGAGCGCGGCCAGTCGGAGCGCCTGGCGGCAGGCGCCTCGCTCCGCGACCAGCTCGGGTTCGACGAGTACAAGCGTCGTCGGGCGACCGATCCGACGTATGACTTCCGGCGCCATCTCCGGGAGTCGGGCGGCGCGATCGAGTCGTAGGGCGGCCGGGCCACCCGTCAGACCGCGAGCGTTCCCTCCGAAAGGCCCAACTCGCGCTCCGCCGCAAGCGCCGCCCAGGCGACCATTTCGGAGCGGGCGATGACCGTCTCGTGGGCGACGACCTGGAGGGCCAGGCCGTCGATGACGGAGATGATCCGCCAGGCCGCGGCCGCCGGATCCGGGCAGCTGAACCGGCCCGCCTGGACTCCGCCCCGGACGATGCCCTCGACGAGCGCCTGCCAGGCGAGGTTCAGGCGCTGCGACGTGGCCCGCAGGGCCGGCCGGCGGGCAGCTTCCGCCCAGGCGTCGAGCCACAGCTGGAAGGCCCAGTCGGCGTCGGCCGGAGCGTACGCGCGGAAGAACGCCGCCAGCGCGGCCTCAGGGCCGTCGGCAGCGTCTGCGGCGACCGCCTGGGTCGTCCGCCGCAGGTCGTCGGCCGCGACGCGTTCGAAGGCCGAGGCGAGGACGTCGTCCATCGTCGCGAAGTAGTGGTGGATGAGGCCGCTCGAGCTGCCCATCTCGTCGGCCACGTCCCGGACCGTCGTCGATGCGAGGCCCTTGCGCCGGGCCACCGCGAGCGCCGCGTCGACGATCGCCTCGCGCCGGCGATCGGCCGTCATCCGCGACATGTTGCCCGCCTCGCCTGACGACGCGCTCGCCCGGGGACACCGGTGTTCGGCGCGGCGCATCGTCCCCGTGACTGGCAGTCAGCAAACCGAGGCTCACGCCGGTGCCGAAGTGCCCCGCGCCCTCGTCGCGAACGAATCCATGTCCACGAGTCTCGATTCCACGCCCACGGCGACGTCCGCGGCCCGACTCCAACTGCGCCGGCCTCATCACGCCCGAATTGTTGACTGGCAGTCACGCCCCGGGCCGGCGTCGGAATCCGCACATCGGGCGCACTCTAGGACGCTCTTGCGCACGTGTCCAACAAGCGGCTAGGATGGCCGCCTCGGGCAGCCTTCCCCGGCCCATCGGCCGGTCCCGGGACAGCGAGGGGCGCGCTGCATGATCCGGACGACGCCGTTCCACGAGCGCACCGCCGCGCTCAACGAGACCGGCATCTGGGAGCACTGGTCCAACCACCTCGTCGCGACCCGGTACCAGATGTCGGAGAAGTTCGAGTACTTCGCGATCCGGAACACGGCCGGCCTGTTCGACACCTCGCCCCTCTACAAGTACCGGGTCCATGGCCCCGACGCGGATAGATTCCTGGCCGGCGTCCTCGCCCGGGACATCCGGACCTGCCCCACCGGTCGAGCCCAGTACACGGTCTGGTGCGACGACCGCGGCTTCGTGGTCGAGGACGGGGTCGTCCTGCACGTCGCGCCGGAGGAGTACCTGCTGACCGCCGCCGAGCCCAACCTCGCCTGGTTCCTGGCCCTCGTCGACGGGCTCGAGGTCGCGGTCGACGACGTCTCCGGCGACTGGGGCGTGCTCGCCGTCCAGGGCCCCAAGTCGCGCGAGCTCCTCGCCTCGCTCGCCCCCGACGTCGGCCGCCTGGCCTACTTCGACGTCATCTCGACGACGATCGGGGGCCTCGCCGTCCACGTCTCGCGGACCGGCTATACGGGCGACCTCGGCTTCGAGATCTGGTCCCACGCCGCCGACGCGGTCGCGGTCTGGGACGCCGTGTGGGGTATCAGCCGGGGGCGAGGCGTCATCCCGTTCGGGATGACCGCCCTGTACATGGCCCGGATCGAGGCGGGCCTCCTCCTCCTCGACGTCGACTTCCACTCGAGTCGGTTCGCCTGGACGGACGCGGATCGCTCAACGCCGATCGAGCTGGGCCTCGGCTGGATGTTCCGCGACCTGGCGACTGACGATCGAGCGTTCATCGGCCATGAGGCCGTCCGCCGGGAGATCGCGGCGAAGAGCTCGCGCTGGCGGCTCTCCGGCCTGATCCTCGACTGGCAGGACTACGACCGGATCTTCGACGCCGCCGGCCTCATCCCGCCCAAGGATCACACCCCGATCCAGGACGAGTACTACATCTACGACGACGAGCTCAACCAGCTCGGCTACGCCACGAGCCAGCTGTACTCGCCGATCCTCCAGCGCCACATCGCCCTGGCCCGCGTGCCGATCCACCTCACCGCCCCCGGTTCCCGGGTAAAGCTGGAGCTGGGTGTGAGCCATCGCTACGAGTACTTCGACGCGCACGTCGCGCGGCTGCCCCTCTTCAATCCCGCGCGAAGGACCGCCTGACATGCCGAAGTCGACCGCCACCAGCACAACGTTCGCGACATCGAAGCTCGACCGCCCCACTGATCATGCCTGGGACGCGATCGTGATCGGCGGCGGCCACAACGGCCTGACGAATGCCGCCTACCTTGCGAAGGCGGGGCTGCGAACCCTCGTTCTCGAGCGCCGGCACCTCGTCGGGGGCGCGGCGATCACCGAGGAGCTCCGGCCGGGCTACTGGTTCACGACGTTTTCGTATGCCCTGAGCCTGCTCCGGCCCGACATCATCCACGAGCTCGAGCTGACGAAGCACGGCTTCATGCCGATCCTCATGCCCACGACGTTCTGCCCGATGGAGAACGGCGACTACCTGCTCCTCGGCCAGGATCACGGCGAGAACCACCGGGAGATCGCCCGCCACAGCAAGCACGACGCCGATGCCTACGACGCATTCAACCACGACGTCCTGAAGGTCTGCCAGGCGATCAAGCCCCTCCTCGACGCTGCCCCGCCGGACATCTTCAGCGACGACCCCGAGGAGCTCGTGGCCCTGGCGATGCTCGGCCAGCGTTTCCGGAGGCTTGACAAGAAGGTCCTCCACGACGCTGTCCGGCTCCTGACCGGCTCAGCCGCGGACTTCCTCGACGACTACTTCGAGTCGGACATCCTCAAGGGCTACCTTGCCTCCTCGAGCATCATCGGGACCAAGGTCGGGCCGTACTCGCAGGGCTCGGGGCTGGTCCTGCTCTACCACCTCATGGGCGAGCACGACGGCGAGTTCGGGGCGTGGGCCTTCCACAAGCGTGGCAACGGCGGCTTCACCCAGCTCCTGGCCAGGGCGGCCGAGTCGTTCGGAGTCGAGATTCGGCTCGAATCACCGGTCGAGACGGTCATCACGGCCGGCGGCCGGGCGACCGGCGTGGCCCTCGACGACGGTCGCGAGCTCCATGCCCCGATCGTCGTCTCGGCCCTCGATCCGCGGCGGACGTTCCTGGAGCTCGTGGACCCGCGCCAGCTGCCGGCCGACCTCGTCGAGGCCATCACCCGCTTCCGCTTCCAGGGCACCTCGGCCAAGGTCAACTTCGCCCTCGACGGCTATCCCCGCTACCCGGCGCTCGGCGACCGGACGGACCAGTACCGCGGCTTCACCAACATCGGGCCCTCGATGGAATACCTCGAGCGGGCCTTCGACGAAGCCAAGTACGGCGCCTTCAGCCAGCGGCCCTACCTCGACTGCGCCGTCCAGTCGGCGGTCGACCCGGACATGGCCCCGCCGGGCAAGGCGGTGATGAGCTGCTTCGTCCAGTACGCTCCGTACCACCTCCGTGCGAGCGACTGGGACACCCAGCGCCAGCCGCTCGGCGATACCGTCCAGGCGACGCTCGAATCGTTCTTCCCTGGCTTCAGCGACCTCGTCATCCAGCGCGAGGTCCAGACGCCCCTCGACATCGAGCGGACGGTCGGCCTGTCCGAGGGCAACATCTTCGCCGGCGAGTTCCTCGCCCCCCAGATGTACTTCTTCCGGCCCGCGCCCGGCTGGTCGCAGTACCGGACCCCGATCGAGGGCTACTACCAGTGCGGCTCGGGCACGCACCCCGGCGGCTGTGTCCAGGTGACGCCCGGCAAGCTCGCGGCCCTGCGGATCCTCAAGGATCGCGATCGGGCCCGGGCTGGGACCGGCGCCCGGGTATGAGCGGCGGCGGCGCCGGGTCAGGCGGGCGTCACCTGGTCCTCGGGGGCCGCCCGCGGTAAGGGCAAGGCGATCGGGTCGGGAGCGAGCCGGCTCCGGCCGAGGGCATCGAATCGGTCGAGGCCCCAGGCGCCGACATCGACGACGTCGGTCCGCCCGGTAGTCGCGAGGTCCGCGCCGCAGCGGGCCACCGCCGGTCCCCACATCATCCCGTGCCCGCCGGCCGAGGCGACGGTCAGCCCCTCGATCGCATCGCCCGCCGGCGTCAGGCCCGGCCCGAGGATCGGCTGGTGATCCGGCGTGTAGTCGATCGTCGCCGCCCAGATCCGGCGGAGCCCCAGGCCGGCGGTGACCGGGACCAGCGCGGCGAGGTGGGCCCGCGTCCGGTCGAGGGCGACAGGGTCGACCTCAGGCCTGGTCCCGCTTGTCCACCGGCTCGGACGGTTGCCCACTGTCGGGCTAGCCTTGGTGGCGTAAACGTCGCCCAACCGCGCGCGTGTCCCCGGAGCGGCGCGCGGCCTCGATCGCTGAGGTTGTCATGGCCAACCGCCGCCCCCGCTTCCAGCTCCCGACGCGACGGCTCGCCCGGACGAAGGTCGAGCAGGCGGCCGGGCCGGCGCCCGAGGTCTCGATGGAGGCTCACCCGGAGGACGTCGCGGCACCCGTCGAGCAGAGCGTGGTGGATGCCGCGATCTACCGCGACGGCCACCGGATCGACACGCCGAAGACGGTCGCCGAGGCGGCCCGCCGGCTCCGGGCCGAGGCCGGGACGATGGCCTGGTCTCTTCGACGAGGCCCTCGCGCAGCGGGGGCCGGTTCGCTGGCCACGCGCAGCTAGACGGGCGGTTGGTCGGCCGCGGACTGCGGGGAGTCGGCCTCGCCAAGGCGCGCTGCCAGGATCAACGCCCAGGCTGGCAGCAGGACCCCCGAAGCCACCGCCAGGACAATGTCACCCGCTGGCGTGTCGCTGAATTCGTGGAGGGCGATGCTGAGCAACAGCAGCGCAGCTGAACCCCATGAGATCCATGACCAGAGGGGCGAGGGGCCGCGCTTGCCCAGGACGATGGCCGCCAACGCCACGCCGATTGCCCCGAATGTGACGGCACCATAGGTAAGCCAATCGGTCGCTCCCTGCAGGATGCTCAACGCCCAGAACTGGCTGATCGTTTCCTCGGCCTTGAAACCACAATCACAGTACTGCAAGGCGATCGTGACCTGCGTCCCGCCGAGATAGAGAAGTCCGGCCGCCACACCGAGGAAGCCGCTGAGGAGGATCGATGACCTCAGGATGTCGGCGCGCCGATCCCGAGCGGCAAGCGACGCGATCGATCCAGCCGCGAGCGCCAAGGCCCCGAACCCGAACACGAAGAGCAGCGTCGCGAGCGCATCGAACGGCCACTGGGCGACACGGAACGGCTGAAGTGCAATCAGCCTACTGGGGAAATCGATGGTGTCACCGATATCCGGCGGGGTGACCAGGAGGTCGAACCCGAGGGCCAAGCCGAGTATCGTCGCGAGTACCAAGCATGCGGAAAAGATCCCGAGCAGGATCTGTGCTGGCGACCACCGGCTTGACATTCAATGTCCCTTCAACTCGGCGTGGACCCTGGGTAGCCCGGCAAGGATCGAAGCGTGACGGATCGGGCCTTCGGAACCCTACCGGAAGGCGTTTCGTTCCACAATGGATTCGTTCGAGTTCGGCGTCGCGGCGGAGCCGCCCCTCGACCACGGTGGTGCGACGGGGCCAAAGTCGGCGCCCTGCCACCGCCGGAGTCGCTCGTTCCGCGCTCGCCCCGCGGTGTCGCCGGGGACGGACGGTATGGTCGGAGTGGCCGACGGCCCGAACGGGCAGCGCCGAAATAGAACAAGTGTTCTGGCGCGCCCGACAGGATTTGAGCGCGCGGATGCCAGAAATATCCGGATACCAATCGAAGACGCAGGGGCCAACCTGATGGCCAAGGGCGCCTGACAGAAATCCGGCGTGTTGGACACATAACCCAACCGAGGCATTCCGATCAGTCGATGCGCGGCGGTGGCGCGTCCAGCCGGCATCGGTCATCTCTGGACGGAGTCATCGGTGGGTTGCTCGATGAGGTGCCCGCCGATCGTCCTCGACGCTCTTCCTCGCGGTGAGCCGGCCAGACGCGTTCGGTTCCGACGATGGAGCTATCGCACGTCGACGTTCATGGAAGTCCACAGCGGATTCGTCGGCGTGACGGCCCCAGCAGCTCAAGAGAGCGTACGAACGAGACTTGGCGTTCGAGAAGACGAGGGGTCCATTTCGAGCGCGCCCGGCTCGATCCAGAACTCGGCAAGGTCTTCTGCCTTTCATCCGCCCCGACGAAGCAAGCCGTGATGCGCGTCCACGAACGCGCGGCCATCCGACCGCCGAGGTCTCTGAGCTCACGGTGGAGGTGTGGCCCCGCCAGCGTGACCTTGCCCGACAAGGGTCCGACGCCGCTACCGAGACAGGAAAGCGCTGAAATCGTGCCGATCGCTGTCTTGATGGTCGGGCTGCCGGTCCACGAACCAGCCGCCCGGCTCGACGGCCAGGGGCGTGCCGCCCAATCGCTAAGTCAGCGTGCCCGTGCCCGTGAGTACCCGCCGGAGAAAGCCTGCCACGACCGCAGCGTAATCCTCAAGCCGTGTAAACGACTGGCGAAGTCCGTGGCTGTTGAATGACCGAAGGAGGCAACCTTGAAGACACGCACAGCCACGATCACCGCCGCCATCCTGCTCGCCGGGTGCGCGAGCGTCGGTCCATCGCCGTCCCCGGTCCCTGCCGCCACGGCCAGCGCGCCCGCGGTCACGGCGACGATCGCCGCCACTCCAGCCGCCCCGGCGACCGGTCCCGCGAGCGTTCTCGAGGGTACCTGGATCGCGACATCCACCTGCGCACAGCAAGCGGCGGCCGTCGACGCCGCCGGTTTCACCGATGAGCAGCAGACCGCCGCCGAATGGGATGCGGCGACCTGTATGGATATGGGCCATGGCACCCGGATGCAGCTGCGCTTCTCGGGCGAGCGGTTGATCATCTTCCAGGACGGCGTCATTGGATGGGATGGCGTCTTTCGGACGGTCGACGCCGACACCTTCGAGGCAGGCGATTCGGGCACGTATTACCTCACGTACGAGTTCGCCGTCGCCGGCGACCAGCTGACCATCGACATGGTTCGCGATGATTTCCCGACTAGCGACCCGGCCGAGCTGGCCGGAGAGCAGATCGCGCAGACCGTGATCTACGAGAGCGCGCCATTCGAGAAGGCGTCGTGACGTGCAGCGCCAGCGTCTCGCGCGACAGGTTCGCGGACGCTCGATCGCCGGCCTGCTCGCCGCGCTGGCCGCGGCGACATGGACTGGCGGTTGTGCCGGGGACGGGCCGAGGCCCTCCCCGGCCGTCCCGCCCGAGACGGGCACAACTCGGGCCCTCATTCCCTCGGCCGCGGCTCCGACGAACGGCGCCATCCTCGTTGTGTCGAGCGTGATGCCCTTCCAGCTCCTGTTCCCGCCCGACTGGGTGGAGTACGGGGCGGGAGCCGACGAGCAGAGCTTCGGGACGAGCGATGGGATGCTGACGCTGATCGTCGGCAGGGCCGTGATCGAGCCGGGCCAGACTGTCGCCGACCGGGTCGAGGTCAACCGGACCACCGAGTTCCGGAACTGCAGCAGCGACGCGAGCCTGGATCGGCCGATCACGATCGACACGGAGCCGGGCATCCTGTGGAGCGTGCGGTGTGGCGACCGCAGCATTCTCGCCGCCAACACGATCCACGACGGGCGCGGCTACCGCGTCCTGGTGCAGTCGACGCCCGACGCGGCGGCAGACCTCGAGCCCCTGCTGCGCGCATTCGTCGACGGTTTCCGGTTCACCGAATAGCCGCCCCGACGGCCTACGGGACGAGCCGGAGGGGCGGCAGGTCGGCGAGACAGGCCGTATCGAGCGCCGCGGTCGGATCGTTCAGCCAGCCGCGCCGCACCTGCCGCGGGCACTCGTTGAACCCGAAGACGTTGTAGCTCTGGTTCGGGACCTCCAGGAACGTCGCACTCGAGAGTCCCACGAGCGCAGCCTCGAGCTCCGGAAGGGGCCCCGTATAGGGATCGAATTGCCCGACGAGCACGAGGGCGGGCACGTCCGACACAACCGGCGCAGCGATCGAGGGATCCGCTGGACGCACCGCCCAGGCGTCGCAGGCCGCAAAGAGCGGGCTGTGCTCGAACGTCGGCGCCAGCCAAGCTGTCGCAGCCGTCGGCGAGAGGGCCGCCGGGCGATCCATGAACGGGACGACATCGGCGCAGAGCGTGCCGAGCCAGGACCCGTCCTCCACATTGGTGCAGTCCGGGAAGTATCCGACGCACGCGTCACCCGCCTCGGTCAACAGCCGGACCAGGGGGTCATCCGGGACGATCGTCCGGTCGCTCGCCGCGCGGATCGAGCGCAGCAGCGACGAGAGCTTCCGTCCGCCTTCGTAGCCAAGCGTCGCGCGGATGGCGCGGGACGCGCGGATGTCGTCGAAGACGATCGTCGGGGCCTGGGCGGTCGCGCCCGCGTGCAGGGTGATGGGCTCGACGCGGAGGCTCTCGATCAGCGCGCCGAGCTCGGCCTCGACGTCTCTGTGTGCCCGGCCGCAGTCCGCGTCTGACTCGCACAACTCGGCCAGCCTCGCCATCACGGCCGCGGCGGCCGCGGCATTGAACGCGGGGTCCGGCCCCTGCGCCGGCACTGGCGAGTCGAGGACGATCGACCTGACGCCTGCCGGCGACTGCCGTGCGACCTCCAGCGCGAGCCGCGAGGCGCTGCCGAACCCGATGACGTTCCAGGGCGGGAGGGCCAGCTCGGTCCGCAGGGCCTCGATGTCGCGTGCGCTCGAGAGGAGCCCGTAGGCCTCGATGTCGATTCCGTCCGCAACGAGTCGGGCTCGACAGTCGCGCAGCGCGGCGGTCAACAGGGAGGTCGCAGCCGGGTCGCGCGCCGGAACGGCGAGGATGGCGTTGCGCGCCGCGCCGACCTCGTGACATCGCAGCACTGGCTCGGACAGACCGGTCCCGCGGCGATCCACGATGTACACGACACGGCCCGTCCGCTGGGCGAGGCTGGCGAGCCCGCCGTACTCGAGGCGCCCGCCGAGGGTCTCGCCCACGACGACCATCGGATCGTCGGCGTCGACGCCGTCGGCGGGGTCGACGCGCGCGACGAAGATGCGAATCGTCTTGCCGTTCGGCGCCTCCCAGCGCTCGGGGACGGTGAGGTAGCCGCACGCCGGAGTGACCACGAAGACCAACGCCACCTCGTCCGGGCAGTCCGTGGTCACGAACCCGCCCGGCGCGGGCGTCGGCTCGGCGACCGCGGTCGATGGCGCGGCGGTCAGACCAGGGGGCGATGTGCGATCAGGTGCCGGCGTGACTACGGGTGCGCACGCCGTCGCAAACACGGCCAGCGCGACGGCCGCGAGCCGGCGATCCAGCTCAGCGCTCCCTGACCCAGGGACGCGTGGCAAGCAGCGCGAGCCGGATCTCGCAGGTGTCGCCGCGAGCCGTGAACGTCAGGCTCGAGGACGTGCTGACGAACCCGTACGTCGCCACCGAGTCGCAGTAGTCGTTGTAGTAGAGGTCCGTCCGGAACGAGTCGCCCTCGATCGCAAAGGTGTGGCCCGTCGCAGCGCTCCCCTCGAACGTGGCAGGCGGCTCAAGGTCGATGGCGCCGCTCGGCTGCAATGTGATCGACCAGATGCCGGCCAGGCCCAGGCCCGTGACGCCCGGGTCGGAGGGTTGCAGGGTGACGGCGTAGGTGCCTGCGACCGCGGCCCGAGGATCCGGGCTCGCCGCCGGCACGACGCCCGGTCCCTGGATGCCGGGGAGATAGCGCGTCCCGATCAGAAGGACGACGATCGTCGCCGCGCCGATGAGGGCCAGGCCGAGCGGCTGTTCGCGCCTGGCTCGACCGCGGTCGAGGACGATCAGAAGTCGCTCGTCCGTGTCGGGCTCGACCGTCTGCGCCGCACGACCCAGCGCTCCGCGAAGGCGACGGTCAAGCGACATCATCGTCCTCCTCGTGGAGGAGCTCGGCCAGGCGGCGGCGCGCTCGATGGAGGTGGACGCGAGCCGTGGGTTCGGCACATCCCAGTGCCTGTGCAATGTCCGCGATCGGCAGGTCCTCGTAATAGAACAGGACCACCGCGGCGCGCTGCATGCCCGGGAGCCTGCGGACCGCGTCCGTGACGTCCAGATCGCGCGGCTGCAGCGGCATCGGCTGGCGAACGTCGGCCTTGACGAGCGACCACAGGCGGTCCCTCCGCAGCGCCCGCATGGCCAGCCGGATCGCCACCCGGCGAACCCAGGCGTCGGGGCGCTCGTAGCGCGAGATCTTGTCCCAATTCTTGAGAAGCTGGACGAACGCGTCCTGGGCGACGTCCTCCGCGCGCCGGGCGTCGTGCAGCATCAGCGCGACCGTTCGCGTGACCCTCGGGAAGGCCTCGACGAAGAACGCCCCGAACTCCGCCTCTGCCCCGACGAACGCGGCCGCCGACCGCCCCTCACCCTTCCTCGCGCGATCGTCGATCACCGTCGGCCGGCCGGCTGACGGTGATGGGCTCGCGAGGATCGCGGTCTGCTCCTGGATGGGGAATCTCCGCGCGGGGATCGGTCCTGCAACGCAACAGCGTCGACCACGGCGAAACGTTTACCAGCGGTCATGGAAACGTGAGCGATACGGCGTCGAGAACCCGGCGGGTCACGGCGGAGAGGGTGGGATTCGAACCCATGAGCACGTGTGGCTTGTTCCAAGTCCGGAGGCCCTCCCGATGCGGCCCATCGTCACATGCGGGGTCATGCTCGGTCCAGGATGGAGATTTGCCGTCGGCCCTTCGCATCGCGCAGTCAGCAATCGACCGGGAAGACCCGCCGGACCCGTGACGATCGCGGCGAGAGAGCGGGCCAGGGCGCCGCGGACGGAGGTGACAAACAGAACACCTGTTCTGGCGCGCCCGACAGGGAGTCGGACGTGCAATACCGATCGTGAGCAGATGGCAGGTCTCCTCATCCGTGCTGTCAGCAGCACCTTTACTTCACTCAGCGCCGACATAGCTCAGCGGTAGAGCAGCTGTTTCATAAGTCTCTGGCCCTCTGCGCAGTGCTACCCAGAGTGGCGGCCCGATACAACGGGCACACTTATCAGCTATTCGATTCGAGGTGTTGCCCGCCTAGGATCGACGCTACGGACCGCTGGCGTCGAAACCGGCCCTGAGGACCCAGGTATTCAACCGGCA
>Ga0209342_10001402_pt1 | contig 27073 bp, 26 predicted proteins | sample RifCSP16_2_FD_184023 | JGI IMG/M metagenome (GOLD analysis project Ga0209342, IMG submission 184023) | Soil microbial communities from Rifle, Colorado - Rifle CSP2_sed 16_2 (SPAdes) (version 2) | ecosystem: Environmental > Terrestrial > Deep subsurface > Rock core/Sediment | place: Rifle... | reverse complement strand
CCCGGTGTGAAGGAGACGTTGGCGGTGCTGAGGGAGCGTCCGATCGGCACGATGACGACGCGCCGTCGGGACACCGCGGAGGTCATGCTGCGGAAGGCGGGGATCCGGTCGCACTTCCAGTCCGTCGTCGGCGGGGATGAGGTCGAGCGGCCGAAGCCGGAGCCGGACCTGCCTCGGTTCGCCGCGAAGGCCCTCGGGCGGTCCCCGCGGGAGTGTGTCGTCGTCGGGGACGCGCCCGTCGACGTCCTGGCGGGGCGTGCGGCGGGGACGTGGACCGTGGCGGCCGCCTACGGATACGGGGCCCGGGCCGAGCTGTTGGCGGCGAAGCCGGACGCCGTCCTCGAGCGGTTCGCGGAGCTTCCGTCGATCCTGGCGGTGCTGGAGTCCCGTCGAAAAGGCCAAATACCTTGAGGTCTATCGAATCCTTTGAGAAACCTGGAATGCTTAGCAAGACGAAAGTTTCCAAGGGATACCAGACCGTCATCCCCTCCGCGGTCCGGGAGTCGTTCGAGGTGGAGCCCGGGGACTTCGTGGAGTGGACGGAGGGTCGCGATGGGCTCGTCGTCCGGTTCCGAAAGCGGACGAGGCTCCGTGACCTGACGGGCGTCGGGGGCGCGCCGGCGGACGCCGTGGAGGTCAAGAAGCGCGCTCAACGAGGGATGCCGTGATCTTCGTCGACTCCTCGTACTTCATCGCCGTCGCGAACCGCGAGGATCGGTGGCATCGCGACGCCAAGCGGCTCACACCACGCCTCGAGCGCGAGGACCTCCTCACGTCCGACCTCGCCCTATCGGAGGCCGTGACCGGCGTCGGAACCGTCCTCGGCGGCAAGGCAGGAAAGCAGGCTACGACGTGATCGTGGACAACTGTTCCATCGAAGTCGCTCTCCCGGAGCGGTGTTCGTCGGCGATCACGACGTTCCTGCACTACGACGGGACCCTGTCGTTCGCCGACGCGGTGTCCCTGATCGTCATGCAGGAGCGCGGGACGCAGAGGATCGCCTCCTTCGACGCCGACTTCGATCGGGTCCGCGGGATCGAGCGCCTCGCATAGGTTCGGCTTCGCTTCCCCCCGCCAAACCTTTATGGCGGCGCCGCCCGTTCGACGCGGGAATGAAGGTCGCGGACCTCCCCGTGGACCCCCGCATCGCCGCCATCCTCAAGGAGCAGGGCGTCGAGGACCTCTACCCGCCGCAGGAGCGCGCGATCCCGATCGCCCTCGAGGGCAAGTCCCTCGTCCTCGCGATCCCCACCGCCAGCGGGAAGTCCCTCGTCGCGTACCTCGCGGTCCTCAAGCGCGTCCTCAACGGCGGGAAGGCGATGTACATCGTCCCCCTCCGCGCGTTGGCGGCGGAGAAGTACGACGACCTGAAGGCGTTCGAGCCGCTCGGCATCAAGGTCGGCATCTCCATGGGCGACTACGACTCGCCCGACCCGACCCTCGGGCGGTACGACGTCATCGTGTCCACGAGCGAGCGCGCAGACTCCCTCCTCCGGCATCGCGCGGACTGGCTCACGAAGCTCACCGTCGTCGTCGCGGATGAAGTTCATTTGATCAACGACGCGGACCGCGGGCCGACGCTCGAGGTCACGCTCGCGAAGATGCGCCAGGTGAACCCGAAGCTGCAGATCATCGCCCTCTCCGCGACGATTCGGAACTCCGCAGAGTTGGCAGCGTGGCTGAAGGCGGAGCACATCCAGTCGGATTGGCGGCCCGTCCCGCTGAAGTCCGGAGTGATGCACAACGGGTTCGTGACGTGGACGGACCACTCGACGACGGAGTTCAAAGCGACGGAGGACGACCTCTCGGGTCTGGTCGAGGACATCATCGACACGGGCGGTCAGGCCCTCATCTTCGTGAACACGCGACGGTCCACGGAGTCCGTCGCGAAGGGCCTTGTCCCGAGCGTCAAGTCGAAACTGAAGGAGAAGGACCTGGCGGCGTTGAAGAAGCTCTCGGAGAACCTGACGCGAGAGCAGGAGGAATCGACGTCGATGGCGAATCGTCTCGCGAAGTGCGTGCAGGGCGGCACCGCCTTCCACAACGCGGGACTCCTCAACGATCAGCGCCGCCAGGTCGAAGAGGCGTTCAAGAAGAGCAAGGTCAAGGTGATCGTCGCGACTCCGACCCTCGCGTCAGGAATCAATCTCCCCGCGAGACGTGTCATCGTGCGAGATGTCACGCGCTTCGACGTGAATCTCGGCTTCACGCCGATCCCCGTCCTCGAGATACAGCAGATGTGCGGCCGCGCGGGCCGTCCACGGTACGATCCGTACGGCGAGGCGATCCTCATGGCGAAACGCGAGGAGGATGTGGACTACTTCCTCGAAGACTATCTCCTTTCACCGCCAGAGCCCGTCGAGTCGAAGCTCGGGACGGAGCCCGCCCTTCGCGTCCATGTCTTGGCGGTGATCGCCACGGGACACTGCCGGACGGAGGACGAGCTGTACGGGTTCCTCGGGCAGACGTTCTTCGCGTTCGAGCGGGACGTGTACGACCTGCGGTCGAAGGTCGAGAACGTCCTCGCATTCCTCGACAAGGAGAAGTTCATCGAGCGCGGCGCGGAGGAGCTGCGCGCGACGTTCTTCGGTCGCCGCACGAGCGACCTGTACATCGACCCGCTCTCGGCGGTGAAGATGCGGGACGCGCTGCAGGGGGACCACGACACGACGTTCTTTTGGCTGTGGGCCGCGTGCTCCACGCCGGACATGCCGAAGCTGTACATGCGCCGGGGCGACAACGCGTGGATTGAGGAGAAGATCACGGACGCGGCGTTCACGTTCGAGGTCGAGGACTACGACTTCTTCCTCGCGGAGATCAAGACCGCCGCCCTGCTCGAGGACTGGATCGAAGAGCGGACGGAGGACGAGGTCACGAAGCGCTTCGGGGTCGGGCCCGGGGACATCCGCCGGATGGTCGACCAGGGCGAGTGGCTTGTGTACGCGATGGGGGAACTCGCGAAGATCTTCCGGCGGGAGCGCGTGAAGCCCCTCGCGAAGCTCATCCCGCGATTGCAATACGGGATCCGAGAAGAGCTGCTGCCGCTCGTGCGGCTGCGCGGCGTCGGCCGGGTCCGCGCACGTAGCCTCGTGCGGGCCGGATACCACAAACTCTCAGACTTGCAGAAGGCGTCCGCGGGCGACCTGTCTCGCATTCCCGCAATCGGGAACGCGCTCGCAATCTCGATCAAGGAGCAGCTCGGGAAGGAGGTCAAACCGCAAGAAATGGCGGGGCAGACCGCGCTGTCCGAATGGGGCTAGCCGCGGACGACAGGGCCGATGTCCGCCAGCATCCGGCGGGCGGTGTCCTCAACGGTCGGGACGGGGCCGAACAGCTCCGCCTGAACCCGCGTGTCCGCGACGTACTTCCCCGTCTCGAAGAACCGCCCCATCGCTCCCATGTCCCGCCAGCGGGAAGAGAACGGGCGCGCGATCGAGCCCAGGATGCGGAACATCCGCAACATCCCGAGGCTCGGCCTCACCTCCCGTCCGAGGAGCTTCCCGAACACTTCCGCGAGCTCGCGACCGGAGACGGGGCGGTCCGCCCCGAGGTCAATCCTCCGGCCGAGCGCGCGGGGCTCGTCGACCGCGAGGGCGAGGCACCGGGCGACGTCGTCCGGATGGATCCACGTCCAGCGGGCGTCCGGCGACGCGAACACCATCATCCGTCCCTTCTTCAGGCCACGGAAGAAGAACTTCGCTCCCCCGCCGCCGAGGTACGCCCCGGGACGGAGGGAGACGAACGGCACGCCGCTCCGCTCCAGGTAGTCCTCGGTGAGCTTCTTCTGCCAGAAGTGGGGGACGTCCCGCGCCCGGTCACACGTCAAGATGCTCGTGAAGACGAACCGTCGGACCCCCGAGCGGTTGGCGGCGTCGACGAGGTTGCGGTTCCCGAGGTCGTCCACGGTCTGGAGGGAGTCGCCCCTCCTCCGACGAAGGTAGCCGATCGCCGTCGTCACGACGGCGTCCGCGCCCGCCATCGCCCGGTCCAGCGACGCGGGGTCCAGCATGTCGCCCGGGGCGACCTCCACGCCCTTCGCCGCCAGACGGCTCGAATCCGTCCCCGCCCGGACGAGGGCCCGCACTCGCTTCCCGCGGGTGAGGAGTGTATCGACCACACGCCCGCCAACGTCTCCCGTCCCGCCCACCACCAGCACGACTTCGCCCTGCATGGGTCGCCGGACGGGGGGAATGCGTTCTCCCTACATAGTGATGGGAGTCGAGGCTGCTCGGTCACGCCGCGAGGAGGAAGGCAATCGTCGGCCTGAGGTTCTGCGATAATCCGAGATACCAAACACTACTTCCCCCTCATGGCATATCTCCCCGGGGAGGGTTGACGGGGTTGGCGCGACCGAGCGGGCCCGCATCGGCATTGGAGAGTCACACCTTGGGTCTTCCTGCTGTCCTCTCTGCACTGCTCCTCGCAATCCTGCTAGCTACACCAGCCCCCGTCGGAGGAGAGCTCGCGGGCAGTACCGCGAAGATCATCCCTCCACTGGAGCCCCTGCCTCGAGGGTCCGACGGTGCCAGGCCTGCAGCGAAGTCACCCGACGGGTTGATCGCCGATTCCTTCTTGGAGAACGGCAGGCCACTCGACAATCCGGAGGTCCGCCTCAATCTGACCACCGGCAACCCGCAGGTCGCGTTCGGGGAGGGCGGGGTTAACTCCGCCGATCGATACGTCACCTATCTCGGAGGGATGGGGAGTGAAGGCCCTACAGTCTTCGAACCTGGGGCTCATGTCGCGAATGCCGTCGACGGTGCGGGGAATGTCTACGTCGCGGGCTGGACCACATCTGCGGACTTCCCCGTCACTCAGGACGCATTCGACGCGACCTTCGACGGCGGATCGGACGCATTCGTTGCGAAACTGGACCCCTCGGGCCAGTTCGTTCTGTACGCCACCTACCTTGGCGGCGCGGCGGACGACGGGGCGACCTCGATAAAAATCGACGCCGTGGGAAATGCGTACGTCGCCGGCTGGACGAAATCCGCCGATTTCCCCGTCACCTCCGGCGCGTTCGACACGACGCTCGACTTCGAGTCCGAGGCGTTCGTCGTCAAGTTGGTCCCCTCAGGTGGTTCTCTCGCCTACGCGACGTATCTCGGCGAGGGAGGAGCGAATTCGTTTGCCGTCGACGCAGGTGGAAGTGCATATGTAGCGAAAGTTTGTTGCGCGGGCATAAACGGGGGATGGGTCGGGAAGCTGGACCCCGCGGGCGGTTCTCTCATGTACGTCACGGAAGTCGGCGATGTGTGGAACTGGCCTCCCGGGTGGAACATGGGGTGGATCGCCTGGATTGCTGTTACGGTCGACGCTGGCGGAAACGCGTACTTGGCCGGTTGGTCGAACGTGGGGGACGGTGGTCAGAGTGATGGAGGTTGCGGGATAAACTACGGGGGTAACATGGGCTGGTTTGAGAGATTGAGTCCCGCAGGGGTGCCGTTTTATCTCAAGTGTTTCGTAACGAGTTTTGGGGGGAATGCCCTCCCAACTTCCATCGCAGTCGACGGGGCGGGTTGGCCTTACATCGCAGGAGATGCAGCTGGGATCTCCGCCACGCCGGGGGCCTTCGACACGACGTTTGGAAATGGCTCAGAAGTCTTCGCCGCGAAGCTGCACCCCAATGGAATCGACCTCGACTACGTGACGTACCTGGGCGGGAGCGGATCGGAGGTCGCCAACTCCATCACGGTGGACTCTGCGGGCAACGCGTATGTGGTTGGGTGGACGGATTCCCCGGAGTTCCTCGCTAGATCGGGAGACGCGTTCGTGGTGGGATTGAACGCGACGGGCGGATCGCTTGTCCGCGGCGCATTCTTGGCTGGCGGCAGCTCGGACAGCGCGACATCCGTCGCGGTGGACGCTACCGCCGTATACATATCGGGAGTTACATCCTCGTCGGACTTCCCCGTCACCGCGGATGGATTCGACACCAGCTTCGACGGCGATTCGGACGCGTTCGTTGCCAAACTGGCTCACGGACCCCTGATTCCGGACCTTCTGCTGTCGGCGTGGGACATCGGCTTCGTGCCGCCGGGGCCGGTGTACGCTGGGACGATCGTCTCAATCGACGCATCGGTTCACAACCTGGGCGACGGGAATGCGACAGGGGTGTGGGTCCGGCTTCACGACGGAATCCCCGACGGCTCGAACCAAGTCGGAGCGGATCAGTTCATCCCTCTCATCGCCTCGTTCGGCGGACTGGGCAATGTTCGCGTTAACTGGACCGCCGAGCCGCCGGGTCTACACAACATCTGCGTCGTCGCAGATCCCGACGATGCCATCGGCGAAAGCAACGAAACGAACAACCATTCATGTGAGACCATTGATGTCCTCCCCCGAGCACCTGATTTGGCGATTCTTGCCGGCGATGTTGGGCTGTCGCCAGCGCCGCCATACCGCATCGGCGACCAAGTCTGGGTGAATGCCACGGTACGGAACATCGGCACTGACGACTCTGCGGCCACGGTCGCGCGTCTCCACGATGGCTTGCCGCCATCCTACCAGGTGGGAACGGACGAGCAAGTTCCTCCCCTTCCCGCAGGGGGCTGGGGCGCGTGGGAGGCGATTGGGGCGGGTCCGAGTGACATCATGGACGTCGCCCTCGATCCGACGGGCAATGGAATTGCGGTTTGGACTGAGTGGGACGGCATCAACCAGACCTCTCATGTCGTTGCGAACCGATACCCGATCGGCGTAGGTTGGGAGGGGGCAGAGCCGATCGGGTGGGAGCCCGGCGACGACGACAACCCGCGCGTGGCCGTCGATCCGTGGGGAAACGCGATCGCCATGTGGCGGCATTCGAACGGCCCCCTAGCGGAGGTCTGGGAAAGCCGATACTGGACCGGCATGGGTTGGGGTGCGGCGGAGCCGATTGGGACGGCCGGTCCCTCATTCTCCTCCGACGTCGCCGCCGATGACGCAGGCAACTTCATCGCGGTATGGATCGGGCCCGGCACAAACGTCGTTTCGAGGCGGTACATGCCTGTCGTCGGATGGGGCCCAGTTGAGCCCGTTGAAACCGAGCCCGGGGACGCGACCTCGGCGGATCTTGATGTCGATCAGAATGGCAACGCCATCGCCGTTTGGAGCAAATCCGCTGGGACACAGAAGGCGGTCTGGGCGAACCGATACCTGGCGGGGGCTGGGTGGAGGGCCGCTGAGCCGATCAGCGTTTGCGCCGACACCGTCAATCCTGTGCCCATGTTGGCCATGGACGCTCTCGGCAATGCGGTGGCTGTTTGGGAGTGGATCGGCGGGCCCGTCGGCTGTCCAGGGGGCGTCTGGGCGAGTCGGTTCGAAGCGGATGTCGGCTGGGGCGTTTCGAACTTCATCGGAACTGGCATTAGGCCGGCTGCCGCGAACGATAGGGCCGGAAATGCAATCGCCACATGGGTGGCGCCGGACGGCGATCGATTCCAGGCCTTGGCGAGACGGTACATTGTGGGTGTCGGCTGGAGCACCACGGAGATTGTCGGGCCGGCCAGCGGTGGTTTGTGTGCGGTCGGCGACTGTGGCTCGAGAATCGCCATGGACGATATCGGGAATGCGGTGGCCGTGTGGACCGGGTTGGTGGAGGGCTACTATCCCTTCATGTGGGCGAATCGGTACGAGGTGGGCGTGGGCTGGGACACCGCAGCGACGATTGACACGGACGAAATGTGGAACGCGTTCCGACCGGAGGTAGCCATCGACTCTGACGGAAACGCGATGGTCGTGTGGCGTGCGAGCGGTGGGGGTATGTCGGCAATCCGGTCTATGGCGAGCGGCCGCGTAACTGTGTCCTTCCCGTGGACCGCTTCTCTCCCCCCATCCCACGACCTTTGCGTAGTCGTCGATCCGGACGATCTCGTCGACGAAGGGAACGAGACGAACAATGTCGCGTGCGCGACCGTTCTCGTGCAGGCTCCGGACTACGTTCCCGCGAACCCACAACCGACCGCCGCGATCGTCGGCCTTTCCTTGCCCCTGACGATCTCCCTGGAAGTGTTGAACGCGGGCGATATCTCCGCAACCGCCGCGGTCTGGCTTGTCTTCTCCAACGAGTCGACACCCGAGACCCCCTTCGCGACCTTCTCTGTGCCGCCGATCGACGCCCTCAACCGGTCCGGTCGCTTCGAGGCGACGTGGATCTCCCCCGCCATTCCAGGAACACACCGCGTTGTCGCCGACGCCGACTACGGGGACCACATCGCCGAAGGAAACGAATCGAACAACCTGTACACATGGTCCATGGAAGTCGTTAACGGTCCGGTCACGACCCTGGGCCTCGGATTCCCGAGCCATACCGCGGGGGCGACGTACGTGACCTCTGCCACTCCCCTCTCACTTTCCGTGGTGGACCGAAGTGGCACGGGAGTTCGCGCGACGAACGTGTGGATCGACATGGGGCCGTGGTCCGTCTACACGGGCCCGTTCACGCTCACCGGCGAGGGCGAGCACGTCGTCCGGTGGTACAGCGAGGACAATGCGGGGAACATCGAGAGCTCCCAGTACTCTTTCCTCCAATTGGACGATACGCCGCCTTCAACCACATTGACCATCGGATACCCGAAGTACGTGGCCGGGGGGACGTTCGTCACGTCGTCGACTCCCATCAGTCTCGATGCGATCGACGGAGGGACGATGCCGATCGGGCCGCGGAGTGTGGAGTACCGCATTGATGGCGATACGTGGGTTCCGTACGTGGCCCCCTTCATGCTGACGGGGGAGGGCGCACGCAGGATCGAGTATCGATCCACGGACCTCCTGGGGAACGCGGAAGTCGTCGCGTCGATCGTCGTCACCGTGGATGACACGCCTCCCACGGTGTCTCTGCAGGTCGGCTCCCCTTCGTACTCGTCCACATATACATGGGTCACCTCCTCGACCCCCCTCGAAGCCATGGCGCTGGACCTTGGCGTGATCCCCGTCGGCCTTGACCGAGCCGAATATCGGATTGACGGGGGTCAATGGGTTCCCTACACTTCGCCATTTTCGCTCCTCGGCGGGGGACCACACACGGTGGAAGCGAGGGCCGTTGATCTCCTCGGGAACGGGGCGTCGTCGCGCGTGGACTTGGTCGTGGACGACATTGCGCCTGCGACGACGATCGCTCCCTCTGCCGGCCCCTACAACACGGATAATCAGTTCACGCTCGTGGCCTCCGATTCGGGGAGCGGAGTCGCGATCACACGGTATCGCGTGGACTCAGACCCATCGATCGAATACACGGCGCCGTTCGCGCTTCCCGCGGGGTCGCACACGGTCTCGTACGGATCCGAGGATGTCCTCGGGAACCCTGAGGCCGAGCACACCCTCGACGTGCGGGTCGGACTCGCCCTCGCCCCAGCTACGGCCCTCATCGTCGGACCGCCGAACTGGGATGCGCCGCCTGTATACGTGACGTCCGGAACGCCGCTCGTGCTTGCGGCGACGGACCGCAGCGGCCTCGGGCTCCGCACCACGTCCTACCGCCACGACGGCGGCGCGTGGACCGACTACGCTTCCACGGGGCCGTTCTCTCTTTCGGGGGAAGTAGAACACCTCCTCGAGTGGTTCAGCGACGACCTCGCAGGGAACGTTGAGCCGATGCAATCCGCGATCCTCCGCGTCGACGACACGCCGCCCGTGGTGAGCCTCGACCTGGGGGATCCGCAATCCAACATCGGAGGCGCCTTCGTGACGACCGAGACGCTCCTCACGCTTCGGGCGGCGGATGACGGCATGTGGCCTGTCGGCATCGCCTCCATGGAGTTCCGGATCGGCGAGGGCCCGTGGACGATCTACGGGGCGCCCTTTGAGCTACCTGTACCGGATGGGGCGAAGCGCGTCGAGTACGGAGCCACAGACTACCTCGGCAATCACGGGTCCGGGACCTTGGACCTCATCGTGGACGACACGCCCCCGCGGACCACGATTTTTCCCGTGGATTCGGGAGCGGGGCCGAGCACGGAGTTCATCCTTGCCTCGGTGGATGATGGGAGTGGGGTCGCCTGGACGGAATACTGGATCGACGACAGCGACCCGGTGCCCTACGCAGCAGGGTTCTCCCTTCTCCCGGGAAACCACGTGATTGGATACCGATCCGCGGACCGACTGAACAACGTCGAGGCTGAACAGACGCTGGCGGTGACGGTAGCTGAGCCTTCCTCACCGGAAACGAACTGGAAGCCCCTGATTGCATCAGCGTTCTCATTCATCCTTGTCGTCGCGGGCATCTGGTCCGCCCGGCGCAGGCCCTGGCGGGGCGAGTCCTCGAGAGGCAGCATGCGGACTGCCTTTGCTTTCACATCGCTCCCGTTCGTGATCGCGGAAGCCGCAACGGGCATCCTCTCGCACCTCACCGGCCTCCTTTCAATTCCGCCGATCATGGGCCCGGGGACCGTCGTAGACGTCGCGGTCTTAGTCGCGGGCGCGATCGTCGCGATCCGCCGGGCCACTCCTTCGCGGAGGGCGTAGGATGGGTCCCTTGAGGGCGTCGCACAGCGCGTGTGCCGCCGCGGCCGTGTTCGCCCGAGGCGCTGCAGTTCCTGGCCTTTCGGTTGTCGCGCTCCTCCTCCTGCTCGTCCCCCCGGTGGCCGCCGCCGATCCCGTGACGAGCCTCCGTCTGGGAGACCCGAGCTTCCCCGACGCTGCTCCTCCGTCGTACGTGAGGTCTGACACGGCGCTCGATTTCTCAATCTCGGATCCCAGCGGGACGGGGATCCGCAACACGACGTATCGCGTGGACGGCGGGGCATGGGTGAACTACACGGCAGCGGGGTCATTCACCCTGGCCTCCGCCGGGGAGGGACCGCATCTCGTCGAGTGGCATAGCGAGGACAACGCGGGGAACGTCGAGGCGGTGAAGAACGCGGACCTCTTCGTGGACGACACGCCCCCGGAGACCACCATCGGGCCCACGCAAGCTCCCTTCACGGCACAGACGCGTTTCACGCTGTCCGCCACGGACGCGGCGAGCGGGGTCGCGCGGATGGAGTACCGCGTCGACGGCGGAGCCTGGACTCCATATGCGGATGGCTTCTCCCTTCCGCCGGGCGAGCACACCGTGACGTACAACTCGACCGACCGCGTGAGCAATTCCGAACGGGTGCAAGCCTTCCGCGTCACAATCGAAGGTTCGGCGGCGCCCTCGGTCCTTCCCCTTGTCGTCGTCTCCGTCGCGTCCCCGGTCGTGCTCCTCGCCTTCCTCTCGCTGTGGAGCGAGAACCTCCGCCTTGCCCTCTCCGCTCCCTTCGTCGCGCTCTGGGCGAGGCTACGTGAGGAGGACATCATGGCGAACGAGCGGCGCTGGATGCTCCGCGGCTACCTCGCGGCGAACCCCGGCGCGAACTTCGCGGCGATCCGCGCGGACCTGGACATGGCCGTGGGAACGCTCGCGTATCACCTGTACGTGCTCGAGACGGAGGGGATTCTGCGGTCATGGAAGGACGGCCGATATCGGCGGTACGCCCCCGCAGGCCACCGGGTCGCGGACGAGAAGCCGAGGCTCGCGGACCGGCTCACGGACGTCGAGCTGATTCTCTTGGAAAAGATTCGAGAGAGCCCCGCGGTCTCGCAACGGGAACTCGCGAAGGAGATGGGGGTCAGCCAGCCCGCGATTCACTATCATCTGAGCAAGATGGCCACGATGGGCGTCGTCCGCATGGAGCGGCGCGGCCTGCGCGCGGTGTACTCCACGACGTGCGATCCCTCTCGCCTCCGGGCGGACCGTAGCGCGGCGGACGGGCGGACCTAGGCCCGGGCGAGTCTAGCCTCGCGAAGGAACGAAGGGTCGCGTTGTCCCGGGATTCGGACTGCACGCACGCCGGCTGCTCTGCTTGATAAACGCGACCTACCAACATCGCCATGGGGCGATAACACGACCTACCAAACACAGGTTGTCCTCACGCGCCCTTGCCTCGTCCTAGCAAGGATGACCTTGCGGAGCGAGGAGAAAATGGGGGTGATCGGGTTCGGGCATGTGCGAGTCGGAGGTGCGATTGGGGTTGCTGCGGCGCTCGTGGCGGCGATGTTTGTCATTGGGGGCGCGTACGCAGATCCGGACGTGACGTGTGTGATCTCCCCCGCGGGCGGCGGAGTACCGCCCGCCCTGCTCGGGGACCCGCCCGTCGTCGTGCCCGCGACGATTGTCGGCACGGAAGGAGACGACACTCTCTGGGGGACGCCGGGGAATGACGTGATCGCCGGCTTGGGCGGGGACGACCGGATCTTCGGGGGCGACGGGAACGACGTAATCTGTGGCGGCGCGGGAGACGACATCCTGCTCGGCGGCAACGGAGACGACCGGATTGCGGGGGACTTCCTCGTCGGCACACTCGGGGACGACTCGATCCTCAGTTGCGACGACGATGACGACGATCGAGACGGAAGGGACCGAGGCGATGATGACGACGATGATAGCGACGACAGAGACGGCGCGGAACGCGACGATGACGAGGATGACGAGGGCGACAACGATGACGAAGGCGGCCGCTTCTGTGCCGGTGACGATATGATCCGCGGGGGCCCGGGGAACGACAAACTCTGGGGGGATTCCATCTGGGGCCGGGCGGGTGACGATACCCTCGCCGGCGGCGACGACCGGATTTACGGCGAGGAGGGCAACGATCAGGTCTTCGGAGATGTGATCCGCGGGGGGCCGGGCAACGATGTCGCCTACGGCGGCGACGACCGGGTCGACGGGGGCCTCGGAGACGAGTCGTTCGCTCCGCCTCAGACGTCCGAGAGTCCGCTCCTCAGCGGGGACAACATTCAGGGGAACACCGGCGATGACCGGCTCCTCGGTGGCGACGATGTCATCAGGGGCGGCCCGGGGCGGGACCTTCTGTACGGAGACGAGATGCCGGGCGGTATGGGGAACGACTGGGTTGGTGGCGGCGATGACGTCCTCGAAGGCGGTCCCGACGACGACGTGCGGCTTATCGGGGATGCGATTGGCGGACAGGCTGGGAACAACATCTTGGTTGGAGGGCACGACGTGGTGATCGGTGGCGACGGGAATGACGCGGAGGTCACGGGCGACGGCTTCGACTCGACCGGGGGCGTCGACCTTGGGGTCGTCGCGGACGACCTCGTGATCGGCGGAAGTGGGAACGACAATCTGTTCGGCGACGGCGGCATGGGATTGCTCGAAATGGTTTCCGGGACAGGGAACGATGCGCTACGATGCGGTCCTGGGGACGACTTCGCGGACGGGGGACCGGGGTTGGACCGCGCCTGGAATTGCGAGACGACTCTGAACGTGGAGTTCCTCGGAGAAGAGGACGAGGATGATTGGGACCACGACGAGCGCGACGACCGGAACAGGAACCACGACGACGATGACGACGATCCCGACGGGCGAGACCGTGACGACAACGACGACGAGGACGATTGAACGAAGACGATGAGGCGGGCGAGGTCGCCGGGAAGAAGGGTGCCTCGCGACCTTGCCCATTGCAGTCGCCGCCAGAGCCCGGTTCAGATCGAGGGGGCGAAGCGCGAGGCCTTCGGGGCAGCGCTCGGCCTAGGGGACTCGAGGCAGGCCAAGGACACCGATGTCGCGGTCGAACGAGAACACGGCGTCGATGGCCCCCCTTTCGACTAGGACCTTTGTGGTACAGTCCGTGTACGACACCCGAGAGCGAGCGAACCGACGAAACTCGCGGTCGGCTTCGACCTCCACGTCCTCCGAGACATGGACAACCCGGACGTTCGGGGAGCCCCGCACCCACCCGAGGACCTCGAGGGCTGGCCGGGATCCCGCCCGATAGAGCAGGAACGTGAGGGTTTCGTCCACGACGAAGTTCGACGTGAACAGGTGTTCGTACGGCACTTCGCGCTCCGAGATGCGCCGGAACATGTCGACCGCCGCCACGTGGTTTGCATCGTTCTCCAGGGTCCGGGCGATGAGCGCGCCCGAGTCGAGGAACAGCTTCACCGTCTCCGCCTCCCGTACAGCACCTCGTCCACTCGGGAGGAGTCGGTCCGCTTCCGCGCGCGGAAGGTCTTCGAGAGGTCGAATAGGGGGTCCCACGAGAGGTCGCCCTCCGAGGACGCCCACCGCCGGAGGGCCTCCCGCGCGGCCTCCTTGAGGGTCACGCCTTTCGCCTTCGCCGTCCTGCTTACGAACTCGTACGTTGCCGGATCGAGCTCGGTTTGCACGACTTTCCGACCTGCGACCATGGACATGTGATGGGACATGTATCAGTTAAATGTTCCTGTGCATGTATCAGCTGACCACTGGAGTGCTTCGGAACTCCTTCCGGCGGGTGTGGCGGGGGCAGACCGCGCTGTCGGAATCGAGGGAGTGACGTCGAATTCTGCTGTTAGTGCCCGCCCCGCCCGGGCCGGGCGAATCCGCTAAGGCCACCTGGCCGGGTTCGCGGAGGTTGCGAGGAAGGTCGCACCGGCTGTCCGGTGTATTCCGATGCCCTTTTCCCGTCCGTTCGTTTGGCGGTGCCGTGGAGATCGTCGGAGCGACCGGCGCGCCAGACGCCACGGAAACGCGCCTGGCGGCGGCCCGAGCCTTCGGCGAAGTCCAGCTCCTCGACGCCCGCCTCGTGTGCGGCCGCGACCACCTCCTCGTGGCATTCGAGCACGCGGACCGCGCGATGCGCGAGGGCACGAACGTTGCCAGGTCCTTGGCGGTGGAGTTTGTCCTGTACGCGTCGGGCGAGCGGCAGATCAACGAGGCGATCGCGAAGATGGGCGTCCGCGAGGACACAACCGAATTTGCCGTCGCGCTGTTCGGCGGAGATCCCGCCCCCGCCCTGGACGCCCTCGGATTGACGCGGGACGACACGGTCCTTATGGGGACGCCCGCCAAGTTCCGTTCGTTCGGACTCTCGGAGGCGGAGCTGACGACCGTCCCAGCGGACCGCCACGCCGACCTCGTGCTGGAGCGCGTCGCTCTCGTCGACCTCCTAAAGTGAGTACCCGGGAATACGCCGCCGTTACGGTACATACCACCCCCTCAAGTCCCCGCATAACCCCGTCATATGAGGATTCGAATGACGGCACGCGTAACCGCTGTCGGTGGTAGGATGTGGAAACGGCTTGGCCTCGCCTTCCTCGTGATGCTGGGAGGTCTGGGTCTCGCCTTCGTGGGCCTGGCGAGCGATTTCTACCAGCACGAGATCGTGGGCCTAGACCCGGGGGACGAAAGCCTCCTCTCCCCGGTCCATCTCGCGATCTTCATCGGCATCGCGATCACGGGGCTCGGCTTCCTGATTGCGCACCGAGCCCTGAAGCGGGAGGGGCACACCCCGTTCATGATGATGGCCGGGTAACGCCCTGCGGTCCGCCCGGTCCGGCGAGGAGTCCGGATCTACGAGAGGCTTTTAAGGCGTGTGCCGATATGCTCCGCCGGAGGAGGGTCCATGCGGACAATCGGTCTTATCTTTGCGGGGCTGGGGATGCTCCTTGCACCTTTCCCGGCCGCGTCCGCGACCGCCGGGTACACCGTCGAGTTGTGGACCAATTGCGTGCCCGGCGACGTGAACATCGTCTGTCAGTTTGTCGCCACGCCCAGCTCGCCCAACCTCATGTTCTTCCGCTTCGACTTCAATCGTGACGGGTTGTGGGACTATCCGTCCCAGGACGGGGGCGGGACCTTCGGGATTTGGGCGATGGACACCCGCGTCTACATCTTCTTCTCAGAACCGTTCTGGGACGCGTGCGTGCAGGCCTGGGATGGAACATCGACCCGACGCGAGGGCGACGAGGTTTTCCCTGACGGGCCGGTGGGATGCACGGACTTCACGTCCGTCCTTTCCCCGGCTGACCCACCAAAATCCATCCGACCGCCGGCCGATCCGGTCCCTCGCGCGGTGATCGTCCCCACGGAACTCGGGTCGAGGGACACTGGTTACCGTGAGGACACGGCCCTGTTTCTGGTGAGAAGTCCGCGGATTGAAATGCCCCCGACGGTCCTTCGCGTTGCGTATCCGGTCTAGACGTCGGTTTCACCGTCGACCCGATGCGCCGCCACCGCCGGAGCGTCCGCCCCCGAACCCCCCGCGCTTGAACACGTTGCCGACCCAGAAGAAGATCCGGCCCCGCGTGAGCCCGCCGAGCACGAGCAGCACGACCACGCCGATCGCGATCCCCTTCCAGTCGAGGACCCAAGGCGAGGGGTCCGTGGGCGTGCCCTCCTCGTAGTTGTCGACGATGTACTGCCCGATGGCCAGCGTCAGGTCGTACAGCCCGCCTCCGTAGTCCGGGATCTCCAGCGCGGGTTCTAGCCACTCCCGCGCAAATCTCCCAACCCGGGAATCTGTAAGGACGTACTCCAGGCCGTAGCCGACCTCGATCCTCCACGCATTGTCATCCGTTGTCAGCAGGATCAGGACGCCGTTGTCCTTGCCCTCCTTTCCAATGCCGTTTTCCTCGAACGTCCGCAACGCGTACTCTTCGATTGCGAACGGCGCGGTCGAGTTCACCACGAGGATTGCGACCTCGGCGCCCGTGAGCTTGTCGATCTGGTAGCAGAGGGAGTCGAGGTCCTCCCACTCGAAGGAGTAGAGGGCGGAAGGGGACGCGCGGTCGTTCACGTAGAGGTAGATCGCAGGGACCTCTTGGGCCTCAGCGGGCTGCCCCACGACGACGAACGCGACGAGGAACGCGGCGGCGGGTCCCGCGGCGAAGCGCTGGGCCCGGGCGAGGCTCACGGGCCACCCGGGAGGTCGAAGAATGGTTCGGGCTGGAAGCCGAACATGTTGCCGGGGAAGGTGCTGATCGCGGTGTTGTACTCGCGCACGCGGTCGTTGTACCGGCCGCGCTCCACGGCGATCCGGCTCTCAGTCCCGGTGATATTGTCGGTGAGCGTGAGGTACGCAGCGCTGCTCGTAAGGTCCGGGTAATTCACGGCGGTGGCGAGCCAGAGAGCGATCGTGGCCGACAGGGCGTTCGAGAGGTTGACTTGGTCCAGGATCCCGGTCGCGTTCTGCCATTGCGTCTGGAGCTGCGTGAGGTTTGTGATGAGGTTCTGCTCGAACTGCATGTAGAAGAACGTGAGATTCAGGAGCGTCGGGATCAGGTCTCTTTTCCGCTGAAGCTGGTTCTCGACCTGCTGCCACTGCGCCTGGGCCGCGATCTGTTTCGTGACGAGGCTGTTGTACGTGAGCACGATCCAGGCGAGGATGAGGAGGACCGTGACCACGATGATGACCACGACGATCTTCGCCATCGGACCGAACTTCAGGACGCCACCATCGTGCCGATTCGAGGTCTAGGAGATAAAGTTCTTGGTGCGCTCCCCGAGGAATCCGCGGAGGGGGTGCGGGGGCGAGGATTCGAACCTCGGAACCCCTGCGGGACAAGGTCCTAAGCCTTGCGCCGTTGGCCGTGCTTGGCTACCCCCGCTCGGCTCCCATAGAAAGCGCCCCGGTATAAAGGGGAATCGTGCTCTCGGGCGAAGACGCCACTAACCGCCCTGGGTTCGCTAAGATCCGCGGCGAGGTGACCGTTCCGGTGCGGTCTGAGTAGACTTATCAAAGAGATATCACAACATCTGGTGCGATACCGACGCCGCACATCGATAGATGCCAGGGTAATCGTGACACAAGGCTCATCCGGCGCCGTGGGTGATGCGGATCCCGAGGGAATGCGGAAATCCCATGATGCTCCCGGACCCCGACGGGACTCGCGTCCCCGCGGGTGGGCGCTCGCGGCAGGCGTTTTGATGCCCGTGCTTCTCCTGGGTTCGCGGCCTGCCGCGGGCGTCGACCACGCACCGATCTGGATCGACGGGAACGCGAATTTCACGACGGCGAACGGGGTCGTGGGTGGGACCGGAACCGCGGGCGACCCGTACTTGATCGCCGGATGGGGCTTCGCAATCTCGCCCTGGGGCACGGCGATCTACATCGCGAACACCGACGCCTATGTCATGATCCGCGGCGTGACGGTCTCGACTACGGGAACGGGGGGAGAGAGCTACGGTGTCTACCTGTGGAACACGACCCACGTTCGGGTCGAGGATTCCGCGTTTGTGGGTCTGCTCCACGGCGTCGAATTGCGCTTGACTCGGGACGTCGCGATCGAAGGGAATCGGTTCGCTGCGAATCGGCTCGGGGTCGGCACCTCGTACCCGTATGCGGTGTCCGGATGGGACATTCGCGTGGAGGGGAACGCGTTCTTCGACGGGGACGGGGGCATCGGCGTATCCGCAGAGCTCGGCCGGGTCCACGGGAATGCGCTCGGCGGCGGGAGCATCGTGGTCGGCGGGGAAGACGTCCTCGTCTCCAACAACGTCCTCGGGGGGACAATCCACATTCGAGGGCGCAACCTCGCCGTCCTCAACAACTCCATCACGGGAGACGGGACCGGGGGCGGCATCACGTTCGGCGATCAGGCCTACACAGGCGGAATCCGGATCGAAGGAAACACGATTTCCGACAAGATCATGGGGATTTCCGCGTGGTATCCGACGGATGTCCTGGTCCACGGCAATGTCATTCGGCGCCACCGGGACTATGGCATCTACTTTGAGGCTGTCAACAATGTGACGGTGAGCGACAACCTGGTTGCTGCCAATGGCAACGGAGTGTACCTGTACTTCTGGTCTAGTCGGGAAGGCCACGTCTCGGGGAACCGTTTCGTGGGGAACGGCGTCGGGTTGTGGAATGGCGCGGGTCTCCTCACGTTTCACAATCACTTTGTATCGAACGTCGTGCATGCCGCTGGCGGTCTGCCCGGCGGGTGGGACGACGGATATCCGAGCGGAGGCAACTGCTGGTCCGACTACACGGGCGGGGATCGCTACTCAGGACCCCGCCAGGACCAGCCCGGGAGCGACGGGATTGGGGACGTGGCGTACGACATCCCGACGCTGGGCCAGCTGCCCATCGAGGATCGCTATCCGCTGCACCATGGGTGTGAATTCGTTGAGGAGATCGACCGGGGTCCCGGTCGGTTCGTCGTCAGGAAGAACAGCGTCCCCGTGATCGGAATCATGGGCCATCCGGTGCCGCCAACGGACACAATCGGATCGACCGCCCTACGTACGAGCCCAGTTCCCGCCGCCCCTCCAGCATGGATTGGGCACCCGCCAAGCGGGAGGAATGCGGATGTCAGGGTTGGACCTGGGCGCTCAATCGGGATGAAGTCAGGACCCCTGTTCTGCTGAAACCGGAGCAGGCCGGGGGCGGCCGCATCGATCACTCCGGGAAAGGCTATACACGACCTCTTCATGACGTCCTCGTGCCCTTCGAACGCCTCCCTTGGGACCAGAACACGTATTACGTCGACGTGAAGATGTTCGGCCAGCCGGAGTTCGGTGCGATCTATCTTGTCGACGACGAGAAGGTCGCGCTCGTCGAGACCGGCACGTCCCACGACGTCTCTGCCATCTTGGCGGCGTTGAAGGAATTCGACCGCGCACCCGCAGAGGTCGACGCACTCGTCGTGTCGCACATCCATCTCGACCACGCCGGCGGCGCGGGGTTCCTCCTGGAGTCCATGCCGAACGCGACCGTGTACGTTCACGAGCGGGGCCGCAAGCACCTCGCGGACCCGTCGCGGCTCCTCGCGAGCGCAGCAGAGGCCCTTCGGGACCAGGCGGCGGCGTTCGGCACGATGCGTCCGATCCCGGGAGACCGCCTCGTGGCGGTGAACGAGGGCACCACGCTCGATCTCGGCTCCCGCGTCCTCACGTTCCACGACTCCCCGGGCCACGCGCCCCACGAGCTCACGATCTCGGACTCGAAGAACGGTTGCGTGTACACCGGCGACGCCGCCGGGCTTTGGTTCCCGAGGGACCGCCTCCTGCTCCCGATCGCGCCGCCGCCGTCGTTCGATTTGCAGCAGAACTTGGAAGTGTTCCACCGCCTTCTCAAGGACAAGCCTCGCGCGCTCCTGTTCTCCCACTACGGGCCGCACACGGAGCCGCATGTGGCGCTTGAGCAGCAACTCGTGCAGTACTCCCTGTGGGCTCAGTTCGTCCGCACCCGTCGGAAGTCGGCGACGGAGCGCGAGATGATCCACGAGCTGTTCGATGTGCACTGCAAGAGGGCGACCTTCTATCCGGAGACGTTCCTCAAGGAGAGGATCCAAACGAGCGTGGCGGGACTCCTCGCGTACCACCGGAGGTTGGAGGATGCTACCCCCGGACATTGAGGGGCGCGTGGCGGCGGTCGCGGCGGACCGGACGTCGGGGGCGACCGAGCTCGCGACGCGCGCGCTCGAGGCGTTCGAGGTATTCTGCACCGCCAAACGGAGCGCTGAGGAATTCGCGAAACTTGGAGGAAGAGCTGCAGTTCGCTTAACCGAGCATGGCGGCCGTGCGAACGTCGCGCAACAATGCGCCCCGTGAACGTCTACCTCGACCTCACCCCGCCGGATCTCGTGACGTCCTGCATCACGGACAGGGGTGTGTACGAGCCCCGCCGGATCGGTCAACTCGTCATGCTGTAGTGTCGATCCCCATCGCCTTCATGAGGTACTGCGGCGTGGGACGCAGCTCCCGCCTCCGAGGATCCACCTCGAGGCCCATGCCTTCGAGCGGGATTGCGCCGAGGATTGCACCATCGCCGGGTTCGCCGAGGACGACATCGCAGGCCGTCGTCCGGCCTGCGGTCGCGAGTCCGGCCCGGCCGATTGGGCGCACGATTGTTTCCCCGTTTGCGAGGGTGAACGTCCGGAGCTCCACGGGGGCAAGCCCGAGTTCCTCCACAACATCCCTCGGGATCACCGCCATGTTCGAGCCCGTGTCCACAAGCATCTCGACCTCGCGCGAACGGCTTTCACTCCTTAGGTCGAAGACCCGGACGCGGACGCGAAACAGCCCCATCATCCGGCCATGATCCGTCCGAGCCCGTTTATACTTTGGGCTACATGCACGCCCCGATGGACGTCGACTTGCTCCTCGACCAAGGGATCGATCTCTTCAATCGTAAGTACTTCTTCGAGGCGCATGACGTGTGGGAGGAGATCTGGCAAGCCGAGAAGGGGCCGATGCGGAACTTCTTCAAGGGGCTCATCCACCTCGCGGGCGGGTTCCACCACTACCAGAACGGGAACTACCGCGGGTCCGTTGCCCTCCTGACGAGCGGGATCGGATACCTGTCGCCGTACCTGCCAGGGCAATTGGGAATCGACTTGGAGGCGGTCCTCCCGGAGGTCCGCGCCCAGCTCGAACGGATCACGCGGCTGCGGGACGGGACTTCGGCCCAAGAGAACGTTGAGTTCCCCGTTGTCGCGAGGAAGCCGCGAGGGCATGGCTGAAGAAGGAACCGTGTCCCCATTCCAGAGGGTCGGTGGTTTGAGCATCGTTGGCGGAGGCTTCGTCTTGATCCTGGGAGCGGTCCTCTTTCGAGCCGGCCTTGCCCCGAGCACGATCATGGCCCTATTCGTCGCCGGGGTGGTGTGCATCATCTGGGGGGCAATCGTAGCGATCGGAAACCTGGGAACGCCCGGCCCGATGGATGGCCCCGCCACCTGGGAGGTCCTGGACGACCCGAGGGATCGGCGCTGAGTCCTAATAGAATTCCTTCAGAAGCTCGTCGGGGTTCTGGAGGACCCCGAGCTGCCGCTTCACGGGCGCCCCGAACCTCCGGAGCGACGGATCCAGCTCCTCGTAGGTCGGGTACGCGTCCGTTTCGAAGATCACGCCCGTGGGCACGCGGTCCCGTTTCCCGTCCAAGTTCGGCCACTCCATCGCCTTCGCGAACGCGGCGTGGAGGTCCTTCGGATCGTGCCCCTCCCTGTCCACGACGTACACGCGCTGCTTGAACCAGTCGTATGTGTTGATCTTGTTGTACGTGACGCACGGGCTCATCACGTCGATGAGGGAGAACCCCTTGTGGCGGATGCCGCGGACCGTGATGTCCGTGAGCGTCTTCACGTCGCCGGAGAACCCGCGGGCGACGAACGTCGCGCCCGCCGAGATCGCGAGCGCCAGCGGGTTAATCGGGTTCTCGATGACGCCCTCCGGCGTGCTCTTCGTCTTGTGGTCCTTCTCGCTCGTTGGGCTCGCCTGGCCCGTCGTGAGGCCGTAGATCTCGTTGTTCATGACGAGGTACGTGATGTCGAGGTTCCGTCGCATCGAGTGGAGGAAGTGTCCGGCCCCGATCCCGTATCCGTCCCCGTCGCCGCCGGTGGCGATCACCGTGAGATCCGGGTTCGCGAGCTTCGCGCCGGACGCGACGGGCAGCGCGCGGCCGTGGATCCCGTGGAACCCGAACGTGGACAGGAACCCGGGCAGATTCGAGGAGCACCCGATCCCGCTGACGATCAGGATCTGCCACGGCGGGAGCTGGAGGAGCTGCAACGCCTTCGTCAGCGCGCTCAGCACGGCGAAGTCGCCACACCCCGGACACCAGTCCGGCTTCGTCGCGGACTTGTACTGCTGGATCTCAACCGCCACGTCCCATCACCTGGAGCGCACGGGCCACGATCTCGCGGGCCTCGAACGGCTCCCCGTCGTATTTCGTCAGCATCTCGTCGAACTTGTATCCCGTCTCGGCGCGAAGCAAGCGGGCGAACTGGCCCGTGTAGTTCCCCTCGACGCACAGCGTCCGCTCCACCTTCTCGAGGATCTCCTCCGTCTCCTCCACCTTGAACGGGTAGAGGTCGAAGAACTCGAGGGCGTTGACCTTGTGCCCTCGTGCGGACATCCGGATGATCGCCTCTCGGACCGTCATCGTCGTGGAGCCCCAGGACACGATCGTGAGGTCCGCGTGTGCTGCCCCCCAGAGCTCCGGCGGCTTCAGGTCGTGCCGGAGCCCCTCGAGCTTGCGCATCCGCTTCTCCATCATCCTCCGACGCTCCTCGATCCACTCCGGGACCCCCGCAAGCACGTCGCTGATGAGGATGCCCTTCTGCATGTGCTCGTCCGTCGCGGCGACGTACTCGTACCCCTTCATCCCCGGGAACGCGCGCGGGGAGATGCCGTTCTCCGTGAACCGGTACCGCAGGTAGCCCTTCCCGTCGCCGTCCCCCTCCGCGAGGAAGCCGCGGAGGATCGGGACGTTGAAGTCGAGCGCGTCCCGTTCCACCGTACGGAACCCCTCGCCGAGGTACAGGTCCGACATCACGATCACGGGGGTCTGGTACACCTCCGCGAGATTGAACGCGCGCACGATTGCGTCGAAGCACTCCGGGGCGTTCCGGGGCGCGAGGATCGCGCGGGGCCAGTCCCCCTGACCGGCGCCGAGCGCGAGGTTCAGGTCGCCCTGTTCCGTCTTCGTCGGGAGCCCGGTGCTCGGGCCCGAGCGCTGGACGAGGACGCACACGATCGGCGTCTCCGTCATCCCCGCCTGGCCGAGCGCCTCGACCATGAGCGAGAACCCGCCGCCCGAGGTCCCGCACATCGCGCGCGCGCCCGCGTGGGCGGCACCGATCGTCATGTTCACCACGGCGAGCTCATCCTCCGCCTGCTTCACGACGACGCCATGTTTCGGCCCCTGCGCCGCCAGGAAGTGGAGGATCCCGGACGCGGGCGTCATCGGGTACGCGGCGTAGAACCGGCATCCCGCCGCGAGCGCGCCGAGGCACATCGCCTCGTTGCCGGTCATCATCATCCGGCCGGGCTCCTTGCCGAACCGGACCCCGAGGCCGAGCGGGCCGCCGTCCGCCCGAAGAGCGTCGTATCCCGTGTGGGCGGCCTTGAGGTTCATCTCGACGATCTCCGGCTTCTTGTGGCCGAACGTCTCCCGGATTCCGTGCTCGAGCGGGCCGAACGGGATTTCCAGGAGGGCGAGGGCAGCACCGAGCGCGACGACGTTCTTCATCATCGCCTCCCCGAGGTCGCGCGCGGTCGCGACCATCGGGAGCGGGACCTTGCGGACGTCCGTGCGGAGCGGCAGGCCGTCGAGCTTCACCGCCGAGGGGTCGAAAAGGACCGCCCCGGACTCCGCGACCTGGGTGACGTGGATCGTCGCGGTCTCCTGGTTCAGGCAGATTAGGAGGTTCGGGTCCTCGCCCTGCGAGAGGACCGGTCCCTCGGAGGCGCGGACCTGCGTCCACACGTGGCCCCCGCGGATCACGGACTGATAGCTGGAGTACGTGTGCACGTACAAGCCGCCCCGCACGCACATGCGTGCGAACGTCTCCGCGGTGGAAGCGACGCCGTCGCCAGCCGCCCCGCCGACGCGGAACGCAATCTCCTGCATCGGATTCTCCGGGTTCGATTTGGATGAGTCGGTCTCGATTTAAATACCTTCCCCGCCACGGGAACGCACGGTCAGAAGGACATCTTCGTCAGGGTCTTCGTCGTCTTCACGCCCCCAACGGAACGGATCTTCGAGACGACGACCTCTCCGATCGTGTTGTAGTCCTTCGCCTCGACCTTCGCGATCAGGTCGTACTCGCCGAACAGCGGATAGATCTCCACGACCTCTTCGATCTTGAGGAGTCTGCTGTAGACCTCGCGGTCCATGGTGGGCTCCACCCCGATGAGGACGAATCCGACCGCCACGTCGCAGCGTAGTGGGGGACCCTACAAGAACGTTGGCCTACGGGAATTCGAGAGCGCCAAGAGGGGACGCGAACGCAATGGGGATGGCCCAGAATATCAATCGAAAGAACGGGCGAAAAACCTTGAAGTATTGCGACGCGGAATGTGTCAGCCCCCAGATGCGGCCCCCCTCGAAAGTCACCGAACCGGACAGCACACCCCCGTACCCGATCGAGACCATCCGATTCTGGTACGTCTCCCCTTTCGGCGGCCGGTCCCCCGAGCTGGCTGCGGACGAGGTCGGCGTGAACGGGGAGGCCCTGCGGCGCAACACGGAACTCGAATCGCGCGATCGGATCTCCGTGGGCGTCTCGGGCGACGATCCGGACCGCCCGTGGTTCTTTCAGCGGTCGTTCGAGGTCGTTCCCCTGGACGCACGGCTCCCGCAGGCGGCAGGCCTCTCCCCCCAGGGAGAGGTCGTTCTCCCGGAAGCGAAGTTCGATTTCGCACTGCGCCCGGACCTGCAGCCGCGACTCGGGGACGCGGTCGTCCTCAAGGGGACGGCCGCCAAGCGGCTCGACCCGGACCCCGAATGGCTCGCCGAAGTCCTCCGGAACCACATCCGGCGGCCGGCGGTGTGACGCGACAGGCATAAGGCAACGTTCCGCGTACGAACCGACGATGCGGGTCGGGGTGATCGGCGTTCAGGGCGACGTCTCCGAGCACGTGGCGGCGGTCCGCGCGGCGCTGGAGCGGGGCGGCCTTGGCGGCGATGTGATCACCGTGCGCCGGCGCAGGGACCTCGAGGCGTGCCACGCCCTCACGATTCCCGGAGGGGAGAGCACCACGATCTCCAAGCTCCTCGGTCGAAGCGGGTTGCACGACGACATCGTGCGCCGCGCCGAGGAAGGAATGCCCGTGCTTGGCACGTGCGCCGGGTGCATCCTCCTGGCGAAGGAGGGGGACGACCAAGTCCGGAACACACGCACGAGGCTGCTCGCCCTCATGGACATGGCGGTGGACCGGAACGCGTTCGGCCGCCAGCGCGAATCGTTCGAGACGGACTTGGCGGTGGACGGGCTCGACCGGCCCTTCCACGGTGTGTTCATCCGCGCGCCGGCGATCACGCGGACATGGGACGATTGCCGGATCGCCGCCAGACTCGGTGAGGTGATCGTGTTCGCCCGCCAGGCGCACCTGTGGGCCGCGTGCTTCCACCCCGAGCTGAGTGGGGACCTCCGGATCCACGTCGAGTTCTTGCAGCTGGTGTGATGTCGGCGAGGCAGCGGGAAGCGCCGTGCGCGGGGGACGGCGCTAGGGGACCACCGCCAAGAGGACGAGGGAGACGGCGAGCGCGAGGCCCAGCGTCAGGGTCGCCGTCGGACGCAGGATGCTGATCGTCGCGTTCACGCTCGTCGTCAGCCGGGTCGTGTTCTCGTGTCCAAACACGCGGAGCCCGTGCACGGCGTCGCTCCGCGCGACCGACTCCACGGGATGGAGGCCTGAGAGCGCTTCCTCCACGACCTCGCGGCTCGCGGACACGAGCCGCCGGCGGTCGAACCGCATGCCGATCGGATTGTAGCCGCCCATCGTCGCGTTCACGCTGTGGTTGTCCGTGGTGAGGACCTCGCCGTCGTCGACGACCTCCTTCACCGTCGCCAAGATCTCGTCCCGCAGTCCCGGCACCATGTTGTTCCCGTCGAACAGGAGGTACGCCACACGCTGCCCGTCCGCGTCCACGACCAGTGCCTGGATCCCCTGGGCCCCGAATCCGTCCTTGACGCTGCCGACGGTCCGCTCCGCGACCCCGATCCGGATGCTTGTGGCGGGGCGTTCGCGAGCGACGGACACCGCCTTGTGCGCCGCCTGGATGATCTGGAGGGATTCCTCGCTCCCGAACCGGATCATCCCCTCCGCGAGCGCGGCGCAGTTGTGCGCGTCCACGAACAGACAGTCTCGGGCGCCTGCGTCCCGGGCGGCGCGGATCGTGGCGTGCCCCGTTGCGTCGTCGATGTCGTCCGTCGGGTTCGGCGCGAGGCTTGCCGTGACGAACGCGACGTCCCCGAAGAACTGGGCGGTGGCCGTCGCCTTCCCGACCATCGCGCGTTCGAAGACGCTCCCGCCGGGCATCGGCGCGACGTCCTGGAGCATCGTTCGGACGGCCGAAGCGATCTTCACGCACTCCGTGGTCGTGGACGGGTTGAAGTCGTGTGTGCTCGGCCCGTGTGGAACGAGCACCACCTTGCACACGTCGCTCAGTGCCGTCCGGAGCTTCGCAGGCATGTCCGAGCCGCCGACGCGGGCGAACGGCCCGGGATGAGCGTGCGTCGCCACGAGGAGGGCGACGTTCCCGTGGGGGGCTCGAAACGCGAGCGCCGCCGTGCGGACCTCCGCGGGCCGCGCAATCGAATCGAAGAATCCCTCCATCTCGCGGCGCGACTCCTCCGTGAGTCCCGTCATCTGGTCGATGAGGTGTCGGACGAGGCGGATGCCGTTCACGCCGAACGCCTGCGCGATCGGGCGGTTCACCGCCCAGGTGAAGGCCATGGCGGCCGAGAGGAAGACGGCGACGAGGACTCCCCAGAGGACGAGGTCGTTCGCTCCGACGGACGGGAAGCCGAGGGCCACCGCCACGCCGCCTAGGACCGGTGTCACCAGCGAGAGGACGGACGCGCTCCGATGGCGCTCGTCGTACATCGCGGTCCACAC
>Ga0209342_10001401_pt1 | contig 27073 bp, 32 predicted proteins | sample RifCSP16_2_FD_184023 | JGI IMG/M metagenome (GOLD analysis project Ga0209342, IMG submission 184023) | Soil microbial communities from Rifle, Colorado - Rifle CSP2_sed 16_2 (SPAdes) (version 2) | ecosystem: Environmental > Terrestrial > Deep subsurface > Rock core/Sediment | place: Rifle... | reverse complement strand
CAAAGCTGACGACACCCTCGAGGCCACGGCTCTGGGTGACGATTGCCTCGAAGAGGGCCTTCGCCTCCTCAACCTTCTCGGGCTTGCAGTTCACTTTGAAGCGGACGACGATCATTGCTCTACCTCCGTTCTTGGATTCGTGGCGACAAGGGCTCCTGACGTTACCACGGCAGGTCTCGGAGCCCAAACGAGGCCGCCCAACCACTGACTATGTGTGAGTTTGTCCCCCGCGAAGGCCAGCCCATCTCGAAAAGCCGACCCGGTTATCGTAAATCCGCGAGTGGAACCGTATAGCGGATCTCGGTCGTCCTCCTGACATCTCCGAGGAGGCAAGGCGGAACTCCGGCCCCCGGCCCCGCCCCGGCGACGACGCCAACCCCTTGCCACCAGACTACAGGATCGACCCTTAAGAAATCCTTAGCCCGATGGAACGCGAGTCCAGATTTTGGGCCGGATCAGGGAGGCGCCGCGGGCAAGACAAAGCGCCACGAGTCGCAGGCGGGAGGGTGCTTGCACCCCGGTGACGCAGATTGGCAGTCAGCGGCGAAAGCCGCGGATACCGAAGGGTGGACCGGGTCGCCCGTGCCCCTAATGATCCGAAGTACGGATCGTGACCATCGGCCGGCGCCGCGCCAGTTCCTCGAGGTCCTCTAGCGTGGGTGATGGGGAAAGACCTTCGAGGCGAAAAACCGCCCCGAACATCCGCGGGTTGCGGTCCTTTAGATGCTGTAGGTAACCCGCGATGAGTCTGAGATCGGTGACGATCTCTGCCCGGCCAGCGAGGCGGCGGTCACCGACGCGGACGGCAACGTTGGGGTTGGCCCGGATGTTGTGAAGCCAATCCGCCGAAGGCCCGCGAGCGGAGGCGACGTTGAAGTTTCCATCCTCTTCCTCATACACCAGGGGCGTGATCCGGGGCTTACCCGACGTTCGACCGGTGGTTGTCAGAAGTAGAACGAAGCGTCCGATGAGCGGTCCCAATCCGAGGGCGTACGCCAGTCGCGGCCCGATCCGGATCAAGCGCCAGAAACCGCGGGATGCCTCCATGCTCCGCTCCCTTCAGCTCGTGGCTTTCCGGCTCACCGCAAACGCAAGTCCAACGACAGCGCCGCTCACGATCAACCCGGCGGCGATGCCGAGCCACCACGCGGGCGCTGAGAGTGTCGGCCTAGACACCTGCAGCGCGGCCAGCCCCAGCGGTGTCCACAAGAGCAGGCCGGTGATCATTCCCGGGGAGTAAGAGCGCGTGGCAACGGTCCCTGCCAGGTGGCCGAGCCCGTTGACGGCTGTGATCATTCCGAGGGCGGGGAGGAGCCAGGGCGGGCCCCCAGCTCGCAGGGTGAATACGGCCACGATCATCATCGCCAAAAAATGCCGCTAGAAGCCAGGAATGCCCCGACGGGAATGCTCCGCCCGGTGAGTCGCCCGGTCCAGTTATAGAAACGCTCGCCGGCGAGCGACTCCTCAAGCAGGTGCAGGACATAGGTCGCCGGGAAGAGCCAGATCCAGGGTTCCACCACCTTGGATTGGGTTGCCTTTCTGGCGAGGGACCGGCCATGATCGCCCTCTTGGCCGGCATTCATTCTTCCGGTTTACTCATTCGGGTTGAACTGAACCACGACGCTCATTCCGGCCAGCATCCCGGGGGGCTGTGTGTCCAGCTCGATCGTGGTCCTGTAAACGACATCGCCGCCAATCGTGTCGCCCACGGGCGAAATCGCAATGACCCTGCCCGATACGTCCTGTGACAACGCCTCGATGTGGACGCTTGTCGGCTGTCCGATCTGGACCATGGGCACATCGCGTTCGCTCAGATCGCTGGTCTCCACCTGAAGCCGGTCGATGTCATTGATCACGATCAGGACTTCGCCGAGAGCGGCATACTCTCCGGCGATCACATCGACTTCGATAACTGTTCCTGCGATGGGAGCCACCAACCGCGTGGCCTCCAACTTCGCTTCAGCGGAGGCGACATCGTCTCTGGCCTGTTCGAACTCCGCCAGGAGGGTTCCGGTGGCATCCTGCGCCGTGGGCTCTCCTCTCAGGGCTGCGAGATACCAACGCGCCTCCTGCAATGTGGCGACGGCCGCGTCGAGATTCGCTTGGGCAAGTGAGATGTCCACTTCCGAGGGCTTGCCCGTGTACCAATTGAGATTGGCGATGAGCTGGTTCAGGTCGATTTGCGCCTGGGTCATCGCCACGAGAGCGGCGGCTTTCTCCGGGTCGTCGTCGGCTCGCCAGGAAACTCGGTTATAGTCATCCGAGGCCAGGGCAAGTGTCTCACGGGCCACCTCGATCTTTCCCTCGAGATTCCGGATAAGCGAATCCGAAGCGCGCGGATACGAGAGACCGACGACTTTCTTCTGCGCTTTCTCCACCTCCTGTTGGGCTGTAGCGACGGCTTGCTCGGCGGCGGCGACGGCCGCCGGGGAGGTCAACTCCCGCAGCGTTCGCACGGCCTGATCGAATTCCAGCCGGTAGGTCGCGCTGTCCAGCTCAGCCAGTAGCTCCCCGTGCCGGACCCGATCGCCGGGAGAGACATACACCTGGTCGACGAGGCCGGCGAGGCCGAACGCCAATTGAGCCTCCGCCGCCGGGACGACGAAACCGGAAGCCGTCACGCCGGCCAGATCCAGGGATGAGGAATTAGAGGGACTCTCCAGCACGACTGTCGGGAGCGGGGTCGCGGCCTGTCCGATGGGCCCACACGCGCCCAGGCTGATCCCCATGAAGAGGGTCAGGACGAGCCGGGTCTTCATCTCGCACCGTGCGCGTCTTCGGCGGCCAGACGATCTTCGACGACTTTTCCGTCGCGGAGCGTGACTACCCGACGGGCGTACTTGATCACCCGCGGATCGTGGGTGGCAAAGACAAACGTGACGCCTGTCTCTTTGTTCAGGCGTGTCATGATCTCCATCACCTGTTCACCGTTGCTTGTGTCCAGGTTGGCGGTTGGTTCGTCCGCCAGGATCAGAGTCGGCTCCGGAGCTAACGCCCGGGCGACAGCCACGCGCTGCTGCTCGCCTCCGCTGAGCTGGTCGGGGCGGTGATTGGCCCGATCCGCCATCGCGACGGACGCCAGCAGATGCATCACGCGCTCGCGTCGCTCAGCGGACGCGTGACCGTTCAGCAGCAGCGGCATCTCGACGTTTTCGTAGGCCGTCAGAGTCGGAATGAGGGCGAAGAATTGGAAGACGAAGCCGATCGTGCCGCGACGCATGTCGGCGCGCTGGTCGCGGTTGAGGTGGCTGACGTCCTGTCCATTGATGAATACCTCCCCACTGGTCGGCAGATCGAGACAGCCGATAAGTTGCAGCAGGGTGGTCTTGCCCGAGCCCGAAGGTCCGACCAGAGCGGTGAACTCGCCGCTCGCAATCGTCAGGCTGACGCCGCGCAGCGCCTGAGTTTCCAGCGTTCCGGTCTTGTAGGCGCGGTACACGTTTTCAATTCGGGCGACTTCCATGCTTGCTCTCCTTACGGACAGATTTCCGCTCTCACTTTTCTGCGCGCAGCGCCTCGACGGGTTCCAGGCGCGATGCCGCCACCGCCGGGTACAACCCGGCCAGCAGCGTGACGATGAAAGCCATCATCGTCAGCGAGACCGTATCCTGTAGCGTCAGCTGGGTGTAGATGCGATCCATGATCAGGATGCCGGTCATACCGAAATTGCCGATGTAGAAGCCGTAGCGGGTGAAGTAGGCCACCACCAACCCGCCCAAGATGAGCCCCAGGACGATGCCACCCACGGCCAACAGGCTGGACTCCGCCAGGAACATGGCCAGGATGCGGCGGCCTTTCATGCCCACCGCCGACAGGATGCCGATCTCGCGCGTGCGCTCGAAGACCGACATGATCTGCGTGTTGATGATGACCGTGGCCGAGATCCCCAGCACAATCAGGTAGAAGACGCCCATATAGCTGTTGGCCATGTCTTCCGTTTGGATGATCACATCGTTCATCTCGGTCCAGGTCAGGATCTGCAGTCTCGGGGCATTCAGCGCGGCAACGACAGCCTCCGTCTGGGAGGCGTCCTTGAGCAAGACGAAGATCGTGCTGGCGTGGTTCTCGGCCTGGGTGATCGCCTGGGCCTTGGTCAGCGGCAGGAAGATAGTCACGCCGTCGAATCCGCCGGTCCAGGTGGAGTAGATACCCCGGATGGAAAAGGCCTGCTCTTGCACGTCCCCATTGGAGGTGTTGACCGACAGGCTGACCCGGTCGCCCGCTTTCAGCCCCAGCTTGTCGGCCAGAGGCTGGCCAATCAGGATCCCCTCCCGGTCATCCGGGGTGAGGAACTCCCCGCTGAGCATGCCAATGCGGTAGGGGTCGTTAGCCTCCGAGAGCGGGTCGATGCCGTAGACCCTTACCCCCGCCGATTCGTTGCGGGTCGAGACGAAGCCGCTGGCAAACAGGCGCGGCGTGGCGACCCTCACCGGAGCCAGCGAGGCGATCTGCGCCGCGACCTGATCGGGGTCCTCGATCAGGTCTTCCCACTTAAGGCTGGTCTTGCCTTCGTCATACGACTGGGCACGCACTTGAAGGTGCCCGCTCTGCAGACGAATGGCCGAATCGATGGCGCTGCCCATCTCGCCCTCGATGAAAGAGGCGAATAGCATCAGTAGTGCCAGGCCCATCCCCACGGCAAGCGCCGAAAAGAAAGACCGGCGGCGATTGCGCCCCAGGTTGCGGAAGGCCATCTTGAGCAGTTGGATCATGGCTGACCTCACACGGCGTGCAAAGCTTCGGCGGGCTCGCGGTGCGCCGCCTCGCGCGCCGGGATGACCGCTGCCAGCGCAGCGATGATCGCCACCGTAAGGCCGCGGACCAGCAGCTTGCTCAGCCCCCAACTCGGGTAAATCCGCCCGGTGATGAGCGCCATGTAGCTGGTCACGCTGGAGTAGGCGCTGAAGTCAAGGCCAACCCGCATGAGCACCCCGTTGATCATCAGGCCCAAGACAATCCCCACCGCCACCCCCACCAGCCCGATCATTGTCCCTTCCAGGATGAACAGCAGTGTGATCTGGCGCGGCTTGAGGCCCAGCGCCCCCAAAACGCCGATCTCACGCGTCCGTTCATAGACCGCCATGAGCAGCAAATTGAGGATGCCGATCGCCGCCATCATCAGGATAACGATACTGAAGATGTTCATCACCCCCGTTTTGGTGGTGATGGCCGACTCGAGCTCGGGGTAGTTGGCCTGGAAGGGCTCGATCTCGTAGCCGGGAAGGCCGGGCTTGAGGGCGGCGATCACCCCCGGCTCGCGCCCAATCTGCTTGAGCACGATGGCCACCTCGGTGGACTTCCCCGTCAGATCGTAGAGCGTCTGCGCTTCGGCGAGCGAGATGTAGACCGTGCGCTTCTCGAGCTCGCTCATGCCCAGGTCGTAGATGCCGACGACGGTCATCGTGCGCTGGCGCATCTGCTCGTGAGCGGAGCGGCCGGTCAGAGTGATGCGGTCGCCGACAGTGACCCCCATGGCATCGGCCAGGCCCTTCCCGATGAAGACCGCATCGACATCGTCGGCAGTCAGGTAGCGGCCGGCGGAGACGTGCTGGCCGGCCAAGTAGACCGAGGCCTCCTTCTCTGGCTCGATGCCCGTGATCCCCACGGCGAAGGCGCCCTCCCGGCTGCTGGCCAGCCCGCCCGTGTTGATGCGCCGGGTGGCGGCCACAACCTGGGAGTTCCCGAGCGCCGCTTCCACCACCGCCTGGTCGTCGGCCAGGGGCAGGAGCGGCGTCAGGGCGGCCTTGGCCCGATAGCCTTCGGCGTGGACCTGGATGTTGCCGCCCAGGACCTTAACCGCGTTGCCGTAGATCGCCTGGTCGAATCCGTCGATCAGGCCGTCGTACCACATCATCAGCGATAGGCCGCCGGCCATGGCCAGGACGATAATGATCGTCCTGCGGCGATGCCGCCAGACGTTGCGCCAGGCGAGGCGCAGATAGAGCCTCACGTCCGGTTCTCCTTTCGATCCTTCGTAGGTTCATGCAGCTGAATCGACATCATCCTTCTCTTGGGTCTCCCGTCCAAAGACGGGATGGTCGGATTGCTCGCATGGGTTGGGAGGCCTCACGCGGACGGCGGCTGGGGGGGAGCCAGCACGGGGTCAAACCAGGCGTGGGTCGTCTCGGAATCGATGATGGTCAGGGACCCCGCAGGCGCTCCCAGGACGCGTTCGATCGCATCGGTGTAGGCCGCTACAGTCCGAGACGCTCGCTCGAACGCCTCAGGATCCGACGAAACCTGGCGGAGGCAGACCGCGAAGCTGTATCCCAGGTCGATGAGCATGCCGAGGATGATCCCCCCAGCCTGGTCCGGTTGGGGGGCGGTCAACACTCCCTCGGCGATACCCTGGCGGACGACGCGCGAAAGTAGCGGGCCATAGCGCTCGGGCGCCGCCACGCGCATCTTCTCGCGCACCACGGCGTTCTCGTCGGCGTACCACACGTCCAGCAGCGACATGAGGTAGTCCTTGCGGTCGGTCTTCCAGCGGGCGGTCTTTTCAAAGAACGAATGCAGCTTGGCGAGGGCGGGCAGGTCGGGATCGTTGACGATCTCTTCGAGCATCGGCACCGCCTCGGCGGCGAGGCGGTCAATCAAGGCCTCGAGCAGGGCCTGTTTCGAGTCGAAGTAATGGTAAAACGCACCCTTCGAGATCTGAAGCTCATCCAGGATGTCCTGGACGGCCATGCCGTCGTACCCCTTGGTGAGCGTGACCAGGCGCCGGGCGGCTTCGAGGATCTCACCCTTACGGGCCTCATAGAGTTCCGGCCTGACGACTCGGGCCATGACGCCTTCCATTGTTAGACCGACCGTCGGTCTGTTTATCGGCGAGAGTATACGCTTCCCAAGCGCGAATGTCAATCCAGAGGACTAGTTCCTGGCAATCGGGACCGGGAAGACGCCCAGGAAGAGACTGGCCAGGGGGCCCCGGCCATGTCCGAGCCCGGGAAGCGTGGACAGCCGCCGGCAACCTGCTCAGGCTCCGGGACACGACCAACGCCTACTCCGAGCTTGGTCTACGAGTTAGCGCAGGAAATGGCCTAAGGAAGCGACGAACGATGCTGGGCGGGGTCTAGTGCCCCAGATGGCGCATGTCCGCCCACTGACTTTCACGATCGAAGGAGGTCATCCGGCGCCAGGACAGCAGAATGGGGATCTCGTAGGGCAGGAACTTGATGATGTAGTGCGGCGGGAGTAGCGGCAGCCCCAACAGCTCGGCGTTGAGCATCAAGGCGAAGACGCGCTCCATCTCAGACCGTCGTCGGATGAGGTAAGGCGGTGCCGTCCATGACAGGGCGGTGCCCGAGACGAAGTCGTGCACGATCCGGTTGCAGCGTGACAATAGCCGGCGCCAGAATTCGTATGTCACAGGCCCCTCATCGACAACCTGCTCTCAGCCGGCGTTGTACGGCCCGCATGCCGCCGGCCCATGCCCGTTCAGCGATGGCGGACCGATGACTCGCCATCGTGCGTGGGCAATCCAGCCCACTCATTCTCGCACAGGATCGGCCGGATGGAGCTCGCTTCCCCTCCCCTCGGCAGCCTTCTGGCCGGAGGCGATTCGTCCAACGGATTGCTGGGCGAAAACGGACTCGTCCATCGTCAAGGGCGAGGCAGCACCGCTCGAAGCCCGCCAGCACGACAAGCGAGACTGTCCCGCCTTGGCGGTCCGTGTTCTTCAACACAGGCGAGTACTCGTCTTCCCGGCATGCGATAGCTGCCGTTTCTCTCCTTCGCCCTCAACCCTAGGTGTCAGCTCCATCCTTCAGGCGAGGCTCAACGGCGTAAAGCAGCCTGCGCGCTCCTCCGGGACGCAGCACTGCCCTCTCTAGCCGCATCCCGACTTTCCGTGCCACGCGCTCGGATCCGGCGTTCTCCGGTTCGATCAGGGAGACGAGCCGTCTGAGACCGTGAGCTTCGAAGGCGTGGTGGACAAGTGCCTCGGCTATTTCGCTGGCATAACCCCTTCCCCACCGGCTGCGGGCGATGACATAGACCAACTCGATCTCGTTCACCCCTTCGATTTCCTTGGACAACAGCCCGCAGTCGCCGATCACCTCCCCCGTGGTCTTCTCCTCGACCGGCCACAGGTCATAGGGCTCGGCAAAGGGGTTTTCGGCTGCCTCCTCAAAGACTTTCGTGAGCATTGACTCTTCCCGCGGTCCGCCCATGTGCCGGGTGACCTCCGGATCGAGCCACAGTGCGACCAAGGCCGGGACATCGGCGAGGCGGGTGCGACGTAGCCGCAGGCGAGGGGTCTCGAGGATGGTGAGAAGACGCTCAGATTTCGCACTCACTTCGCACCTTGTCGGACCAGATGTCGTCCGCCGTCTGATGTCCGACGACGGACGGCGACGACGTCGGACGGCGGCCCCGGTCCCCGGTCTCCCGACAGCCGGGGTACCGGACAGCTGACGTGGATTCTAGCGCGATAGATCTAAAGCTCGACACGCTCTAAGCCGAAGATAACCGTCGGGTTACCAGGTTGGTGATGCTCGCGTAACCCGCCGCGGAACCAGCGGTAAAGGCGGGCTCCTAGCGTGGGGTCAGACCCCAACGCCCCAAGGAGCTCGCCGTGAACCGTCTCTTCCTCCGCAACCTCGTCCCCACTCTGGTCCTCTTGCTGGTCCTGGCCAATGAGGCCGATCCTCGGATGTGGCCCGCCAATCCATCTCAGACGACTGATCCGGAGCTCTCGACGAACACGCCGGACAAACGACATCGGCCACGCTCGGCCTCTTCTTCCAGGGTGCAGGATCCGCCAGACAGCCTTCTCCCCGTCCAAACCTCTGCCTATCCCGAATCCAGCCTGGCGGGTGGGATCGACGCCGGCAAGGCGGCCTCCGAGCTCCCCGTCGACCGGAATGTCGAAGCGCCTGGCTTCTCGGCCCCCAGCGTTCCTGCGATCGCCTGTGCCACGCCGATGTCTTTGATGCTCCACTCGGCATTCGGTGAAGAGCGCATGGAAGCGCTTGCGCAGGCCATCCTCGAGCACGGGTGGCAGACAATGACTTACCGCGACCTCCTGCCATTGAGTCAAGCCGGGGAATGCCCTCCTGAGCGTGCCGTCATTGTGTCGATCGATGACCTTGGAACCGACTGGCTCCGGCCCGACTTCAAGCGGATGATCCAGGCCTTCAACGAGTATGGCCTGGTCGTCGTCGTGGGTGTCGTTGTGCACGGCCCGCAAGATGAGTCCATCTGGGCGTACCTGAGCCAGCTCGAGGCGCTGGGAAACGAGGTCGCCAGCCATTCGGTGGATCACCTGAATCTCCCCCTTCTGGACGCCGAGGGCCTGGCTGGACAAGTGGACGGCTCCTACGACACGATCTGTTTGAACCTGGGGAAGTGCCCGGTCACCCTTATCCTCCCCTTTGGCAACATCGACCCCGAAGGTCGGATCCTCGCCGCCGCCAACGCCTACTCCTTTGTCGTTGGCATCCCGGGCGGCCACAGATTCGCCGGGATGCCGCCGTATTACCTCGGTCGTATCCCGCCGGTCAACGAGAGCCAGGATCAGACCCTCGCCTCCCTCGAGGCCAGCTTCCGACACGAGGCGGGCGAGTTGCTTGCGGCTGTCGAAGGCGATGATTAGAGGGTTTCGCACCGCCGGGTGCATCCATCAGCATGGAGGGTGAGCGCCGAGTGGTTGTGGCGTGGCTTGGCCTGGGCGAGGTCTTTCCAATGGCGGTTGATATAATGCAGCCCATGACCCAGAAGATCCTCATCGCCGATGACAATCCCAACATATTGTCCTTTGTCCAGCCGGCGCTGGAGCGGGAGGGGTACAGCGTTGCGGCGGCCGCCGACGGCGCCGAGGCGCTATACCTGTGGGAGACCGAACACCCGGCGCTGCTTGTGCTCGACATCGAAATGCCCGAGCCGAATGGGTTGGCAGTCTGCCGCAGAATCCGTGATTCGGGTGATCCTGTGCCGATCATCTTCCTCACGGTCCGAGACAGCGTCAGCGACCTCGAGTTCGGCTTCACTCTCGGCGCCAGCGACTACATCGCCAAACCGTTCGACATCCGCGAACTCCTGGCGCGCGTTAAGGCCCGCCTGCCTCCGCCGGTCCGGGAGTTCGATAACTACATCCGCATCGATGCCCCGCGCCGGACGGTGATGCTCCATCGGGAAGAGAGATGGATCCCGGTGGATCTCACACCCCGCGAGTTCGACCTCTTCCACTATCTTGTCAACAACGCCGGCCGCCCGATCGGACGCATGGCCCTGCTTGAAGCCGTGTTCGACATTCCCGGCGATCTTGACATCGAAACCAAAACGCTGGAAAAGCACATCTGGTCGCTTCGCCAGAAGATCGAACCCGACCCCAAGGAACCGCGCTACCTTCTCAACGTTCGCGGTGTAGGTTACAAGTTTGAACCAGTCTGAGCTCCCGCTCGGCGGCCCGCGCATCGTCTTGTGGACATCCCTCGGGGTGTCGATTAGCGATGCCTGACGTCATCATCTACTTCGGCCCGCTTGAATTCGCCGCCCTCGTCTTTGGACTCGTCGCCCTGGCGGCCGCGGCCGTCCTCTACCGGGGACATCGGCGGAGGAGAGCCGAAGTGCAGCATCTCCTGGATGGGTTCTCCTTCCCGGCGATGCTCTTCCGCGCTGACAAGCTATCCGCCCGGAACGCCGACGGTGCCGCTTTTGCCGAGGCTATCGAATTGGAAGGGATCGTTGACGATTCACGACGCACCGGCCGGACGATCGTCCGGACCATCCCCGCAGTGGAAGGGCAATCCTATCAGGCCCGTGCGATACGGTTGTCCAAGGACGACACGCTGCTGCTCCTGGAGGACCTCGCCGCCGCGCAGCGGCAGCAGGCGTTCTACCGCAATTTCATCCAGAATGTGAGCCACGAGCTGAAAACGCCTCTGACCGTAATCCAGGGGCACGCTTCGAAGATGGCCGAGGCCTCCGAAGACCCGCAGAGCGTCTCGGCCTCGCGCCGAATCATCAGCGATGAGGCAAAACGGCTCACCCAGCTTGTCGACAACTTGCTCACATTGGCGCGCCTCGAGTCGCCCTCCTTCAGCCTCGACCGCTCTCCACTCAACTTCAGCGCGCTGCTCGAAGAATGCATCCTCCAGCTCTCGGACATGGCAGAAGCCCACCGGGTCGCTTTGACGATGGATGTCGCTTCCGGGCTGCCCCGCCTCAACGGCGATCGGGCCCGCCTGAAGCAGGTCGTCCTCAATCTGCTGGACAATGCGTTGAAGTACACCCCGGCTGGGGGGACGGTTAGCATGAGCCTGAGCGATGATCCCGAATCGCAGAGCCTTGTTTGTTGGATCCAGGATACCGGGGAGGGAATTCCGGAAGAGGATCTCCCGCATGTCTTCGACAAGCTCTATCGCGCCCGGAGGGCGCGCAGTCTGCCGGTGGAAGGTTCAGGCTTGGGGCTGACCATCGCCCAGCAAATCATCCGGGCGCACGGCGGAGAGGTCGGCGTCAGATCGGAGCTGGGCAAAGGCTCGACCTTCACCTTCACCTTGCCCTACGGCGGGGGACCGGCGGGATGAGCTCCGCTCGCACGGCGACCGGGCCAGGTGCCAAGTGCTACACGGAGCACGATCCGCAGAGTCCCTGGCAGCCGTGGCTGGCGTGCACGGCGGTGGTGCTCGCCTTGCTGGCGTGCACTGTGGGCGTCGCTCCGCGCAGCATCCTGACGCCCGTTGTCGGCGCACCGGGGATCCCGCCATCGCCGACCGCCTCGGCTGTCACAACCATTGAGACTCGCCAGCCTGCCTCGGAGACCGCCGCGCCGTCATCGACCGTGGCTTCGCCGCTGGGGGGAGGGACGGGCCAGATCGCCTTCCACGCCGGGCCGGAGTCACGCCAAGAGATCTACGTGATCCAGGTGGGCGGGGGAGGGGAGTTGAATCTGACGAACGATGCTCATCGCGACCTCACCCCGCGTTGGTCGCCCGATGGTAAACACCTCACATTCGTTTCGGATCGAGATGGCGACCTCGAGATATTCGTCATGGACTCCGATGGGAGCAACCTGGTCAATCTCACGGATAATGCTGCCGACGACCGCTCCCCCACCTGGAGCCCGGACGGACAAATGATCGCCTTCAGTTCGGATCGCGACGGCAATCTTGAGATCTACCGGATGCGTTCCGACGGGCGCGAGGTGGTGAGGCTGACCAACAACCTCGCCTTCGACGAGTCTCCGGCTTACTCGCCTGACGGTCTTCAGATCGCCTTCTCGTCAAATCGGACGCGGGACTACGAGCTCTATGTCATGGAATCGGATGGCTCTGGGCTAAGGCGATTGACGGAGGCGGCGGGGCGGGATGACTATCCGAGTTGGAGTCCAGATGGGAAGGCCATCGTCTTCGCTTCCGAACGTACGGGGGATTTCGAGTTGTTCCGTGTGGGCCTCGAAGGGGAACAGCCCGAGAACCTGACGAACAACCTCGCCCAGGACGGATCACCGGCCTTCTCGCCCGACGGCCGGCAGATTGCCTTCAGCTCGAACCGAAGCGGGAACTACGACGTATACATCTTCGACCTGGCAAGCTCGGCCGTCAGCCAACTCACCAGCGGACCGGATCTCGACGGGGATCCGAGCTGGCGGCCGTAGCCTTCTGTGAAAGCCTCACCACTTCCAGCGGTGAACTGAGGACGGACGGGGACGGGGCTAGTGACGGCAGACGGTGGACGACAGACGACCGGCGCGGCACGCACTATCGTCTTCCATCCATCGTCTATCGTCCTTTGTCCACCGTCCTCTAGGTGGCCTGCTTCTCCATCCACTTCTGGTGCGCTCCCAGGCCATCGTACGCGGCGTACTTGTAGGAGTCAGCCAGAGTCGGGTAGTTGTAGACCGCGGCGATGAAAGTGTCGATGGTGCCTCCGGCAGCCATCACGTGCGTCCCGATGTGGATCAACTCCGCCGCCTGTTCGCCGATCCAATGCACCCCGAGGAGCTTCTTGTCATCGGGGGAGAAGATCAGCTTGCACATCCCTGTCAGGTCGCCGATGATCAGGCCGCGGGGGTTCTTCTCGTAGTACGAGCGCCCGACCAGGTAGGGGATCTTCCGTTCGCGGCAGTCCTGCTCCGTCAGGCCGACCATCGAGATCTCCGGGATGGTGTAGACCGCTAAGGGGAGGACTGGCGAGACCTGCTCCTTGTAGTGCAGGTCGAAAGCATGGACCATGGCCACCCGGGCCTGCTCCATCGAAGTGGCTGCAAGAGCGGGGAAGCCGATGACATCTCCGGCGGCGTAGATGTTGGGGACGCTCGATTGGTATTTCTCATTCACCAGGATCAGACCGCGCTTCCCGACACGCACACCTACGTTCTCCAATCCCAAGTCGTCGACGTTGCTCCGCCGGCCGGCGGCAAACAGCGCCACATCGGTCTCAAGCGACTCTCCGCTCGACAACTCGAGTTCCACCCTCTCGTCGGTGCCCCGAACGCCCCTGACCCGAGCCTCGAAGCGGAACATCATCCCCAACTTGACGAGCTGCGCTTGCAGTCGCTTGGAGACTTCCGAATCGACGATGGGCAGCAGGCGGGCCTTCGTGTCGATGAGGGTCACTTTCACCCCGAGTGCGGTGAAGATACAGGCGTACTCGGATCCGATCACGCCCCCGCCGACAATGGCCATCGTCTCGGGGATGCGGTCCATCGACATGATCTCATCCGAGTCGAAGACCGACTTCAGGTTGAAGGGGACCCCTTCCGGGCGGTGAGGCGACGATCCTGTGGCGATGAGAATGACCTCCGTCGTGAGCTGGCGACTTCCACCGGAACGCAGTTCGACCTCGACGGTGTTGGCGTCGACGATGGCTCCACTGCCTCGGACGAGTTCAATGCCGTGCCGTTGCAGGTTGCGTTCGATCAGTTGACGTTCCTTGACGACGACGATGCCTTTGCGGTACATGAGGTCCTCGATCGTCATCCCTTCCCGCAGCGATGAGTCGATGCCGTACAGCCCGCGCTGCAACAGCCCGGAGAAGTACAGGGCGGTTTCGCGGAGAGTCTTGGACGGGACCGTCCCGGTGTTGATCCCGGCGCCGCCCAGACTGTCGGCCCGTTCGACCAGGGCGACCTTCTTGCCCCAGTAGGCCGCCTGTGCCGCGCCTTTCTCCCCGGCCGGGCCGGAGCCGATCACGACCAGGTCGTAGTCATACTGTCCGGACAAGGGTCACCTCTGCCTAGCAGACCTACCAACTCGAATCAATCGACCGGAGACGGGAGACTGACGCCGGACGATAGACGATGGACGACTTTCACAGCATGGTCTGTCATCTGTCGTCCATCGTCCCCCGTCCGAGTTCACGCGTCCAGCCCCGGCCGGCCGAGCATGCCCAGGACCAATGACAGCTCACCCCGGTGGTGGATCTCGTGCTCCACGATGTGGCCCAGCATCTCGATCAAGTGAGAGGCCGGGCCCCAGGCTATGAGGATCAAACGAAGCATCTCGGCTTCGCCATGAGAGCCGAGAGAGTGCGGTGACTAGGCATGGACGCTTTCCAACGGCGACTTAAATGAGGGCAGGGTGGGGTATGCCTGCCCGGCATGGGCAGGTGGAAAGTCCGAGATGTCCTGGAGGACGCCAGGGTGAGCGCGCATCTTGAACACGATGGCAATTCCCAGACTACCCCTTCCGGATGTCCTGAATATCGAGGCTCGTGACCTCGATCCCCCACCCGGCTACGATTTCCTGGAGCTGCGAACGAAGTTCAGTAGCCATCCAGCCCTGGCGGATCAGCAGGTCGGCATAGGAGGATCCTTCAACCAATGACCGAAGGCCCGCGACGGCTCGGGCCTCGAGAGACCGGACGGGGTCGGATGCGGCCAACACGCTCTTCGCGGCCTCTGTGATCCTGTACGAAACTGCCAGATCGGCCTTGACGGTCGTCCCGTCCTGGGATGCGAGCCTTACCCCCCGGAGCGGCATTGTCGTCTCGCGCAAGTCCACTCTGACTCCGCGGTCAAATAAGGGCAAGACCATCACCAATCCGGGGCCTCGAGCGCCAACGAAGCGCCCGATCCGAAAGACCACGAGCCGCTGGTATTCGCGCACAACGCGGAACTGGGCGACGAAGAGCAGCAGCCCGGCGAGGCACAGCCCCGCTAAACACAGGGCTGTGTAATCCGGGCTCATGATTCTCCCCCTTTCTCTCGGAGAGGACTTGGGTCCCCATGCCGCCTAGGCTGGGTTGTCCTTGAGCGATTTGCGGAAATGGGCCAGGGTGTTGACTTCCTCGAACCCCAGTGCACGGTGGGCCTCCCGTCCGAGTACGTTGGCGATCTCAGCATCCGATGCCATCTCCTTGCAGCCGTTGGCGATGGCCCAGGCTTCGGCTTTTTTCAGCAGAGCCCTCCCGATCCCTTTCCCACGTTTCTCGGGCTCGACATACCAGCCCTCGATGTAGCCGATCGGGGATGAGTGACAACCTTCGGCCGTCAGATGCAGACTGGCTTCGACGAACCCGTGTAGCTTGCGTTCTGATCCGACGGCCACGTATACGGCATTGAACTCTAGATCGGAGAGGACGTCCACGATCTCCTTACGATGCTGTTCGCTGGTGACGTGCGGCCAAAGAGCTGTTCTGAGACGTTGCCATTCTGGGATCTGCGATCGCTTGAGCGCAACGATGTGCACACTTCTCGGCGTCATGGAAGCTCGGGCGTCATACCCAGTGGGCCATGAGGGTCAGTTTCATCCCATCACCGGCTGTCTCACCCTCTCCGCTTCATCCCGCCAGCCTTGAACGACACCGACCTGCGCGGAAAGCCGGACAGGGTCCTCCTCGTAGCCACGCGCAAGGTCCAGGATAGGATCATAATAACCGACGATCCGCACAAGCGGGAGGCCGTTCTCAATTCCAGACGCCCCGTCGTCCCTTCGCCGCCGGTCTCGCGGTCGATCTCAGCCAGAACGACCTGTGCGCCAAGCCAGATCAATGAACGGCAGGCCTCGAAGCCGAAGCCGCGTCCCGTACCGGCGACATGTGCGATCTGGCCCATGAGGGAAGTGCCCGTCAGCCTCTCGGTCGAAATGAGCATGCATACGATATCCGGCGAGGACGTCGTCCGGTCCTGTCGGCGGAGGCCCGCCGATTATCTCACAGGAGCGAGAGGGTTTTACCTGCTTGCAGGGGAAGGCTCCCGTAGCCTTTGAGGCTCCCGGTGCCTAGGACGGAGATCGCCTTTGGTGTGGACTAGGGGAAGTTGTGGTAGCTGGAGATTCTCATCCCATGTGTGGGGAAAGGCTACGGGATCCCGAACGAGCGAGGCTGCCGCGGCGCACGCGACGATGTGATCTTGTCGCCGCCGATCTTCGACCTGCGCCCTTCGACCGTGCGGCTACCGTTCTGTAAACAGCCAGTTGCTGACGAGGAGATAACAAACGACACCGAGCGCGACCGCCAGCCCTCCCGGCGAGAGGTTGATTGACAGGAGGCGCGCCAGAAAACAAAGCGCCGGGTATGAAAGCCCACCGACTGTCACCGCGACGACGACTGCCCGGTTGCGTATCGCATTCCCGCGGTCGTCGCGCCTGAGGGGAAGGAGGGGCGTGCTGTAGTCGATTAAATACCGGCCGCTGTGTGCGTACCACAAGAAGCCGAGAAACGTCAGGCCGCCCAGTACGACGCCGGTCACTAGCCCGACGCCTGTCGAGACCAGGTATCCGAACACCGCCGAGAGGAACCCCCGGCTGAAGTAATATGGGATCAGCGCCCGGTTCATGACTCCACTCCATCGTTCTTGTCGCCAGTCAACCAGAAAAGGTGGTCCGCGGTTGTGCCAAGGGCTCGCGCCAGCCGCAGTGCCGTCTGGATTGAAGGGGTGAAGCGTCCCTTCTCAATCGCGATGACGCTCTGACGGGTCAGGCCGACCGCGATCGCAAACTGCTCCTGTGTCCAGCCTTTGCCGGTCCGCATTTCTCGGACGCAGTTCTTCACATCATCTGCATTGCCCGCTGGCGACATCAGGGTTCTCCTGAAGCTAGGAGGTAAAGCATAATTTACTCCATTGTAATGTATACTTTACATCTTGTCAATCGGATACGGGTAGGGGATCCGTCGTCGCAGATCCCGGGCCGGGTCAGGGCCAGGAGATTGACCTCCCGACGCCCCGGCTAGGGGGGATTCAAGAGAGGAGACACAAGTTAGAACGGCTTGAACACCATGAGGAACATGACGAAGACGACCGCCGCGAGCTCGAGGGTGTGAAACAGGGCGACCGTGCGATCGTGAAGCTTCTCCTGGAGCTCGCGCGTGATCCTGCCGGAAGCGACCGCCTCCTCCAACGCCATCTCGAACATCTTCCCGCGCGGCACAAACACAAGGGGGACGACTCCGCCCCCGAGAAGGAGCACGACCAGCGAGACGAGCAACCAGTTGGTTGGGGAGCCTTGCAAGAAGCCCAGAAGGGGTGCCTTCGTGATCAGGGCCAGGATGATCCCGAAGACTACGACGATCGTGTTTCCCGGTATCACCATGATCCGCTCGACGCGCCCTGCCGCCCGCGTGATCGCCAGGAGCGCCTGCACGTCTCCGGCCTTGGCCGCCAGGGATCGAACAAGCTGCCGTGCGGCCAGCCCTCCGACGAAGAGGATTGCCCCGGCGATGTGAACGAAGCGCACGATCAGGTAGAAGCTCATGCTTGTCTCCTCCGCCACATGTCCGCACAGGTTTCCGAGTTTCGTTCCGTCATTGGCTGAGGCACTGCCTGCCGCTCCTCCCCGTATGGCCGCCCAGCGCAGCCCATCTCGTAGCGGCACGGCCGTCCTCTGCGCGCCGGATTGGGTGATGCTTCAGCGATGCGATCCCCCTCCCGCCTCGCGCAACTCTCGGACTTTTAGCCCGACAGCCCCGGGTAAGCCGACCAGTGCCGCTGAGATGGCAACCGCACCTGAGACCCCGGCCGCCGGAAGGAAAGCTCCGCCCAGCAGACCGCCCACGGGATTGCCGCCTTGCATCAGAGTCCGCAGCAAGGCGAACGTCCGACCACGCAACTCCGGCGGGACGATTCTCATCCTTAGGGTCTGTGCCCAAATGGTCAATGGGGCGCTGAAGAAACCGAGGAGGGCCAGCGAGAGCGCCACGATCCACGCCCGACTCCCCAAGAGCACGCCGGCGACCGAGAGCCCGGAGGGCGCCGGAAACACCTTTCCTCGAGAAAGCCGATGGGGGGAAGCCGAACTCACGTGAGAACACATATGTGAAGTGGCTGTGACTGGAGAACCCCAGGTCGAGGGCCAGTTCGGCCAGATTCCGGTCAGGCAGGTCAGCGATCCTCTCGATGGCCTCGGCCAGGCGGAGGCGCACCAGGGTGCGATGGATGGTCATCCCGGTCGTTCGGCGGAACATGTGGGCGAGGTAGAACGGCGAGTAGTTCGTATGACCGGCCAGGGACTCAAGCGAGACGCTCTCGTCGAGCCTCCCGATCAGGTGCAGCTTCACACGTTCCGCCAGATCCGATCGCTCGGCGTCCTTCGTCTGCGGAAGAGAGTCCCGATTGTAGTCATCGGCATGCGCCCGAAGAAGGAGCTCCCGCATGAGAGTAAAGGCGATCTCCTGAACCAGAAGCGGATCAGTCGAATGGCCCGCGGCCAAAGCGCGGAGCAACGCGTGGTGAAGGGCCTGTTCGCGAGAGGTGATCCGCATCGATCCCACGGGGAAAACATCTGGCTGCGGGCGGTTCCCGCCGCGTGAGTGGCCTCCAACGAACTCCCGAAGGACCTGTTCGTCGAGGACGAAGACGGTCGTTCGGTCACCGCCGCCAAGAGGGTGCTGGATGTCATACAGCTGGCCTTTCCGGAAGAAGATCGCCGAACTGGCCTCGGCCAGGTCGCGACCGTAGGAGCTCCGGCGAATATAGGCCCCGGTTCGCGGCAGGTCGATCTCGAACGCAGTGGCCCACTCCTCGGATGAGGCTGGTTGGCCATCGGCACATCGATAGTCCAGTATCTGCAGGGCTTCGCCCCGCATGAGGCAGGTGATGGAATGTTGGCTCAGCATGCCTTCGGCGCGGCCAGTCGGTATTCGAAGCCGGGATCATATCACACGAGTCACATTCGGCTCCCTCTTCTCGGGTGCATTCTGATTTCGTTGGCAGACAGCGTGATTTCCTCCCTTGGGGTACTAACTTACTTGGAGTGCACCCCTCTTCTGCCGGGCTTGACGCGCCTGGGGCCGGCGGGTAAGCTCGGCAAGGTGAGCCGTCGATGGGGTGTCGATCGTGGATGGTCACCCGCAAGCGAAGGCACGCGGGTCGGCCGAAGGCCCTTTCCGACCGCTCTGACTGTGATTTGGCTCGCTCTCTCGGCTTGCACCGGCTTGGGCACTAACCCGGTTCCTGTTGGACGAGGCGCGCTGACCGTCTTTGCGGCTGCGTCCCTAGCGGAGCCCTTCACTGAGATAGCGGACGCTTTTGAGTCCCAACACCCTGACGTGGATGTCGCCCTCAACTTCGCCGGCTCGCAGCAGCTCGTCCAGCAAATCGTGCAAGGCGCTTCTGCCGATGTCTTTGCCAGCGCCAATCGGGCGCAGATGGATGTCGTCGTCCAAGAAGGACGGATCGCGGCTGCGGAAGTGCAGGATTTTGCACACAACCGGTTGGTGGTGATCATCCCGACGGATAACCCGGGACACCTGGAGGATTTGAGGGACCTTGCCCGACCCGATCTGAAGGTGGTCGTTGCCGCGCCCGAGGTGCCGGCGGGCGCGTACGCGTTGGCGTTCCTCGACCTGGCCGTCGCCTCGGCGGACCTCAGTCCTGAGTACAGGGTAGGCGTGCTATCCAACGTCGTGTCGCACGAGGAGAACGTTCGCGCAGTGTTGAGCAAAGTCGCATTGGCCGAGGCCGACGCAGGCATCGTTTACGCGAGCGACGCCGCCGGTGAGCCTCGGGTGAGGATGATTGAGATTCCCCAGTCGATGAACCCCGAGATCATGTATCCCATCGCCGTGTTGCTAGACGCCCCGGAGGCCGGCCTGGCGCTGACCTTTGTTGAGTTTGTCCGCTCGACCTCAGGCGCGGCAATCTTGCTCCGCCATGGGTTCACGCCGGCCGGCGAATGAGCGCGCAACCACGGGCTCCACGGTCCAGTTCGGAGCAGCCTGATCCCATGTCGCCACGACTGCGGACGGACGGAGCTGTCGGTCGACGGTGGGATCGGTGGACCTTGCTCGGCTTGCCGCTCTTGGTCTTCCTGGCGCTGCCAGTCGTGGGGCTGTTGATCCGGTCATCGCCGACTGCTCTTGTGGCCAACCTCGCCCGGCCTGACGTCGGCAAGGCAATTGCCGTCAGTCTCAAGACTACGCTGGTCAGCATCATGGTGATCGTCGCCTTTGGGACTCCGCTCGCATACATGTTGGGTTTTCGCAACTTCAAAGGGAAGCGGTTGGTTGAGACGTTGGTGGACCTACCCACCGTACTCCCGCCGTCGGTAGCCGGGGTAGCGCTGCTGGTGGCGTTTGGTCGACGCGGTCTACTGGGCGGCGCGCTCGAAGACCTGGGGTTGGAAATCGCCTTCAGCCAGGCGGCAGTGGTGATGGCGCAGTCGTTCGTGGCCGCGCCCTTCTACGTCCGGACTGCGGCTCTGGGTTTCGGCGCAGTCGACAAAGAGCTGATCCAGGCGGCGATGCTCGACGGGGCCGGAAGCTGGAAGCTCTTCCGCGAAGTCGTGTTGCCTCTGGCATTTCCCTCCGCCCTGAGCGGGGCTGTGATGAGTTGGGCCCGGGCGTTGGGTGAGTTCGGGGCGACGATCATCTTCGCCGGCAACTTCCCCGGCCGGACCCAGACAATGCCGCTGGCGATCTATATCGGGTTCGAGGTCGACTTGAACACGGCATTGACCCTCTCGGTCATTCTGATCTTGCTGTCGTTCGCCTCGTTGTGGCTGATCCGCGCCTCCCTCGGCCGTGACGCGCCCGAGGCGCAGGCCAGCCGCTAAGCCCGCCTGGCGTTTCATCCTCCCCAGACCGAGCTGAGTAGGGATCCGACCCGACCGCGGTTTCGTCTTGAAGAGACCTCAATCTCCTTCATCCGCCACGCCCGCGGATTCGTTGAGCATCTGCCGGGCGCAAGGAGTGAACCATCAAAGTGAATGGATATGTCCGCTCTTGATCCAGCCCTTCGGAAATGCAAGGGCCGGGATCGTCATGAGTTCAAGCGCCCGGCGGGCCCTCTTGGAGACGGCCGCACTCCGGTCGCGGACAAGAGGCGTTGCTGCGTCGACGACCACCTCGGTCTGCTCGGGATAGAGCCTACTGATGATACACAGGCTGGTAACTGCCCAGCTCCGAACCAGGGCATTCCGATCGCTAAGCAAACCGATGAGAGCATCGAGGGCTTTCGGGATACTTTCCGGGAAGATCGCGAGATGGCCGAGGGTCATGGCGATGTGCCACCGGACCATGCCGACCGGATCACGTTGTGCCGACCGAATGAGCATCGGTAGGAAGGCCATGACCTCCCTCGGCTGAGTGCGGGCGACCTTCTCCAGGGCGTCGGCCGCGTGACCGCGGGCGGCCGGATCTTCCGACGTCAGGGCATCGATCAGATCAGGGAGAAGGCCGGGCCGTTGGCCGATGAGCTCGGCAACCTGGTTTGCCAGGCCGTCTGATCGCAGATCGCCCTCTCCGAGCCAGTCGCGCAGGCTGCTCACGCGGGCTGGAAGTCTGTTTCCCTCGCGCTTTGCTTTTGGGGCCCGAGGCGCCGATTTCCTTCTCGAGGGCGTCGTCTTCAATCCGCCCGGCCTCCTCCGTCCGGTTCGTGCGACCTATCCCTGTTTTGTCGCGGCTTCACTCTCACGAATGAGCCTGAGAAAGTACGGGCGACTCGACCACTGCGAGGTGTCACCTCGCAGCAGGTCCCAATAGCGGACCATCATGCCCCCGTAGGTGTATACGGGTTCGCTCATCGGCTCTCGCTTGAGCCACATGCCACGGCCGTCGGAGGTGTCTCTCGAGCCGGGCGGCGGTTCTGCCGGATCAGCCCGGCCGTCCGCGGTTTGGCGGATTGAGCCTGAGGCGCATGACATGCCTCCGGGTTCCTGCTCGTCCGACCTCCTCGAAGCCGGCCGCACGGAATGAGCTGACGTAGCCCATGAACCGGTAGCTCGGCGATCCGGGATCGACCGGATAAGCCTCGACGACGCTCGCACCCCGACTGCGGGCCTGCTCGACCGCCGCCGAGATCATGCGCTGCGCCAGGCCGCGGCCTCGCAGTTGTCGGGGAACATAGAAGCAAACCAGCGACCACACGCTTTCGGGATCTTCGTTTGCGTCCTCGATTCCCCCAAGGGGACGATAGGTCGGACGGGGGGCGATCGAACACCACGTGGCCGGCTTGCTTCCCAGGTAGCCGATAATCCCGATCGGAATTCCGTCCATCACCCGCCGTTTGATGAAGGACCTGCGGCTCTTGGAGTCCCTGCTGTTTCGCTCATGCCCGACGGCGCGCCACGCCATGCACCAGCAGTACTTGGGTGCGCCGGGTCCCTCGAAGAGCGATTCGAAATCCCTCCACGTCTTTGCATCGACCTGGCGAAAGGAGATTTCTCCGGGTGACTTGCTGGCTTTCCTGGATTTCGACATCTCGATCGGGAGATCGGCCGCGATAGTCGGGCCTGAGCGTCCTATCGGGATCGACCCTCGCGGTTGACGCCTTTGGCCGCGGAGAATCAGTTCAGACAAGTATAGTCCGGACGTCCGGTCGGGCGACGTCGTCCTCCGCGCAGCTCAATGCTCCTGCATATTGCTCTTCACTGCCCGAGAGATCAACCGCGCCAGGGCTGGGTCGGCCAACTTGTCGACGTCCCGGATCTTCACATGACGGTGGCGCTTGCCGGTCCCCTCGAGCAGGCCGTCCGGGTCGTCCAATCGAGCACCATCGGAGATACCCAGGGTGACATGCGCCTTGTGAGCCGAGATGGCGAAGATCATCCCTTTGTAGCCCTCCCCGAGGCCCACTCCAAGGTACTGCCCATCAAAGGACTCGACCGGTTTGGGGAGGGCCCGTCGCACCAGAGCATGCGTCTTGATGAATATCCGGCGGACTGCTGGATCGAGCTGAGCAAGGAACCTACTGAGATCCTCGGACATTCGGCATCCTCGGCAAGTGACCCCTGTGGTCAGTCGCGAGATTGGCGAGTCCGCTCATGGCGAACCTCGGGCGGCAGTCAGCACCGCCCAAGAGACGGGCTGTAAAGAGTGGACGGTCGCTATGATTTGGAGGGCACGGCCTGCAACGGGCTTCTCGTCAGGACTTCACTCTGCCCACATCCAGCAACTGCCGTGTGAGCTGGATGTGACCCAGATGCAAGGCTGTGTGCTGGAGCGACTGAGCTATCGACCAGGCGATGTCGTATTCCACCCCGTCGAGGGGGGAGGTTCTCGACTCAGTCAGGTCCTGTAGGCTCAGCCGCTCGAAGGCACCCTGGATAGTTGCCAGAGAGGAGTCCAGCAACCGGGACAAGCCGGCCACATCTGTGCCGGTCACGGTGAACTCCGCCTCTCGCACTCTGCCGGACGGGTCCTGCATAACGATGTCGCCGATCCAAAACTTCTCCGATCCGGCGGTATGCGTCGCGAGCACGGCGATCGAGTTCATCCCCTCTCCCGGGCTCCAATCGAGCGCCGTTGAATCCAGCCCCGCGAATTGAGTCTTGCAGGCCTCATGCAACCGCCTAAAGTGGTCAAAGAATCTGCCAAGCACTGGATCCATATTTCACCTCACCTGATCACTCGAATTCGAGACAACCGGGTCAATTCTAACGTCGTACGGAGCATGCGCGGAAGTACTTGTCCTCGGAGTTCGCCGATGGGTGTTTCGTCAAGACCCCGAAACCGCCAGAGGTGAAGCTGTTTCAGGCTCTCGCCGAAGATGAGTTTCCCCGGACGCTCATCTCGCTGAGCCGGGCCGATCCTGCGGCAACGATCCAAGCCAGACTCGGATGTACTCGGCGACATCTTGCCAGCCTGGCTGAGCGATGATCCAGTGGGCGCGTCCAGGGAACTCCTTGAACGCGGTCAGGCCCGGGCCATGGCGCTGGCGCAGACGGGACAGGTCAGCAAGCCGCGGGGCAGTTGGCCCATTCTCAGAGAGGTTTACTGGTCACCCCGGCTGATCTCCCGGCTACGATACGTATCATAATCGGGCAGAAGTCGGTGATACTCCGAATCCATCAAGGGCGACGAGATCATGAAGTCCGCCGACGAACGGTTGCAGGCAATGGGGATGTTCCACACCACGGCCATCCTCAACAAGGCCTTCACATCCGGATCGTGGGGCATCGGCTCGAGGGGATCCCAGAAGAAGATCAGGAAGTCGATCTCGCCGTCGGCGATCTTGGCTCCAATCTGCTGATCGCCTCCCAGCGGGCCGCTCTGGAGCTTCACCACGTCAAAGCCAAGTTCCTCCTCGAGCATTTGGCCGGTGGTTCCCGTAGCGTAGATCCTGTGGTGAGCCAGCAGGTCTCTATTGAACTTGGCCCATTCGACCAGGTCCTTTTTCTTGTTGTCATGCGCAACAAGGCCGATCTTCTTGTCGTGCTCCATCGGGACTCTCTTGTCTTTCATATAACCTCTTCGGGGCGAGCAAGGCCCACTTCGATGCAGGATTGGGAGGGCTGCTGACTCAATATGACCGATGACCAGCTGTGCTCCGCAGCCGGCGGGCGGAAGTTCGACACCGGCCGGAGTCATCACGATCGGGGCCGACCGCTGCTATCCTAACCCGAATGAGCAGTCGCGCCAAGGCAGGTGATCATCCGAGCAAGGTGTCTCGACTATCGAGAGGGAGCACGATTTGAGCGGTGCACTAAGGCTGAGAATGCCGAGCCGTCCGGCCCAACCATATTGACGCCGGCGCCATCGTACGCCCGGCCGCGTCGGTCCCATCGCCTCGCACATGCCGGTGGGGTTTACGCAGACAGGAGTAAAACCCGTCTTGCGGGGATCGGCCCCATCTCAGGCGAGGACAGAAGAAGAGCCCTCAGGCTGCTGCATTCGAATGGTCAGTCTATGCTCAGGCCATCATTCGGGGATCGGCCGGATTGGGTGCGGCGAGATAGCCGGCGCCTCCACCACCCAGAGCAGCAGCGACGATGCCCAAAGTGCCGAAGCAGATCCCGACTCCCAGCCCGGAGAGATAGTAGGCGATTAGCATTGGAGCATCGGAAACCGGGGCAGGGGCATTCGTGAAGGGGATCTGCAGTCCGGTAAGCTGGAGGATAGCCAGCGCGCCGATCGCGCCGACGATCTGGCCGACAAAGACGAGTGCCCCGGCGATCCCCCCGGCGGTCGCGCCGAGGCGGGCGCCGTCAGCCTTCGAGGCTGGCTTCTCCTTCTGCGACGCAATGTACCCGGCCGTTGCGCCCGCGGCCAGCGCCAGAAGCGGGCCGCACACACCGAATGCGGCTGCGACAATGGAATTGAGGATCAGGCCGATCCCGCCCACGATCAAACCGATCTTGACACGCGGTCGCATGGTTCACTCCTTCCCCCTGAAACTTCTGCTGATCGTGCAAGAGCGAAAGAGCAAGAGTTGACGATTCTACGACGAACGAACAGGATAAAGCTAGCTCGGGAGTAGCGGCGGCGGCTTGCCGTTGGATGGACTAGACCCAGGCGTCATTCTCGACCGTGAGCTTCCCGCCGGTGTCCCCGGTGTTGACGGTGCCTGCCGGTTCAATCAGCATGATCTGGCACTCTTCACTTGCGCTCGGTTTGTGCTCGCACCCTTTCGGTACAACGAACAGCTCGCCGCTGTTCAATTCGACCTCACCCTCGCGGAAGTGGATCACCATTCTGCCCTGCAGGACGAGGAAGACCTCGTCGGTTTCGGGATGGCTGTGCCAGATGAACTCCCCCTGGATCTTGACTAGCTTGAAATGGTAGTCGTTCATTTGAGCGATGATCTTGGGCGACCAGTGCTCGTGGATCTTGGAGAGCTTTTCCGCCAAAGCGATCGGCTTCTTCTGCATCAGGCCCTCCATAGTCTTTCGCAGGGGATCCAGCTGCCTCGATCCCTTCGTCGGCGCGGTGCCCTGGGGGAAGACAGACCGAGCAGGGTGCTTCATCGACGGACCCCGTGAGTCTGATTCTCGCACATCTCGCGGCGCCCTGAGAGACTGTGCAAGTGAAAGCCCCAGCCGCACTCCGGCCGGGGCTTTGCTCAGGCTGTGACGGCCCCGCCAGTTTACTGTGCCGCCAACTCGACCACAGGGTATCCGGCTTCGACCCACGCTCCGAGCCCGCCTTTCAGGCTCCGGACGTCGGTGTAACCATAGGACCAGAGAATGGTCATGGCGATGGTGCAACGGTGGCCGGTCCCGCAGTAGCTCACGATCTTGGCCGCCTTGTCCGCCGGCCACTCCGCCTTACGGCTTACGAAGTCCTCCAGCGGGATGACGACCCGGTTGGCCGATTCGATCACGCCCTTCTCGGCGATCTCAGCCTCGGTCCGCACGTCGATCAGGATCAGGGCCGGGTTCTCGGTCAGCTCGCTTGCCAGCTGATCGACCGTGATCGCACCCCAGCCTTCGGGGATGTTGCTGAAGGTCTGATCGAGCAAGGCCACCATCGCCGGATCGGGCGTGGCGGCGTTGAGGGAGACCGCCTCGGAAGGAAGCCCGGTGACGGTCGGATATCCCGCTTCGACCCAGCCACCGTAGCTATTCTCCTTGAGGGCGGTTACGTTCGTCCAACCCAGTGCCCCCAGGCCGGTCATGGCGATCGTGCACCGCCATCCGCTGCCGCAGTAGCTGACGATCGGGGTCTCAAAGCTGGGGAGCTTATCCAGGTTCTTCATCAGATCGCGCAACGGGATAAGAACAGTGCCTTCGATGTAGCCCTTCTCTTGAACCTCGTCCGTCTGGCGGACGTCGAGCAGGAAGGGAGGCGGCTCTTCGGCCAGTTGTTCATTGAGAGCGCTCGAGCCGATGGTGTTGTACTTGACCATCCCGCCCAAGAACGCCGTGTACGCGGCGTCGAGATCTGGCGCGCCACCGATCTTGGGGTATCCGGCCTCGAGCCAGGCACCGAAGCCACCCTTCAGGCTGTGGATGTCGGTGTAACCGTAGGCCCA